>CABEDY010000351.1_pt1 | contig 20577 bp, 12 predicted proteins | sample 3423171 | NCBI WGS metagenome assembly CABEDY01 (sample SAMEA5534333, study PRJEB31848) | metagenome | biome: tundra; feature: field; material: soil | place: USA | collected 2013-05 | depth 0.15 m | reverse complement strand
ATGTTGATGTTCGGAAATATGTCGGCCTTGGCATACTGGAGGCCGATTTTCGCCGGGTATCCCAGGCCTGCGCTTTGAGCGACGAACCAATTGCCCTGCCGCGTATAGCCAAATCGAAACTCGTTTACCGTTGTCGAACTGATCGACCAGACGTCTGAAAGCTGCGAATTGTAGCTGTCCACGTCACCGGCTTGACAGGTGATGGGACAGGTTGCGCCTCCGTAGTGCGCTGGGTTATCCCTCTGCGTGATGGAAAACGTCATGCGGTGCTTATCGTTAATGTTGAAATCGATTCTTCCAAATTCCTTGATGAATGGATTCACAGTGGCCGCACTGTATTGGAAGTTGTTGCTAAGCCCCGGCAGGTTTGGTTCGGGATAAAACTTCTGGATGGCAAGAGCAACCTTGTCGAACTGGCTGGCAGGAATCTGATTGCCAGGGAATGGGTTGCGTACGTAATTTCCGCTTGAATCCTTGTGAAGACTCGCTGGATCGTAGAGCGCCGGGAATGCGGGGTCCGAAAAGTTCCCCTGTCTCATCGCATCAGTTGGAACAGTGGCCGTCGAGAAAGAATTAGAAGGGTTGATGATCTTGTCGATGTCGAAGAAGAAGAATAGTTTGTTCCTTAAAATTGGCCCGCCTACCGCTCCGCCAAAGTTGTCATAGCGCAATCTCGGGGCGCCGATGCCGCCGTCAAAGAAGCTCCTCGCGTTCAGGTAATTATTCTGGAAGTATTCGTATGCGGCTCCGTGCCACTCGTTGGTTCCACCTTTGCTGATCTGGTTGAACACCGCGCCGCCGATTCCGTATTGCGCAGAAAAGGTGGAAGTGTTGATCTGGACTTCGGAAAGGGTTTCGAGGACTGACAGATCCGCGTTGGCGCTGTGCGGCAAAGTGGAGGAGGCTCCGTCGGCGAGGAAGTTGGCGTAGTAGGGCAGGTTTCCATTGATGGAGATGCCTGTTCCGGAACCGTTTGCGCCAGGAAGGAGACGCGTGTACAAGGACCAATCCTGGCCCACATTCGGCATAGAATGCAGCGCTTCATCCGTGAACGTAGTGCTTTGCTCGCCAGTCTCGGTCTTCAGCAGTGTGGCCTCGGCGGTGACCTGTATCTCTTGCGTAGCGGTTCCAATTGTCAACTGCCCGTCCACGGTGAGCGCACCCACTTGCAACGTGATGCCATCGTGTACGAGTTTCTCGAAACCGTCTTTGCTGAAGGTAATCTTGTACCTTCCCGGTAGAATCGATACCGCATCATAGATGCCGGCTTCGTTGGTCACCAGTTGGGTCGTCACGCCGGTGTCGGTATTGAGAATCGTGACGGTCACGCCCGGTATCACAGCGCCCGAAGAATCGGTAACAGTACCGCGAATGTCACCAGCGTTTGTGTTTTGAGCAAGGCTGAGACTGGCCATGCACATGATCAAGAGTCCGGCCAGCAGTATCCTGACTACGATTCGCGACAGAGCGATCGACCCCGTTGGCATCTTGTTGAAGCTCCTCTCTCCTGGATTGCAATTTGCGCCGTCCGGACAACAGCTTTTTGTCGAGCCGCTGTTTCGGATAGGAAACCTGACGAGAATTTTGATTGATAGTACAGACCTACTAGCCGGAAGTCAAGATATGTACTGTAAACGATAGAGAGCATCCGGAAACCCGTGTTTCTCCAGTCGTTTAGAACATGTTACGGGGATGGGTTCATTAGGAGTATGAGACGTATGATACGAAACTTCCGATCCAATAGCATCCAGAAGTAACGTAATCGTTTAAGCGCGCCAGGTTAATGTAGTGATAGAATCCGCCGGGAGATTGACCGCTGTCTCCATCCCCGACATTCGTAGCGTCGCTTTTCGCTGGGGTCCGGCGTTCGTCAAAACTACGGCCTTGGTTCCGTCCGGATTAGCGAACGCTACATGCGATACGCCTTCCAGACTCGAGGAAGATTCCAGGCGCCGCGCACCGCGCCGGATCGCGCGGGAGTAATGAGCGAGAGCCCAATATTGACCGCTGCGTGTGATCTCCTTGGTTTTGGAATTGATGGTCACAACGCCGCCGCAATCGAATGGTCCGATGTTCGGCTTGCCGGCTTCATCCAGCGCCAGGTTCCAGCCCATAATGCAACGCGCCCAGTTGCGCAGAATTCCGGCGAAAGTTGCGCTCCATTGCGTCCAATCGGTCTGATATTCAGGATCGCGGTAGCTGGGGCCGCCCTCGGTCCAATACATGTGTTTTTCCGGATGGGCTTGATGGACCCGCGTCATGGCGGAGACCTCTCCGACGTATCCGTGCCAAGCTACGCCGTCCACATACCGGTTGACCTCCGGATCATCCAGTTCGCAGATGGCGCGTCCCCACAAGCTGTAGTTGTGATCGAGAATCCAGATCTTGGCGCCGATCTTTTCTTTCGCAAACAGCGGCCCCAGGTGATCGGAGATGAACTGCATCTCGTATTCCTGCCCCCACAGACAGGCCGGCATGTTTCCGTCCTGATCGGTATCCACTTCGTTCTGCACGGAAAGGGCGTTGACCGTTACGCCGGCTTCGGAATACGCTTTGATAAATTTTGCGAGATAACGGGCGTACACGCCGAACGATTTCTTCCGCATGGATCCGCCCAACATCGATCCACCCGCTTTCATCCAGCCCGGCGGGCTCCAAGGCGTAGCGAGCAGGAATAGATCCGGGTTCACGCTACGGCCGAGCTTGAGCATGGGAAGGATGTACTCACGATCGTGATCGATGGAAAAGCGCCGCAACTCGGGATCGGGCGCGCCTTCATCGAAACAGTACATCTTGGTGGCGTAGTCGCTAGCACCGACCGAGATGCGGCATGCGCTAAAGCCCATTTCCGAGGGGTGAAAGAGTTCGCGGAATAATTGCGCGCGGGATCGCAAGGAAAGCTGATTGAACATATAGCACGCCGCATCGGTAAACGAGGCACCAAAGCCGAGGATCTCCTGGAACTGCTGGCCTGGATCGATCAGGATGGAATCCGCCGGTGAGCCCTGCTCCGATTGCCAATCGAGAGGCGCATCCAGGGCGAACCTCTTCGCGCCTGCGGTAACGTGCACCGTGATCTCTCCAGAGGGCTGGCGATTTTCGGGCGAGGACTGCGCTGGAGTGGCTCTGGGACGGAGCATGGCGAGACCAGCCGTAGTCAGCTTGATGACATCGCGACGGGTGGGTTCTCTTTGTGACACTAGCCTGAACAAAGTTTAAAGCCCATCGGGAGCCATTTCAAGCACAGTACCGTTTCGAACAGAAAATCTTCTTCGTGGCTGATGGCGTATAGAACGTATAATACGGGCTGTGCGGGCCATGGCTAAGTGCTACAATTCCCAATCAGAGACCCGTTGGTAGTCTCCTCGCGAAGACATTCATGGAACCGTCGCAGGCCCCTGTCCGGCACGCACCGTTTAGCCCCGAGGAACGCGTTGCCATTCGCAAGCAACTGGAACGCATGCTTGCGAATTCTCTTTTCAAGAACAGTAAGCGCTATCCGAACCTGTTGCGTTACGTGGTTGAGCACACCCTGGAAGGCGATCCAAGTGAATTGAAAGAGCGGCGCCTCGGCGTACAGGTGTTCGGCAGGGAGCCGGACTACGACACCAATGCCGATCCGATCGTCCGCGCCACCGCCGGAGAGATTCGAAAGAGGATCGCTCAGTATTATCACGAGCAGGGGCACGAAGCCGAGATTCGTATCGAGTTGTTGCCCGGATCTTATGTTCCTGAGTTCGAGATTCTGGCGCCGGCCGCGCCGCAAGTCCCGCTAACGGGGCCGTCCACTTTTCCTGCGTCTGCCGCGATGCCGCTGGTACGCGCGTCTGGTTGGCCGCGTTGGATTCGATACGCCGGTTTGGCGGCGAGCGTTATTCTTCTGACGGGAATCGTCTGGTTGAAGCCTTGGACGCCACATACAGCTCTGGATCGATTCTGGAGTCCGGTAGTCGATTCATCCGGCACCGTGCTGCTGTGCGTGGGGCAGCGCCAGTTTCTGGGCACTTCCGCGGAACCTGGACAATGGTCCGACTTCGACCTACCGCACGTGGCGGACCCACATGCCGGCGCGCCGGGGTCGATCACACTCTTCAAGCTTTACTACCTGGGAAGCGAGAACGTCGCTCTCCAGGACGTGACGACTCTCGGGAGGTTGAACGGTCTGCTGCAGGCCAAGGGCAAGACTTGCGTTATCCGCGGCCAACTCTCTACCAGCTTCGCGGATTTGCGGGATGGTCCTATAGTTCTGGTGGGAGCTTTGGACAACGACTGGACTGTACGCCTGATGGGCCCCATGCGGTTCAATTTCGAAAGAGACAACGATACGTTTTGGATAAAAGACCGCCAGAATCCGTCCCGCAGAGATCGCGCGGTGAACTATCAGACGCCATATTTGGATCTTGCGGAGGACTATGCGCTCATTTCGCGTGTCTTGGACTCGACCACGGAACGCATGGTGGTAGTGGCCGGAGGACTCACTGGCTACGGAACCATGACGGCGGGCGAGTTCCTGACTAACCCGTCTTATATAAATGCCATTGCGAAACAATTGCCGGGGAATTGGGAGCACAAGAACGTTCAGTTGGTGCTAGCTACCAAAGTGATTGGCGGCAATTCAGGCCCGCCGCGGATGGTGGATAAGTACGTCTGGTAGTGGACAACCGACTCCCTTACGGTCGCGGTTCGGAAAGGTGTTACTGAACCGCGACCATGAAGGAGCCGGTTGCTTTGACTTTCGTGCCATTCCTAGGTACGATCAAAAACCACATGCACCGTGTTAGCTTCTTGTTCATCGGAGCTGGAATCTTATTGCAGGCCCAGAACGCCGATCTCATCTTGATCAATGGCAAAATCCTGACCGTGGATCCGAAGGACTCGATTGCCGAGGCGGTGGCAATCTCGTCCGGGAAGATCATCGCCGTCGGATCGAACCAGGACGTAAAGAAACTGGCCGCCAAGAACGCGCAGGTTATCGACCTGCATGGGCGAACCGCGACTCCCGGTCTGATCGATTCGCATTGCCATTTCCAAGAGGCGGCGGTGCTCTATGACGTGGAGGTGAGTGATCCCTCCATCAAGCAGATCGCCGACGTTCTGAAGCGCGTGGAGGAGAAAGTGGCCAGTCTCAAGCCCGGCCAGTGGGTGCGTGGCAGTGGTTGGGACGAGGGCAAATTCGCCGAGCTGCGCTACATTTATTCGTCGGATCTGGACCGCGTGGCGCCTGACAATCCCGTGTGGTTAGAGCACACCACGGGTCACTATGGCGTTGCGAACAGCGCCGCGATGAAGCTGGCGGGCCTCACGCGTGAGACGAAGGATCCGCCGGCTGGGACCATCGATCGAGACGCCAACGGTCAACCTACAGGAGTGCTGAAGGAGTCTGCACAAGACCTGGTCCGACATCTCATCCCGCCCTACACTCATGAGCAACAGCGCAACGGACTGCTTCGAATCATGTCCGACTTCAACAAAGAGGGAATGACCGCCGTTAAGAATCCGGGCATTGTTGCGGCCGATTGGGATCTGTACCGCGAGCTGCTTGCGGAGCACAAGTTGACCGTGCGGATTTTCGCTTTGTGGCTGGGCGGCACAACCGTTCAGTCCACGCGCGAGGCCCTAAAACATATCGCGGTGCTGCCGAAACCTCCGCAATCGTTCGATGGCCTGCTGCTTTCAGGCGGTGTAAAGATATTCATGGATGGCAGCGGCGGAGCGCGCACCGCGTGGATGCACGACGAGTGGAACAAGAACTCCACCGGCAAAGATACGGGAAACCGCGGTTATCCGAACACGAATCCGGAAGTTTATCGTGAGATGGTGCGGATGATTCACGACGCCGGCGTTCACGTCAGCACTCACGCCATCGGCGACCGCGCCATCGATTGGGTGGTGGATACCTATGCCCAGGTATTGCAGGAAAAAGCGACCAAGGGGCTACGCCACGGAATCATCCACTGCAATACGCCCACCGATCATGCCATCGATACCATGGCTCGGTTGCAGAACGAATACGATGCGGGATACCCGGAGCTGCAAGCGCCGTTCACATGGTGGATTGGCGATAATTACGCCGGCAATCTTGGTCCTGAGCGCGCGCTTCGTTTGATACCGCTGAAGACTTTTCTCGCGAAGGGGATTTTGTGGGCTGGGGGATCGGACTATCCGGTCACGCCGTATCCGGCTCGTTATGGCATCTGGGCGTCCATCGAACGTAAAACTCTGAAAGGTGTTTACGGGTCACAGCCGTTCGGGACCGCGGAGTCCGTGGATGTTCATGTCGCGCTACGGTCGTATACCGCGTGGGCTGCGCGGCAGTTGTTTCTCGAGGATAAGATTGGTTCCATCGAGGTTGGCAAAGAAGCGGACATCGCGGTGTGGGATCGGGACCTGTACAGCATGCCGTCCGATGAGATTCAAAACCTGAAGTGTGAGCTGACGCTGCTCGGCGGGCGCGTCGTGTATCAGGCGAAGTGATGTAACGCACGGGTGTGAGAGTGGGGCGGACCCCCTGGACCCGCTGCCTCAAGCATTGAAAAATATCAGCAGCAGGCCGACGTGGGCGTCGGCCGCGGACCAGGGGGTCCGCCCCACTTGGCATTACACGGCACGCAAAAGTGCGTGCGCTACAATGCGGTAGCACCGGAGGTGAGCATGAAGAAACTACACACCTTGATCTTCGTATCTATTCTGGCGATTGCGGACACGCCGCCCAAGGCAGGCGACGTGACTGAGGCTAGAGTGTTGGCGGACTCGACGAATTGGCTAGTCGGCGGCCGCGACTTCAATGAGCAGCATTTCAGTCCGCTCAAGCAGGTGACCGATCAGAATATCGGAAAGCTAGGTCTGGCATGGGCCACCGATATCGAGAGCCCGATGGGCCTGGCGACGGAGCCTATAGTCGTCGACGGTGTGATCTATGTGAGCTTGCCTCAATCGCGCGTGTATGCCGTGGATGCAGCCTCGGGGAAAGTGCTGTGGCGATTTGATCCAAAGGTGCGGTTGGATCGGATGCGGAATTCTTGGTCGGCGCGCTCGAATCGCGGGCTGGCGGTTTGGGCAGGCAAGGTCTACGTTGGCACGGGCGATTGCCGTCTGGTCGCCATCAATGCTGCGTCCGGAGAAAAAGCTTGGGAGTCGCCAGTGTGCGATGGAAGCCAAACCGGGATTACTGGCGCGCCGCATGTCGCCAAGGGCAAGGTGTTCATCGGCTATAACGGCTCCGACATTGGTGTGCGCGGATCGGTGGTTGCATTCGACGCCGAAACGGGCAAGCAGGCTTGGCGATTCTGGACGGTGCCCGGAGATCCGGCCAAGGGCTTCGAATCGAAGGCGCTCGAGATGGCCGCGAAAACCTGGTCCGGCGACAAATGGTGGGAGGTTGGAGGCGGCGACGTTTGGGATCCGATTACCTACGACCCCGCCACTGGATTTTTGATTTTCGGAACCGCCGGCGCCACGCCAGAGGTGCTCTTCGGTGACAAAGCCGACATGAAAGTGGGTGGCGATCGCCTGTTTGCGGGATGCGTAGTTGCAGTAGACGCGGACACCGGAGAATACCGTTGGCATTTTCAGACCAGTACGCAGAACTTTCACAACGAGAACATGCATGTTCTGATGGCCGACGTCGTGATAGGCGGCGAGAAGCGTCATGTTGCGATGACGGCGCCGAAGAACGGGTTCTTCTATATGTTGGATGCCGCCACCGGTAAGTTTCTCGCCGGGAAGGCTATCGCAAAAGTGAGTTGGGCCGCGTCTTTTGATCCCACGACCGGGCGTGCCGTGGAAATCACCGCTCGGGAAGGACGCTTGCCGCTAAGCGGCGGGCACAACTGGTGGCCCATGAGCTACAGTCCTCTCACTGGCCTGATTTATCTTCCTATCCACGATGTTAAAACTCACAGTCTGGCTCCGAATGAATTTCCCGAAGAAGGAAAACTGCTGGCGTGGGACCCTGTGAGCGAATCCTCGCGTTGGGTTGTGGAGCAGCCCATAGCCACCAACAGCGGTGTTCTCTCCACTGCCGGCAATTTGGTTTTCCAGGGCGAAGGGACCGGCGAATTTGCCGCGTACTCCGCTGACAGCGGAAGAAAGGTCTGGTCCATCAGCACGGGCTCGGCCATCCACTCCGTGCCGGTGACGTTTGCGGTTAAGGGTGAGCAGTACATCCTAGTGCCGGTGGGCTGGGGATCGGCGTCGAGACTGTTCGCCACCGGAAGTTCGATGGCCACTCCCTTGGCCAAGCGCGGACCGGCGCGTCTGTTGGCTTTCAAACTGGGAGCGACAACGCCTTTTCCGGCTGTCACGGCAAGAATTCCGCCGGTGCCGAAGCCGCCCGATCAGACTTTCAGCAAGGAAGTGATCAAGGCGGGTGAGGCGCTCTACTCCAAGCACATTTGCTTCGACTGCCATGCGCCTCACGCGGACGGAAGCGGAGCGTGGACTGAAGACGGCGCGATTCCCGATTTACGATATATGCCGGCGGAATCGCACCGGCAATGGTACGAGATCGTTCTGGCCGGGAGCCATCGCAAATATGGAATGCCGGGCTTCGGTACTCCACCGGGTTATCCGATTGTGATTCGAAAGATGAGCCGCGAGGAGGCCGACGCGATTCACGCGTACATTATCGACCTGTCGTGGCAGGCTTACAACGAAGATCAGAAACGCCTCCACTCCAAATGAACCGCGTGAGGCTGCTGAAAGGCACCGACTCCCTCACGGTCGCGGTTCGGTAAGTGGCTGTAAACACCGAACGCCGATTCTGAACCGCGACCGTGAGGGAGTCGGTGCCTTTTGCGCTACAAGAGGGCTAGTGTGCGGGCAGCTTCTTGGCGCCTGCCAGCTCCTGCGCGGTGTCTGAAATGTTGGCGGCCGCTAAATCTTCGAAAAATTTCCACTTCCCGTATGTTGACTTGAGGCTGGGAAGAATTGCCTGCACCAGGGCATCGCCGGATTTCCCCTGGGACTGCTGGTCGCGTACGGTGGCGCGCAGATCTACCAGATATTTTTTGAATGTCGCGATGTCGGCTGCATTCGCGATGCTGCCATGGCCAGGGACCCAGGTGGACTCTCCGTAATCAACTTGCATCGCGTCCAGCGTTTTGATCCACGCCGGAGTGGAGGCGTCAATCAAGTTCGGAATATGATCCTTCCACAACAGATCGCCGCAGAACACGACGTGCGTTTCAGGCACGGAAACCACGGAGTCGCCACCAGTGTGGCCGGGATAATACCGAACGTTCACTCGCCGCGACCCTAGATAAAGATCGACGCTCGTGTCATACACCAGGTTTGGAAGCGCGATGGATTGAACGCGAGCCTTCTTTTCGGCCGTCACCGGAGGGTCGATCATCTTGATATTCTCCGTGCGTATCCACTCGCGCGCGTTCTTGTGCGCAATGATGACCGCACCTGCGGCGGCGAATACGTCGTTGCCATTGACGTGGTCCAGGTGGTAATGCGTGTTGACCACGAACCGTATTGGCAGGTTCGTGATCTTTCGAATGGCGGCCAGCAGGTCCGTCGCCGGTTCCGGATCCTGAAAAGTATCGATCACCACCACACCGTCGTCGCCGACCACGAATCCCGCGTTGCCTCCGGCTTTCCCCTCGTCATTGACGATCGCAGCCCAAACACCATCGCCGATCTTTTGTAGTTCAAAATCGCGGGCAGCCGCGACCACGTGCGAGCAGGCAGCGATCCCCAGCAGAAGTAATGTAGTCCAACCACGCGCCATCCCGACAGGCTATCATGCTTCTCATATGGAGACTTCGGCGAGCCGCGATATTCATTCGATTCACCCTTACACGAATCTCAAGCTGCACGAGACGCAAGGCCCGCTTGTGATCACCGAGGGCGACGGCGTTTTCGTCCGCGACGAGAACGGCAAAACGTATCTCGAAGCCCTGTCCGGGCTGTGGTGCGTCAGCCTGGGGTTTTCCGAACGCCGCTTAGCGGAAGCGGCTTACCGCCAGATGCTCAAGCTGCCCTACTATCACACCTTCGCCCACAAGGCGACCGACGTCGGCATTGAGCTGGCGGAAAAGCTGCTGAGCATCGCCCCGGTTCCCATGTCGAAGGTGTTCTTCGTGAACTCAGGATCGGAAGCCAACGACACGATCGTCAAACTGGTCTGGTATTACAACAATGCCCTCGGACGTCCGGCGAAGAAGAAGATTATCAGCCGCAGCAAGGCGTATCACGGCGTTACCGTCGCCAGCGCAAGCCTCACTGGATTGCCGAACAACCACCGCGATTTCGATTTGCCGATCGCCAACATACTGCACGTCGAGTGTCCGCATTGGTATCGCTTTGGGCAACCGGGCGAGAGCGAGGAAGAGTTCGCCAGCCGGATGGCCAGTTCCTTAGAACAGCGCATCCTGAGCGAAGGTCCAGAGACCGTGGCTGCCTTCATCGCAGAACCGATCCTGGGCGCCGGCGGCGTGCTGCTGCCACCCGCGACTTATTTTGACAAGGTCCAGGCCGTGCTGAAGAAGTATGACGTGATGCTGATCGCGGACGAAGTGATCTGCGGTTTCGGACGAACGGGTAATATGTGGGGAACCGATACCTACGGGTTGAAGCCCGACATGATTAGCTGCGCGAAGGCAATGTCGTCGGGTTATCTGCCGATTGGAGCTGTGATGGTCTCAGAGGAGATTTACGGCGCGCTCAGCAGGCAGTCAGAAAAGATCGGGGTCTTCAGCCATGGGTTCACGTATAGCGGGCATCCTGTAACGTCGGCAGTGGCACTCGAAACCCTTAAGATCTATGAGGAGCGGGACCTGCTATCGCACGTGCGCAAGATTGCGCCGCGCATGCAGGCCGGCCTCCAGCGATTCGCGGACCATCCGCTGGTGGGCGAAGTACGCGGCATCGGGTTGATCGGCGCTGTCGAGCTTGTGGCCGATAAAGCCACCAAGGCGCCCTTCGATGCCAAAGCCGCCGTGGGAGGGTTTCTGGCCAACCGCGCCCACCATCACGGCGTCATCATTCGCGCGCTAGGCGATTCGATCGCGTTCTGTCCGCCGCTCATCATCAATGAGAGCGAAATCGATTTGATGTTCGAGCGTTTCGAGCGCGCCCTCGGGGACACGCTCGATATGACAGCGCGGTAGGTGCGATCGAGCTGAGGCCGGGCTACTTCTTTTCCGTTGCGAGTTGCGGGTCTCGATATATGCTACCCATGATCTGCTGCTCCAAACTGTCGATGGTTTCCTTGTGAAGGCGCCGTACGGCGGCGAACTCGGTTTGAGACTCCCCTTCACGGCCCAATTGCGCCAAGATCTGGGCGTGCAAATAATGAACGCTCGCGCTTTTCGGAGCGAGCGCAAGGGCTGAATCGATCGCCTTCAGCGCCTCCGGGTAGCGCTTCGCGGCGCGGTGAATCTTGGCCAGGCCGTACCACGCAGCCGGAAGCCGGGAATCGACCTGTAGCGCCTTCTCGAAATATCGCTGTGCATCCTCGTATTCATCGAGACTGAGACAGATGCTACCCAGTTCGTCGTAATTGTTAGCCACGTCCGGTTCCACCGCGACGTCCTTGAGGAATTCCTGCCTGGCGTTTTCGTAGTCGTGCTTGCGTTTGTAGATGATGCCGAGGGTATAGTGCAGCATTGGCAATTTCGGATCGTTGGCGGCAGCTTTCTCGAGTTCTGCCAGGGCTTGTTCATCTTGACCGCGGTTCAGATAAGCCTTGCCAACCATCAAATCCAACGCGGCCAAATCCAGCCCGGCCGACTTCTGGCCGACTTCGAGGAGGCGATCCAGGGCGCGCTCTTCCAGATCGTGCCGGCCGCTACTACCGGCAGCTACAACCAGTAAGTACAGATAGCTCTCGTCGTTGTTCAACGACGTCCACAACGACTCGAGCGCGCGAGCCGCATCCGCGAAGCGATCCTCCGATAGGTAGCAAATGCCGAGCAGATACTTGGCCTGGGGCCAATCCGGCTGGTCGCGAAGCACGGACTCGAAGGGAGCGATGGCTTGGTGATAATCGCGCTGCCGGTAATAAACAAGAGCAATGTCGAAGCGAATTCCAGGAATCTGCGGTGCTATTTTCTCAGCCGTTCGGAGCTCTTCGAGCGCGCGCTTCCACTTCTTCTGCCGCATATAGATAACGCCCAGATTGACATGTGCCCGCAGGTCCTGGGGCTTTATCGCGGTGATTTTCAGGAAGTTCTTCTCGGCTTGCTCCAACTGGCCCTGCCGCAGCGCCGAATCGCCGGCTTCGTAATTGCCGCGGACGATCGTCTCGCGATCCGGCGGTTGGGCCGCTAGCACGGCCGCGCAGAGAATCGCTGCAAAGCTGGTCAGCATCGCGCTTGAGAGGCTCAACTCACGATGGTAACTCGCCGTGGGGCAAGCCTCTGGCTTGCCTGCATGGACAAGCCGGAGGCTTGTCCTACGCCGATCGACGAGCAGACCGCGCCTAGAACGTGAAGCGTCCCGTCAATTGGATCTGCCTCGGGCCCGCGCCCTCGGCCACCTGCATTGCCGTGATCTGGCCGAAGCCCGCGGGTACGGACGTGTTCAGGCTGCCGGGCGGGGCGTAGTTCGGATGGTTGAAGGCATTCGAGACTTGCGCGCCAATCTCGAACCGCGTCGATTCCGTGATCGAGAATCGCTTCAGCAGCGAGAGGGAAACAGCCTTGGTAGAAGGTCCTTGGACAGCGCCGTTCTGCGAATCTCCGTACCGCCCTATATTGTTCGCCGGATCGCTAAAGGCGGCTGGATTGATCCATTGCTGGATGGACTGCCCTTGATAAGGGTTGACCCCTTTGACCGTGTCCGCCCGTCCTCCGTTTGCGAACAGTAGATTGTAGCCGGTACCGGAGGGGTCGTTATTTGTGGATACCGTCAAGAAAGGTCCGCTCTGCAAAAGTACAACGCCGCTTAAAACAAACCCGCCGAACATCCTATCCACCACTGGATTCAAATTATTCAAGAACCTCTTTCCTTTGCCGAACGGGAGTTCGTAGAAGAAAGTGGCCAGGAAACGGTCCCGGCGGGAAAATGGCACGTTGCCGTAATCCAAACTGGGATTGTAAGTGTCGCTGAGCTGGTTGCCAAATTCGTTAGTAAAGCTACGGCTATGGCCGTAACCTTGCAAGTTCGAGAGGTTGCGCGTATACGTGTAACTGGCTTCAAATTGAAGGCTGTTGCTGTGTTTGTGTACGGAAACAGTACCATCGTCGTAATTTCCGAAGCCATTGCTGCTCGCCGTTTGGAAGAACAACAACTGCGGGAACGGGATTTGCGCCATGATTGTGGGATCGTTAATACCCAGGGTATTTGGATGGACCTGGTTGTAGTTGATCAGGGTGGGGACGTTATAGGAGTGGTTGCCATCGTAGGAAGCGCGCACACCGATTCCATTTCCGAGATCCCGTTCCACTGTGAGATTCCATTCTTCGACGATCGGATCCTTGAAATTGATCACCGAAGCCAGATCGAAGTAGTACGAGCCGGGCTGAGCGATGTTGGATGGGAATGAATACGGAAGCTGATATTGCGGTTTCCCGTTGACCAGATTAGCGTTCGTGAAGGTCGCGACGTCACTCGATCCTACGGACCATCCGTTGATCGCGCTTCCGCTTAGAAGGCTTTCAATGAATCTGCCGTATCCACCGCGAATGACGGTCTTGTCACCCAGCCGGTAGGCCAAGCCGATGCGAGGCGCAAAATCCCGTTTGGAAGAATAGCGCAAGCCCTCGGGTACGCCCACTTTTGAAGCCAGAATGACCGGCGTATTTTCAAGAGACTGTACGAACTGAGGGTTGATATTGGCAAACGCAGCCTGATTCGGAACAATTACCGCTCCGTGAAGGGTACTGCCGTCGGCGGCCGTGCTGGTGTAGTTGGGATACCAGTTCACCACGTCGTTCTGCTTGTCCTGGAAGGCCGGATGATATTCCCAGCGCAAGCCAAAGTTGATGGTGAGTTTCGACGAGACCTTCCAGTCATCTTGGCCGAAAAAGGCATAGTGCTTGGAATAGGCGTCAGTGGTCGGGTTCAGAACGGTTGCTGTCGTGGTGGAGTCCGGATAGCCCAGCAGAAAGGAGGCGAGTGGAACAGAAGTACCGGTTCCTAGAAGGGAAGTGACGGCATTGCTGCTACCGTTGAATTGATAAGTTCCCATCCGGAAATCGGAAAACACATTCGTAAACAAGCTGCTCAAGTAGCGGAAGTCACCGCCGAATTTCATGGTGTGCTTCGATTTGGTCCAGGTGAGGGTATCCAGTAGCTGATGAGTGCCTTCATGGGGGATTATGTCGATGGTGTCGATTGGATAAGCACCGAGATAGCCGGCGAGACTTACTGCGGGAAAACTATAGCCCGGTGGCGGAGGGCCTGGCAGGTTCGTCAGACCCAGGATGCCGGCAGCGTTCGCAGCCGTTAGGGCGCTATCGTAGCCACGTCGAATGGTGCTGAACCCCCCGCGCAATTCGTTGACCAGGGACGGCGATATCACCCAGTTGTAGGCACCGGCAAAAGAGTTGTAGATTTCAGGCAGAGATGTGCTTCCAGGGAATGGGGAACCTGGATCTCCGTTCGGGTCCTTGGGAAAGTTTGTCAAGCGGCGATTCTTATAGGTATAGCGAAAGTACACCATATGCTTCGGTGTAATCATCTGGTCCACTCGCGCATCGAATTGAGCGCTATTGATGGGCGTGGCATACGAAGCCAGATAGTTGTTAACGAATGCGCCAGGAGGTCCATAGTTCGGCAGGGGATAGAAGAGGTCTAGATATTTCTGCGAGAACGCATTCAGTTCAGACTTGGGGATGATGTTTCCGGGATAACCCGTTAACTCAACACCATCGCCGCCAAGCGCTGGATTAAGGTAAGCGGAAAGATCGCCGTTCCGCATCGCTTGCGTGGGGGTACTCAAGATAACGGTCTGCGACTTGGGCAGCCGAAGCACCTCTCCACTGCCGAAGAAGAACGTCCTGTTGCGTCCGTTGTACAAGTGCGGAATGATTACCGGACCGCCCACGAACGCGCCGAAATTGTTCAGCTTCACGGGATTCACCTCATGGCTGAAGGTGTCGGCGGCATTGAATGCTGTATTCTGGACGTTCTCGAATAGTCCCCCGTGGAAATTGTTCGTTCCGGACTTGGAAACCGTCGTAATGTCGGCGACGCCGCCGTATTCAGCAGGATTCAGTGTTTCGCTGATCTTGATCTCCTCGATGGCGTTGAAGGAGGGGAACAGTTCGGCTAATGCCCCCAGAGTACCCGGACCGATAGAGCTGATTCCGTCTATGGTGAGGGATTGTTGGGAGGGCAGAGCGCCGGCAACGACGATATTGTTGTTGGCATCGATTTGCACGCCCGGCTGCGCCGTTAGCGTTGAGAAGGCGCTGGTGGACCCCTGAGCCCGGGTATAGATCGCTACCGGGAGATCGGTCAATTCCAGCGAGCCTTTGGTCTCAGCAACGTTCGAAACGTCGGTCTGAATGGTGGCGACAGCTTCAACCGTCACTGTCGTGGCTTGCGTAGCTACGTTCAGGTCCAAGTCGATGTGCTTGGTCTCTCGCGCAGTCAACCCGAACGACTGGAATTCAGCCTTCTGAAAACCCGCAGCTTCGACCGATAGTTGGTATGTTCCGACGTCGATATTGACGAACTGGTAACCCCCGTTGGAACCTGTTTCCGTTTCACGCTTGGCATTCGTTCCCGTGTTGATGAGTTGAACCTTGGCCTTAGGAATGACGCTGCCGGAGGGATCTTTCACCGTACCAAGCACCGTACCGAAAGTTGACTGCGCTCGAGCTCCCGAGTTTAGCGAGAGCACACAGAAAACTGTCAGGATCACGCTGAACACACATCGCGCGACACGACCCTCATTGAGAGAGTAAAAGAACATAACGGCCCTCCTTGCGAATTGTTTTATTGCGCTTGCAAAAAGGTTCGAAATCGCAGACTTTACTTCATGCTCCGCGACCATCGACCCCGCTGCCATTCAACAAAGAATGAGAACCGACGTGGGTGAAAAGAAAAGTAGAGTTAGTGTAACCAACTAGCAACACACTGTCAATGGGGAATTTGGCGCACCGGACGGGCCCCCGATGATAGTTGCTCTGGACCAAAAAGGGCAAACCGGGCTATACTCGCCTTCATGAGGTGTGCCATGCTCACTCGAACCGCCGTTGTACTGGCTTTTGCGATCCTGCCCGCTTGGTGCGGAGATTGGAACCCAAAGCTGGCCGAACAGTATCTGGATTCGCGTCAACAGGCGTGGGTAGCTTGGCCGCACGCACTGGAATCGGGAGTTGCCTGCGTATCGTGCCATACGGGCTTGCCTTACTTGCTGGCCCGGCCGGCGTTGCGGCGAACACTCGGCGAAGGTGGCCCCACGCTCTACGAAGGAGTGCTGGTGGCAAGCATGCGGGCTACGGTCATCAGGACCGACGCGAAGGATCTGTTTCATGGATTGAAAGGGCCGATCGTCGATCAGGTATATGGCGCGCAGGTTGTGCTTTCGGCACTGGTGCTGGCGATGGACGACGCGCAGCGCGGCCGGATGAGCCCGGAGGCGGAAACGTCGTTCAAGCGCATGTGGTCCTTGCAAGTCCACGACGGCGACGATAAGGGCGCCTGGCAGTGGTCGGACTTCGACCTGGATCCTTGGGAGACCAAAGACGCGGTGTATTATGGCGCTGCGCTGGGCGCGCTGGCCACCGGTATTGCGCCGGAAGGTTATCAGGCACGGCCCGAGATCCGCGAAAATATTGCCACGATGAAAGCCTATCTGCACGACGGCTTGAAGACCCAGCCACTCCACAACCGGCTATTCCTTTTGATGGCGTCTGCGAAAATGCGCGATCTGCTGCCGGAGGCGGACAAGCAGGCCATTCTCGACGAAGTGTGGAAGAAACAGCAGCCGGATGGCGGTTGGACGCTCGAATCCCTCGGCCAATGGAAAAAGCGGGAAAAAGCTCCACCCAACAGTGGTTCCAATAGCTACGCCACTGCGGTGGTTGCATACGCGGTGGAGCAAGTGGGCGCTGGGCATTCCGATGCTGCCCTGGCGCGGGGTTTGGCGTGGCTCCGAACGCATCAGGATGCCCAGTCTGGCCGTTGGTCCGCGGATTCGATGAACCACCCGCATGATGCCGGGTCGATGCCGGCGCTGTTCATGAGTGATGCTGCCACTGGCTATGCCACCGCGGCCCTGCTTGCCGCGGAACGGTCAGCGCCCCATCAACACGGGCGGCCCACGGCTAAGGTCAGCGAAGTGCGTGCAACTCGAAATCCCTAAGCTGATAGCGGAACTCCCCATGCGCGTTTAGCCGGCGGTCGCACCACGCGACTCCTTGCTGGATCGCGTCCAATTCGCCGCGCCACCAAGGTCCGCTGGCGCCCGAAGTGTAAAACTCGCGGCAGAGCGCCAGATGCCGCCGGAACCCCGCGGTCAGTCGCGCTTCGTAGTGCGCAAGCACGTCGTCATTAGGGCCGTTTTGTACCGCGCGGATCACCGCCGACGCGAGGATCGCTTCGCGGACGGCGTGCGCGGTTCCATCGCCGCAGAGCGGATCGAATGCCATTGCCGCAGTGCCGCAGGCCAGCCATCCATCGCCCGAGAGAGGGGAGACGATTCGCGGATATGCGGGAAACCGGCCAGCGCCGGAGTGCGCCTGTGCGATCTGCTCCCGAATCACGCGGCTGGCTGTCAATAGCGCGTCCGGTGCGCTGCCCACCGCGAGCAGCCAGGCGGATCCGGGTGCATTCGGGATCAGGAACAGCCATCCGTTTTCAAGCGACTCGATCCAGCATGTTTCGGGTTCTGAGCCATCCTGTAGGCTTACGGCGACAGCGGAAGCCATCCGTGAGCCGAACGGATGCTCCACAGCGGGAGTAGGCAAGGGACGTGAGGCGAACACGGTCCACTCCGTTGCGACGCTGGAATCCGGGAGGGCCAAGCTGGGCCGGAGGGCGCGCAGCAGGAGCTCTTCAGAGACGACCACGGCGGAATGCTCTAGCGCGAGCAGTGTGGAATCCGCGCCCCACGCAACCATTCGCTTCCGAATCTGTGGCGCGTCACGAAAAAGATCGTTCCGGTCGAAGATGTCGCGGATTAGCGCGAGCGCGTGGTCGCTGAGCATGATCGCAGGAAGCCGCGGACGATCCACTGGCTCAAGGACCACATCGAGCCCGGCCTTGCCGAGCAGGTATGCGCAGCAATAGGCGGCGACACCGTCGCCTCGGATGATTACGCGCTTGACACCGCTCGTGGTGGCGCTCCCTTCCGGTCGCGGCTCGGTAACGACAACACAAACGCATCTTTCCGAGCCGCGACCGGGAGGGAGCGTAACGCCTGCTATGGAGTAACGACAATTCCTGCGTACGTCACGTCGACGTTTAGATTCCAGGTCTTCTCGTATTTCAACGTCTTCGCATCGTACACTTCGATTTCGAAGCCGGCGCCGTAGATGTACAGCTTCTTGCCATCGGTGGAAATACCCAGCGTGAAGCGGGTCCGGCAGGGAACTTCCTCCTTCTGGGTGATGCGATCGGTGGTCAGATCGAATGCCCAGAACTCGCACCGCTTGTTCCCGTGCTTGCCGTTCTCCACCACCGTATAGGCGAGTTTCTTGTCCGGGGTGACCTCGAGACCTGCGATTCCAGCCGGCGCAGGACCGACTTCGGTGAAGTCCATCTGCCGTGTGCTCAGATCGAAGCGCGCCAGGCCGAACACCTTGTTGTGAACTATGGGATCTTCCGAGTTGAAGATGGCAAAGTGTTGCCCGGGTTCGTTGATCAGATCGAGGTCCCCTCCGAAGTGAACGTGCTCCATTCCGGGGAAGTTCGGTTTCGCGAGTTCGAGTTTTTCGACAATCTTGAAGTCGTCGGCTTGCAGGATGGTAATGTGCTCACCAAACTGGTATAGGAGTTTCCCGTCGGGCGAAACCTCGAGCGCCGCGCGTCCGAAATCGATGTCGTTGTCGCTTTGCTCCTCCTTGCCCAGTTCCGCGGTCTTGATGATCTTCTGTTGTTCGAGATCGATCACCGTGTATTTTGGCTTCCCGACTTCGTAATGGTCCGAGAATTTCTCAATCTCCTTGCTTACCGTGTAGAACAGCTTGCCTTGAGGATCGGGAGTGCCGTTCCAGAAGCGAAATTGCTTGGTGGGAGTATTGAGGATGAAGTGGTTGATGACCTTGTGTGTGGCGACGTCGATTACCTCGATGCCGTTGTGATCGATGGTGCCGACGTAGATCCGCTTGTGATCCGGCGAAAGGCGGATGGACATGGGCGTGCCGGTAACGAGCGGAATGCGATCCACAACCTCGCCTTTGGATTCATCGAAGACCCACACGGCAGCCGGGTAGACAGGCAGATAAAGCATGCCCGCGCTCGCAAGAACTGCGCCGGCAGCGAGTAACAGCAATAGTTTTTTCATGATGCGAGCTATTTTCTGGTGCAGGCTATGGGAAAACCAGATCCAGGTTGCGCCAATCCTTGGTGGCCGATGCGCATTTGCTGCTCCAGTCCGGAGCATTGTTGAGATGGTCCGGTACTTGCGCAGGCCAGTAACAACTCACGAAGCAGTCGTAAATATCGCGCTCCACGGGTTGGCACAGTCCCGCCGTGCCGCCTGCGGCGTCCACCTCCCAGCCCGGCGTGAACATCAGCGAGCATGCCATGGGGACGTGCGGGCGCTGCGGGGCGGGCGGGCTTTGCAGTGCGACTACATCGTCATCCGTGGTACGCGAAACGACGTAGTTGTCGATACGGGCCGCTTTCTTATTCAAAGGGCGCATGTGTCTCATGAGGATGCTTTCCTTTCGGCGAACTGTTCGAGAAAGCCCGGATTTCTGGCGGCGATGGCGCCGTAGATTTCGAGGCAAGTGTTGGTCCAATCCCGGATCCAATCGCAATAGTGCAGATTGGGATGGCCGGTGTCTCCGTAACGGACGAATGCTTCGTGATGGCAACCGCCGGCGCAAAGCGGGCGCGCCCAGCACGTGTGGCAATCGTATTTCGAATCGATGTGGCCGCGCTTCAGAAAATCGGCCTGCTTCTCGCGATTGATTCCGGTAGAAATGTGTCCGAGGGCGTGAACGTCAGAATCGACGAAACGATGGCAGGGAGCGATGTCGCCGGACGGTCCAACGCCCAGCAGGCCTAGACCGGCGCCGCAGGGGTGCGACTTATTCACACCCTGACAGAGTTCCGCCAGCGTGTCGCTGACGTTCGAAAATCCGTGTGCTTCGCCGCGCAGCGCGAACTCCAGGTACTCGTCGGCCAGAACGTGAAATTGTTCCAGTACGCCGTTCATGCCGGTTTGGTTGATGGCATAGAGCTGATTCGGCGAAGTGGTGACCGGAGCGAAGCCCACTTCGTGGAATCCCAAATCCTGCTTCAGGTGTCGGAAAATTTTGACCACATCGGTGACTCCCGACGTCAGCGTCACCCGCGCCGCAATGGGCCGGGTGCGGTGGTTTTGAATCAGCTCGCGTACCTTGGGCGCGATGATATCGTAGCTGCCGCGCCCGTTGGCGAAGACGCGCAGCTTGTCGTGCATTTCCTTGGTGCCGTCCATGCTGACGGTGACGCCGATGCGGTTCG
>CABEDY010000349.1_pt1 | contig 20651 bp, 16 predicted proteins | sample 3423171 | NCBI WGS metagenome assembly CABEDY01 (sample SAMEA5534333, study PRJEB31848) | metagenome | biome: tundra; feature: field; material: soil | place: USA | collected 2013-05 | depth 0.15 m | reverse complement strand
CTTGCGCGCACAATGTTCAGAGCCATCATAAAGCTCGGCTCAAAAGGCGTCTCAACATACAAATCAGCCGGGCCGCCGATTCCGAATCGCGTGTAGCGGCTCAACCAAACGTGCTCGGAAATCGTTAAATTAGGAATCTGGGCAAGACGCTGAAGCGTCGCCTGCTGGACGGGCATCTTTTCAGATGGTAGCAACGCACGCCTGCGGCTTGCGATCTTCGTAGCGTAAGCCTCCGGCTTGCGATTTCTTAAAAGGAGCAACTTCGTGTCATCTGGGTTTGCCGGCTTCCCGCCGGAAATGGTCCAATTCTTCCGAGGGCTGAAGCGCAACAACCGCCGCGATTGGTTCCAGCCGCGCAAGCATCTCTATGAGCAGCACGTGAAAGAACCGATGCTGGAGCTGGTGACGGCGCTGAACGGTGAGCTGAGGAAGTTCGCGCCCCAGTGCGTCACCGAACCGAAGAAAGCCGTGTTTCGAATCTATCGCGACACGCGGTTTAGCGCCGACAAGACGCCGTATAAGACGCATGTGGCGGCATCTTTCTTTCGGAGCGAAGGAGGCGGCTTCTACTTCAGCGTGTCACTCGATCAGGTTGAAGTCGCCGGCGGCATCTATCGTCCCAGCCCGGAAACCATGTACCTGGTCCGAACGCACATCGCGGAGAATTACAAAGAGCTTCGCCAAATTCTCGCCAACAAGAAAAGCCGGAAGCTGGTAGGCGATCTTCAAGGCGATGAGCTGACGCGCGCCCCCAAGGGTTTCGATCCCCAGCATCCCGCGCTCGATCTCATCAAGAAGAAGGATTGGATACTGGACGTATCGCTGGATCCGTCCTTGGCAACCACGCCGAAGCTCTACCGCGAGATCCTGGATCGCTTCCGCGCCATCGCCCCCTTCATCGAATACCTGAATCGTCCTCTGGCCGGCCGCAAGCCGCCCCGGGAGCCGATCGAAGCTCATTTTTGAACGGCGGGAAGCAGCCAGAATCCAGAAGCCAGAATTCAGAAGTCAGAAGGAGGAATGCGCTTCGCGTTTTCGTTCCTTACTATGGTGGAAATGTTTGAATCCAGATTGCGCCCAACAGGATGGTCACGATCGCTAGTGGCGCGCCCACGCGGAAGTACTCCCAGAATCCAATGGTGACTTTGCGGCGCGCCTGTTGAATGACGATCAGATTGGCAACTGATCCTAACACCGTCAGGTTTCCCGCCAGGGTTGACGACATGGCCAGCGTCAGCCAGGCCCGTGTAGGGTTCGCCAGATAAGCGGCGAACGGCTTAAACACCAGCACCGCCGGAACATTGCTCACCAAGTTGGATAACACCGCGGAGAAGGCGCTCAGCAGGAAGACATTGTCCAGATGGATTTGTCCCGCGAAGGCGGCCAGGTCTTTTTCGAGTGATGTTTTCTCGACTCCGGCGATGACGACGAACAGGCCCACAAACATCACCAGCAGGCTCCAGTCGATGCGGCGATAAACGTTTTCCGGATTCACGCGGCGGGTGATGAGGAGCAGGGCTGCAGCCACAACGGCTACTTTGGGAACCGGCCATCCGGCAAAGAACATGACGATCATGGCGAGCGAAGCGAGGATGGCTTTCCACATCAACCAGCGATCCACGCGCACGGAACGCTTTTCCACGTTGACGCGGGCGCGCGATGTAAACTCCGAGCGGTAAGCCAGGAAAATGACGAGCACCGTCAGAACCAGCCCAGCCAGCGCGATGGGAGCGAGCGAGGCAAGAAACTGGCGGTAGGGAATGCCGGAAAAACTTCCGATCATCATATTCTGAGGATTGCCGGTGATGGTGGCGACGCTGCCGATATTGGAGGCCATCGCCACAGCCAGCAGATAAGGCACCGGATTGCGGCGCACTGTTTCGGTGATCTCCAGGACCAGCGGAGTCAGCACCAGGCACATGGTGTCGTTAACGAAGAAGGCGGAAAAGAAACCGGCGATCCCCACGATTGCGATCAAGAGCAAAACGGGACGGTGGGCATGCTCCACCACGCGCTCCGCCACTAGCGAAAAGAAGCCAGAGAGCTGTAGATTCGCGACTACGATCATCATTCCGAAGAGCAGAATGATGGTGTCGAAATTGATGGCCTGCTGCGCTTGGGCCAACGTGAGAGCGTTCACTCCAACCATCAGGCTGGCGCCTATGATGGCCGCGCCAGTGCGGTCTACGCGAAAGCCGGGTAACCGGCCGATGGCCAGGACCAGGTAGGTGAGGGCGAAGATGAGGATGGCGGGCAAAAAATCGTTTCTCGTTTCTCGTTTCTCGTTGGGTGCCTCTGGTAATGCGAGCCGGGGGACGAAAAACCGTCTTCCGTTCCCATGTTAAACTCGATTTCCGTGCATCGCCTTACTTACCTTTTGTTGACCGCGATTCCGCTGGCGGCTCAAACGTCCGTGGCGGACCTTTCCGGGCTGCGCTGGCGAATGATTGGACCGTTTCGTGGCGGACGCACCATCGCGGCTGCGGGCATCGCCTCCCAGCCTAATGTATTCTACGTTGCCGCCACGAATGGTGGAGTTTGGAAGACCGATGATATTGGGCGAACCTGGCATCCGCTGTTCGATGACCAGCCCACCGGCTCAATCGGTGCAATCGCCATCGCACCGTCGGATCCGAACATTGTTTATGTAGGCAGTGGCGAGGGTGTGCAGCGGCCGGATCTCTCGGTGGGCGATGGAATTTATAAATCCACCGACGCGGGCAAAACCTGGCGGCATCTTGGACTGCGGGATGGACAACAAATTTCGGCGATTCTGGTGGACCCGCGCGATCCGAACCGCGTTTTCGTGGCCGTGCTTGGCCATCCGTATGGTCCCAATGTGGAGCGCGGCGTGTTTCGCTCCACCGACGGCGGCGAGACGTGGCAGAAGGTGCTTTATAAGGATGAGAACACCGGTGCGGTAGATCTGGCATTCGATCCCACCAATCCCACCAACGTCTACGCCGTGTTGTGGGCGGCGCGCCAGGGGCCTTGGGAGAACGGCGAATGGAGCGGCCCTGCGAGCGGGCTTTTTAAATCCACCGATGGCGGAAGCACCTGGCAGCAACTCACGGGTGGACTTCCCACTCCCGCGGAAGGACTCGGACGGATTGGCATCGGTATCGCGCCCTCAGACGCGAATCGCATGTACGCGCTGGTGGAAGCGAAACCGAGCGCACTCTATCGCTCCGATGATGCGGGAACAACCTGGAAGCGAGTGAACACGGAGGAGCGTGTTTCGGGCCGCGGCTCCGACTTCGCCTGCGTGCGCGTGGATCCCAAGAACAAAGACGTCATCTACGTGGCGAATACTTCCACGTATCGGTCGTCGGACGCAGGGCAAACTTTCACGGCCATCAAAGGCGCGCCAGGCGGCGACGATTATCACACCATCTGGATCAATCCCGAGCATCCCGAAATCATCCTGCTGGCCAGCGATCAAGGCGCGACCATCACGGTGAACGGCGGGGCTACCTGGAGTTCCTGGTACAACCAGCCGACCGCGCAGTTCTACCATGTGATCACCGACAACCAGTTCCCATATTGGGTTTATGGCGGACAACAGGAGAGCGGCTCTGCGGGAGTTGCCAGCCGCAGCGATTACGGCGAGATCACTTTTCGGGAATGGCATCCTGTGGGTGTCGAAGAATACGGCTACGTGGCGCCCGACCCGCTCAATCCCAATATCATTTATGGCGGCAAGGTCTCGCGCTTCGATCGAAGCACCGGGCAAGTCCAGCAGGTGGGGCCAACGGTCCCATTCGGAGGCGGCAAGTACCGCTTTGTGCGCACCATGCCGCTGTTGTTCTCGCCGGTGGATCCGCACGTGCTGTATCTCGGGTCGAACGTGCTTTTCAAGACCACGAATGGAGGCCGCGGCTGGGACATCATCAGTCCGGATTTGACGCGGGAGAGCTACGAGATTCCGCCGAGCGTGGGCGTATATACAGAGGAAGCCCACAAGCAAGCCACGCGCCGGGGCGTGATCTATACCATCGCGCCGTCGCACAAAGACGTGAACGTGATCTGGGCCGGAACCGATGACGGGTTAATCCATGTGACTCGCGATGGTGGGAAAACTTGGAGCAACATTACTCCGCGAGAGCTCACGCCATGGAGCAAGGTGGCCATGCTGGATGCCTCGCACTTCGACGATGTCACCGCGTACGCAGCTATCAATCGTATCCGGCTGGACGATCTGAAACCGCACATCTACCGAACACACGATGGAGGCAAGACGTGGAAAGAGATCGTCAACGGATTGCCGGGCCAGCCCGTGAACACAGTGCGCGAGGATCCTGTACGAAAAGGGTTGCTTTACGCCGGAACGGAGCTGGCTGTTTATGTTTCCTTCGACGACGGCGACCACTGGCAGGCGCTAAAGCAGAACATGCCGCCGATTTCGATTCGCGATCTCGTCATTCATGAGAACGATCTGGTGGCTGGGACGCACGGCCGCGGCTTCTGGATTCTCGACGATATTTCACCGTTACGGCAGATGAGCGATGGGAACGCGGCTTCCGATGCGTTTTTGTTCCGTCCCTCGCCAGCTCTTCGCGTGCGGTGGAACAATGGCACCGATACGCCGCTTCCGCCTGAGGAGCCGGCTGGTCAGAATCCGCCGGATGGAGCCGTTCTCTACTACAATCTGAAATCCACGGTATCGACGCCGGTGACGCTCGAGATCTTCGATAACGCGAAGAAGCTGGTGCGCCGTTATTCGAGCGACGACAAAGCAGATCCCATCGATCCGGCGGTGAACGTGCCGACTTATTGGATCCGCCCGCCGTCGATTCCCGCGACGACGGCCGGCCTGCATCGATTTGTTTGGGATTTGTGTTATCCGCCTCCGGACGCCATCGATCATGACTATCCGATCTCGGCCACTTATCGCGATACGCCGCGATCTCCGATGGGTGTGCTGGCGATGCCTGGCGAGTATTCGGTGAAGCTGACTGTCAATGGGAAGAGCTACACGCAACTTTTGACGGTAAAGATGGACCCGCGCGTGAAAACGCCGCTCGCCGGGTTGCAGCAGCAGTTCGCGCTGGCGCAGAGGATCGTCGGCTTGATGCACCAAACTTTCGAAGCGGTGCAGCAGGCTTCCACTGGGAAGGCTGAGCTGGAAGGACGGAATCGAGCGCTGGCGGCGCTACTTGCACTTGTCGAGGGGGCGGACACAGCGCCTACGGCTGCGATGGTGAGCGCGGTGGATGAGATAGAGCGGAAGAAGTAGGACAAGCCTCTGGCTTGTCCTTGGGCAAGCCGGAGGCTTACCCTACTACTTTTTCGGTTGGATCAACGGTGATTGGCTGAACAGGCGCTTCGGGGCGCCCGGAATTTGTCCGCCGTCCAGTTGGACGATCATCCACTTGGCCATATCAGAAGCGCTGGAATTAATGGCGCCGGCGGGAGCTGTGTTATCGATCTGGGCCGCGGGAATCGGCTGCAACTTGCCTTCCACTTCTGAGTGCGGCGCGGCGACATCCCCACCGGGCTTGAAATCCCCGACACTGGTGTTGCTTTCGCTCATGCCGACGGGCGCCCAGTGACCACTGGAATGATTTGGCCGGCCACCATGTAGAGCAGATTATCGTAAGCATATTTGCTGCGAAAGCTCGATTCCGGCTTGATGTAGCGAGGCCGAGTCCGCTGCGATGCGTCAGCAGATCGCGGATGGTCATTTCACGCTAGCGTTTTCGCCGAGCTTCCGCACGCCGTAGCCCTTCGCGAACACCACTTCGCCGTCTTTCACTACGGCTACTCCGACGCCGGGCACGTCGAAAGTCTTCATGGCTCGCAGGATGTAATCATCCAGATCGGCCAGCGCGGCGGGTTGGCAAAATGCGGGGAGAGTGAGTGAGAGAGCGAGCAGTAATCGTTGCATCACGCTGATCATAAGTCAGCCATGGTGAGCTTGGTATCCGCGTACTTCCAGCCCGCCTCGAACTCGGCGCGGAATTTCGCGGCTTCCTCGTTCTTGCCTTGTGCTGCCAAGCACTCCGCCAGGCCGAACAGCGCGCGAGGGTTCTTGGGATGAGCCTTCAACTCCGCGCGGAATACCGATTCCGCTTCCGCATACTGTCCATTGGCAAACAAGAGCCCGCCCAAGGATTCGCGCGGAGGCAGATACCAGTCCGGCGGCTCATCGTAGTTGAGAGCATCTTCCGTCTGCGCTGCCTTGTTCAACAATTCAGCCGCGAGCTTGTAATCATGCCCTGACCGCGCGATGCTCGCATCCAGCATTAATGCAGCGATGTCCAGAAGCTGATGCATTGAATTGAACCCGAGCTGAGTTTCAGGCGGGATGGCTTTCTGCTCGGCGATCAAAGCCACCCGATCGGCCGCGGCTTTTGTGGGTTGGCTGGTTCGGCTATAAGCCATGCCGCGTGCGAACAGCCAAAACGTGTGCACAAGATGTAAGTCCTTATCCGGCTCCGGCAAGTTCTCAATCTCGGCCCATCGGCGGAACCGCACCAGCACGTGCGTGCGCGTGGGAACGAACCATTCCGCCATGGGGTTTTCCTTGAGGTAGGGCTGCATGCCAGCCACCAGTCTCTCGGCTGCGCTATGAGCAGCGGAAAAATTGCCCTCCATGCTGCTGGATACCGCGAGGAAATGCAGGTTGTGCGAATAGTACATCACTGGATACATTCCAGTGACATTGTATTTCTTAAGGTATTTCTCGTCTGCTGCGGCGGCCTTTTCATTGGCTACGGAGGCTGCATGGTAATCGCCGACGCGAATGTACGTGTGGGCGGGCATATGCACCAAGTGTCCGGCAGCGGGAGCGAGTGTCTTCAATCGCTCCGCGCTTTGAGTTGCCAGCTCAGGGTTTGGCGACGCTTCAGTGGCGTGAATGTAATAATGATTGGCCCCGATGTGATCTGGCGCACGCTGCAGGACCGCTCGCAGTACTTCCACGATTTCGAGCGTGCCTTCCGCTGGTTGGCCATCCGGTTTCCAGAGCTGCCAGGGGCGCAGATCCATGGCGCTCTCGGCATACAACACCGCCGCGTCAAGATCGTCGGGAAAGCGCCGCATCAGCTCGCCCATGGCTTGCTTGTAATCGACTCCTAGTTGCTTGCGGTCCGCTTTCGGATCGGTGGAGTAGCGTTTCGCCAAGGCGCGAATATAGCCTTGTTCGTTCTCGGTTGTCTTATGAGCAACGGCCAGAGCTTTCTGAATGGCCTCCACAGCGGCCTTTTCGCGGCTCAGGTCGATATCCGGATCATTGTAGTTCGGCCCCACCGCGAGCGCCACGCCCCAATACGCCATGGCGCATTTCGGATCGATCACCGCGGCGTAGCGAAACGAGCGCGCCGCTTCGTCGTGGTTAAAGGCGTAGATCAGCGTCAAGCCTTGATCGAAATATCGTTGCGCTTCGGGATTCGAAGTGGTGATGGCGTGGTGGAGGTGGCCGAGGCCGCTCAGAAGTGGCGCCGGTCCGGCCGCTTTATCGTCCGGAGCATGCGAATGCTGGGCGAATCCGCAGCCGACTGCCGACATGAAGAGAAGGGTCGCACGTTTCAGCATTTTTTGATTGTGAGCGACTCCAGTTCCTCGAGAGTTCTGGGCCAGTCTTCGCGCATCAGGCGCGACAGAGCACGGTCGGCCAGCAGCTTTCCGCCGGTCTGGCAATGGGCGCAGTAATTGGTCTCGTTCGATGCGTAGCGAATGCGTTGCACCTTGGCGCCGCATCGGACGCAGGGTTGCTTGTACCGTCCGTGGACAGCCATTCCTTCGCGGAAGGCCGTTACCTTTTCAGGAAATCCATCGCCGGCTTCCGCGCGCAAGGCTTCTACCCAGCGGAGCAAGTTTGCGCGGATCGTATCGAAGAGCCGGCGGATCTGATCGGCGGTCAGCTTCTGGGTGAGAGCCACTGGCGAGAGACCCGCTTCGAAGAGAATCTCGTCGGAATACGCATTGCCGATGCCGCTGAAGGTTCTAGGATCGGTGAGCGCACGTTTCAGAGTGTGGTTTTCGGATGTAAGAGCGGTGGTGAAACTCGCGAGGTCTGCAGTGAGGACTTCCAGGCCGCCCGGATCTAAGGCGTGGAGCCCCGCCTCACCTGCCACAAAATGCAGCGACGCACGCTTCTTCGATCCCGCTTCAGTGAGAAGAAGGCTGCCATTCGGAAAATCGAAAGCGGCGAGGCCACGCGGCCGGGACACCTTGACGCCGCGGGCGCGCCAATGGAGGCGTCCCGCGATCATGAGGTGCAGCACCAGCCACAGGTCGTTGTCCAAGCCAATGGCGATTCGTTTGCCGATCCGCCGCAGCTCTCGGACGGTTTTTCCGTCGGCGCTCTGAAGCGGAGGGTCCGCTGTACGAAGTAGAAAGGGGCTAACCAATCTGATGCGTTCCAGTGTCTGCCCGAGGATGCGCTTTTCGAGCGCTTCTATATAGACGACGATGTCGGGGAGTTCCGGCACTAGAACCTCAGAGGTGCAGCGCCATCAGGTATCGCGGTCACGATCCTCTCGGATTAGAGGCGTGCTGTCTTCCATGGGAGGCATGGATGCAACCAGACGTTCCAATTCTTCGGCTGACTCACGCATCTTTTCGCGCCTTGCGTTCTCGTCGATATCTGGCCGCAACATGACTCCATTATGCTACGCGAAGTGGACTGAGCACGGGTCATTGGCGCCGGTGGGGCGGACCGCCTGGTCCGCGGCCGACGCCCTCGTCGGCCTGCTGGAACTATGATTGATCCTGGAAGAGCGGGTCCTGGGGGACCCGCGCGGACCAGGGGGTCCGCCCCACGGCGCTACTCAAAGCGCAAGGCCACCAGCGGATCTACTTTCGCGGCACGGCGGGCCGGGATGTAGCAAGCTAGTAGCGCAACGCCGATCAAAGCCGCGGCCGACGCAGCCATGGTGGTCACGTCGTGACTCGAGACGCCGAAGAGCAAGGTGGCGAGGAAGCGCGTCAGCACCAGCGAAGCCGCTAATCCGATTCCGGTTCCGGCGGCGGCCAGCAGCATCCCGTGGCCCAAAACCATCCGGAGAATATCGCTCTGCCTCGCGCCAAGTGCCGAGCGAATGCCGATCTCGCGCGTCCGCTGCGCCACCCAATAGGAAACCACGCCGTAAATGCCGATGCTGGCCAGCAGCATCGCGCAACCGGCGAACGCGGCTAACAGGATGGTTGACATGCGCCGGCCGGAAAGCGAATTCGAAACCACCTTCTGCATGGTCTGCACATTGAAAATGGGCTGTTCTTTGTCCACCTCGGCCACGCGCCGTCTCACCGCGGCGGCCAGGGTTGCCGGATCGGAGGCAGAGCGAATCACCAACGCCATCGCGCTGACCGGCATTTGAGGATGCGGAACGTATATTTCGGATGTTGTCGAGGCGTCCAGAGCCTCGCCCTTGACATCCGCTACCACACCGACGATCTCTTGCCAGTTGGTTTTTTCGGTAAGCCCGATATCCAGCCTCTGTCCGATCGGATACTGGTTAGGCCACAAACGGCGCGCCAAGGATTCGTTTATGATGGCCACGGTGTGGGCGTCCCGGCCGTCCTGCTCGGTGAACAACCGGCCGCGTAAGAGCCGAACGCCCATGGCCCGGAAATAATCCGCCGTCACGATGCTCTTTTCGGCTGTCGGAAGCTGGTTAGGAGGGAAGGTGCGGCCCTGGACCTGGAAATCGCCGTTCATCCCGCCGTCACCGAGCGGCAGATTGATGACGGCGCCGGCCGAGAGCGTTCCGGGAAGGGTGCGAATGCGGCCGATCAGATTGTCGAAAAACGCAACGAGCTGCGCGGACTCCTTGTATTTCGATGATGGAAGGGAAATGTCCATAGTCAAGACGTTCTCGGCATGGAAGCCTGGATCCACCGCCAGGATTTGGGCGAAACTGCGCAACAACAAGCCAGACCCGACCAATAGCAGCGCGGCCACGGCGATCTGGGAAACCACCAACGCACTACGCAGCCGGCTGCGGGCCGAGCCGCTCGGTTGCGACCAACCATCTTTCAACGTTTCGCTCAGGCCCGACATCGAAATCTGCAGCGCCGGCGCCAGACCGAACAAGGCCCCGGAGAGCAGGGAAGCGAACACCAGAAACGCGAGCACGCGCCAATCGATGGCGAAGCTCTCGGGGCGGGGGATAGATGGCGGCCAGGCCAACCTCAGCAAGTCCGAACCCCACAGCGCCAGCAGAAAACCAGCAATACCGCCGAGCGATGAAAGCAACAGGCTCTCGGCCAGGGTCTGGGAAATCAGGCGTCCGCGGCTGGCTCCCAATGCCGCGCGAACGGCGAACTCCTTGGCGCGCGCCGAAGCCCGGGCCAGCAAAATGTTCGCGACGTTGGCCGTGGCAATCAGCAATAGGAAACCTGCGGCGCCCAACAGCAGGAGCAGGCTTAAGCGCACGTTGCCGAACAGTTGCTCCCGCAGCGGAGCCACGGTAATGCCGTGGCCGGTCTTGTATTGCTGCTCCAACCGGTGGGCCAGAACTTTGAGATCCGACCGCGCCTGCTCAATCTCCACGCCTGGTTTGAGCCGCGCAACGATACTCAAAAAGTGCATCCCCCGCTGCGTGAAAGGCCCTGCGCGTTCGAGCGGGATCCAAAGATCGGCCTTTCGCGGCCCCAAGGTTCGGAGCGTCGCGTTTTGGACCACGCCCACCACCGTGTAGTTGGTGCGATTCAGTGTGATGCTCTTGCCGATCACGTCGCTCGCGCCATTAAACTCGCGCCGCCAGAGTTCGGAGCCGATCACGACCACGGGATTCGCTCCGGGCCGATGTTCCTCGGCTCGAAATGTGCGCCCGGCGACGGGCTGCACGCCGAGCATGGAGAAATAATTTTCCGAGACCAGTACGCCCAGGACGCGCTCCGGCTCTCGGCGGCCAATCAGATTCAGACTCGATGAAAATTGGCCCGCTACGTCCGTGAATACTTGGTTACCCTTGCGCCAGTCGTCGAACTCCGGGTAGGAGGCGGGTGTCCGGTCGTTGGGCGGCTGCAGATCGGTGAGGGACACCAGCCGTTCCGGATCGGCAAAGGGGAGCGGCCGCAAGAGGTATGCGTTAACGACCGTGAAAATAGTAGTATTGGCGCCGATTCCGAGCGCTAGCGTCAGTACGACGACGATCGCGAATGCCGGCTTTTTGGCGAGCGTTCGCAGCGAGTATTTCAGATCGTTGAGCAGTCTTGGCATATTCAACCTCCTTAAGCACCGAAAAGCACCGACTCCCTCACGGTCGCGGTTCGGTAGCGGGACAACTTCCTTATAGACGTAGGATAACCCCTGCGGATAGGGGAGAATTGAAGGATGCGGCCGCTGCGTGGTTCCTTTTGGGTCTTCGTGCTCTACGACGTGGCCGAGGAAATCGAGCTTTCGAAGCTTCGCGACCTGGTGGGAGCCGAGCCCATCCCTCAACAGCCCGGCTTTAAACATCCCGCGCCGGAGTATGTTCGCTTCGAACGGCCGCCTGCCATCGAGTATCCGGCGCCGCTCACGCTCGAAAGCGGCGAAAAATTCGAGGTGCGGATCAAATACTTCGATTACGGCGTGGTCAGCATCGAACTGCAACTGGAGTTCGAAGCCGATTGGGATGAGCTGGTGCGTTTGTCGAACCGCTGGATACTGGCGCCGGAGTTGGAAGGACGCACCGCGGAGCTGCTTCGCCCCAGGCTGGAACGGGCCGCTTCTGCGTTGACGCAGCCCTATTCGCCGCGGCTCAATGAGGATTATTACATCATCCACTTGCGCGAGGCAGTGGACGAATTCGGCGCGCAGATGACTGCGCCCGCCATGCTCGCGGCTCGCGGCCAGGAAATCTCACAGATTGTGCGCGGCGAATCCACACCGCTGTCAGACGGCGAGCGCAACGAAGTGTTGCAGTCCAGTCTTTCTTATTACCCGAGCGATCTGCTGGTGGTTGGTTGGGTAGCGGCTCTGGTTTACGACACTGCCTCCGGCGCTGCGCCAACCATTCAGTTGTTGGAATATGCCAATACCCAGTTGCTGGAATTTCGACATTACGACGATGTTCTGACTCGCGTACTCGAGCAGGTCTATAAGCGCCTGGAAAGGCGCGGGAGTTTTTTGCGGCGTTGGAGGATGGCGCGCGAAGCGGAGCGGCTCAACACCTTGCGGCTGGACGTGACGGAGCTGACCGAGCGTACCGACAATGCCATCAAATTCTTGAGCGATATGTTTTACGCCCGAGTCTATCGGATTGCGGCCGCCCGCGTGGGTGTCACCGACTATCGCAACCTGGTGGAAGAGAAGCTGCGCACCGCCGGTGACCTTTATCAATTCATGACCAACGAATTTCACCAGGCGCGGGCGTTCGTGCTGGAGGCGTTGGTGGTAATGATCCTGGTGATTGAGCTGATGCACCTATTTCGCGGCGGTTGGTGAATTCGCTCCGTTGAAGACACGGATTCACATCGTCGATTCCATGTAAACCGAGCCCCTCGTTGTCCCCTTGCTAACGGGTCTTTGAAAAATTCCGCATTGGCACCGACTCCCTCACGGTCGCGGTTCGGTAACGCTCTCTAAACATGAGACATTCTTTCCGAGCCGCGAGCGTAAGCGACCGGTGGTTGTGATTTTTTCACAGACCCTAACGCGCGGGGCTACAGTTCAGTGTCTCCCTAGCTGCGGCAGCAAGCGTTTAACTCGCATGGGTTGTCGCCGCTGTTAAAGTTTTCCCCAAACTTGGCCGATATGTCCATCGTGGGTGACCTGTATCTCGAATCACGCCTGGACTTTCTTCGCAAGACTCAAAATACCGATGGCGGCTGGGGTTATTTCCCCGCGAAACAGTCCTGGCTGGAGCCGACTACGTATGCGACGCTTGCGCTCCACGGCACGCCCGGCTCGGACGCCTCGCTCAATCGTTCCTGGAAGCTGGTTCGCTCGTGGCAGACAGCGGAGGGAAGCTTCCGGCCCAGTGGCCAGGTGCAGGGTGGAACGTGGGTGACGGCGCATGTGGTGACGCTGGCCACGGTTCGCGGAGTATATGACGACAGGGTGCGCCGCTCTGTGGACTGGATGCTGAGCGTGGTGGGGGCCGAGCACACTGTGCTGATGCGCGCGGCATCGTTCCTACACCTGCTCAAAACCAAACTGGATGTTTCGCATGAGGGCTGGCCGTGGCGCGAGGGCAACGCCGCCTGGATTGAGCCCACTGCGCACACGCTAGTCGCGCTCAAGAAAGTCGCCGGTAGCTATAAGGGCGGGGAACTGGGGCATCGCGTTCGGGATGGCGAAGCGCTCGTTCTAAGCCGCCGCTGTAGCGATGGCGGATGGAATTGTGGCAATCCCAACGTGCTGAATTTCGATCTGCCGTCTTATCCGGAGACCACGGGGCTCGCGCTGCTTGGGCTCCAGGGACGCAGTGCGTCGGAATTAGCCGGGCCATTGGATGCCGCGCGCCGCTTCCGCGAGGAAACGAAATCGTCGCTGGCCAAAGCTTGGCTCACTATTGCGCTACGCTGTCATGGCCAGAATGTGAGTGCTCCGGCCGGCGACGGTAAGGTCAGCGGCGACATTATGCTCGCGGCGCTTGAGGCGCTGGGACATCCGGATGGTAACTTCCCGCTGTTCGGCACCGGAGGCCACGCATGACTCGCAGACAATTCATTCCGTTGGTGGGTGTAGCGGCTACGGCTTCTTATGCCAGCATCAAGCTCCAGAAGCCGCCCAAATTATCGGACGGTCCGGCGGGTAACTCGGCCGTGGCCATCATCCGTGCGCGTTCGTATTCGGAGGATCTGGTCAGCCGGATGCTCGAAGGTGTCCGCCAAACGGGTCTGGATGCGCGTGGCAAGCGCGTGCTGCTGAAGCCAAACCTGGTGGAGTTCGATTCGTCGACGGTGATCAACACGGATGCTTCCATCATCGCCGCGGCGGTTGAGCTGTTCCATCGGCTGGGCGCTTCCGACATCCGCATCGGGGAAGGGCCGGGCCATCGGCGCGACACGTTGGATCTGGCGGATGACGCACGCTACCGCGCCACCATCCCGAAATTCGAATCCATTTTCACCGATCTCAATCGCGACGACGTTTCGCTGATTAGGGGCTTCGCAGACGAGCCGGAGTTTTATTTTCCGAACACGGTGCTGGGGGCAGATCTGATCGTCTCACTGGCAAAGATGAAGACGCACCACTGGGCCGGCGCCACGCTTTCGATGAAGAACCTGTTCGGACTGGTGCCGGGCGCGATCTATGGATGGCCCAAGAACAAGCTGCATTACATCGGGATTCCTCGCTCGGTGGTGGAGCTGAGCCGCCATTTCAGAAACACGTTCGCCATTGTAGACGGCGTGGTTGGAATGGAAGGCAATGGGCCGATTCAGGGCATTCCCAAGCCCGCCGGTGTCCTGGTGATGGGCCGCGACCTGGTGGCAGTGGATTCCACATGTTGCCGCATCATGGGAATCGATCCTGAGAAGGTGGAGTATTTGCGAATGGCCGCGGACCTGGGCCATGTGCATCCCGCGCGGATTGAGCAGCGCGGCGAGACCATTGCGTCCGTGCGGACCAATTTCGCACTGATTGAAGAATTCAGCGGGTTGCGGCTGGCTTGATATGGAGGTGGTGCAGGCCTCAGCCTGTGAAGTGGAGCAGGCGCCAAGAGCCTTTCGCGGAGCATGGCCCCGCGCCACCAACACATGGCTGCTGATTCTGCTGGCGGGCTTGATTCCACTCGTTGGGCGCGCCGTGCTGATCCCGGTGCTGGGTATCCCGAAACCGGCCATTCAGGACGAGTTCGCCTACCTGCTGGCCGCTGACACTTTCGCGTCCGGACGGCTCACCAATCCCACCCATCCGATGGCGGAGCACTTTGAAACGCTGCAAGAGCTCTTTCACCCCACCTATGCCTCCAAGTATCCGCCCTTGTCCAGCTTGGCGATGGCGTTCGGGCAGAAGCTTTTCGGCGAACCATGGATCGGTGTTTGGCTCGGCATGGGCGTGTTGTGCGCGACGCTTTGTTGGTCGCTCCTAGGCTGGCTCCCGAGGGCGTGGGCACTGGCCGGCACGCTGATCGCGATTTTGCGAATCGGAATCGTCAGCTACTGGACGGAAACATATTGGGGTGGGAGCTGGGCGGCGATCGGTGGCGCGTTAGTGATTGGAGCTGTCCCGCGATTGATTCGCCGGCCCAGAGCCGCGACGGCATTGGCATTGGCCGCAGGTCTCGGGATTCTAGCCAATACACGCCCGTATGAGGGACTGCTGCTGGCCGTTGCGTGCCTGGGTTATTTGACATTGGCACTCGTCCGGCGCCGCATCGGGTTTGGCCGACTGACTCGAAGTGTGATCCTGCCAATGGCGGCGTTGCTCGCACCGGTGTTTGCGTGGATGGGTTATTACAACTATCGCGTCACCGGCCGCGCGCTTGAAATGCCATACATGGCTTATGACAAGCAGTACACGGTTTGGTCGCCTTTTTTGTGGCAGACGCAGCGGCGTCCCGCGCCTGCATACTCGAACTCCGTGACACGTGACTTTTGGTTGGTCGCCGTCGAGTCTGAATATCAATTTGCCCGAAACCATCTGCTGAAAACGCACGTATCCGATCTCCTGGGGATGGCTCGATTCTTTCTGGGTTGGCCCATCGTGCTTTCGATGCTTGCCTTCGCCGTTCCTTTGTCGAAAAACCCGAAGGCCCGCCGCGCTTTTTTGCTGTGCACCGTCTTCTATGCGGGATGCGCCATGGACGCGCGCCTGTTTCCGCACTATGCGGCGCCCGCGACAGCCCTGGTGTACGTGTTAGCGGCTTTCGCGTTGCGCACGGCTTGGCGCCACTCTCCGGGCTCGCCAGGCAAACGGCGGCTGCTGGCCGGAGGCGTGGTGGCCTTGTTCGTCGTGACCACTGCAGTGGGTCTGTTCACGCCAAAGAACCGGTTCTATTTCAGCGCCACCGATTACCACGTTAAAGCGAAGCGGGCTCACGCGGAGGACCGACTGCTCCATGAACCGGGCCAGCACTTAGTACTGGTCCAATATGGTCCGCATCATGATCCATGGGAGGAACTGGTTTATAATCCTGCCGATATCGATGGATCGAGAATCGTCTGGGCGCATTCGCTCGGCAGCGAGAAAGACAGCGAACTGATTCACTATTACGGCAACCGGGACGTATGGTTGCTTGAAGAGGACGGAGAAGTGAAACTAAAGCGCTATTTTGACTAGTACGTAAAGTACTACTCCCACTCACCTTGGAGGGTGTTGCGCTAGTCGAATTTAGGTTTGTTCTAAGTGCTTCAACCGATTTAACCATACCGGCTTTAGATGATAACTTACTCATAGCGACGGAAGAAATCCTTCGCAGGGAGAGGAGAAATAAATGACACGGATTACCAATTTGGTTTGGAAGCTGAGAATTTGGAAGGACACTCGAGGCCAGGACCTCATTGAGTATGCTTTGATGGCGGGTTTCGTGGCGGTTGCCGCGGGCGCTATCATGCCGGGTGTTGCTACCAGCATCAGCACGATCTTCAGCAAGGTCGCCAGTACCATGACCGCTGCCGCAGCGACCAGCTAAACAACGCCTTTTGGTGGGTAGGCGAGTAGATGACCCTCTTCCTCGCCTATCCTCCAATCAGGATTTTGTACACGGCATCTGGCCGTCGTATTTCAAGGCGACAAGGTTTCGGCCTTATCGGCTTCCACTGAAACTCCCCGTAAGTTCCCCGCCTCGTCGAAGTCAAAATCTTCAACCGGACCCAGAATCTCGAGCATAGGATTATTGCGGATCTGATCGCGCAAATTCTCGCTCAATCTCAACACACTCAACTCCAGCGAATTCTTGATCCAACCATAAGTTACTTCCGAGAGGTCCAGCCTGCCGACTGTCGGGGCGATTCGCGCCAGGCATTCCTGGTCGGTCGGGAAATGAATCGGTGTCCGGATAGCAGCCGGCGTGGATGCTGTCAGCGAATTGATCCAGGTGGCGTTCCAATCCACTTTCTCGAGCAGCCGGTTGTGCACCACGTCCGCCATTCCCAGCCCAACGGCGTTGCCGTAGCTGTGGGGGCTCAAGTCGCGCACGAAAACGCGCTCAATGCGCGGCTCGTCCGGCCAGGGATTGTAGTCTCCATACACGCTGCGGTTCACCACTTTCGTATCCATGCCGGCGCCACTGACGTTCTTGCCGATCTCATCCAGGATTAGAATATCGAGCGGCATGGGAACGCGGCCCTTCCAACTTTTCACCAGCGCGAGCAGCTCTTCTTCTTTGCGCTCCATTTCTTCCACAGGCACTGCTGTCATCTGGCCGGTGTTGTGGTTGGCATCTTCAAGAATGGCCAAACCGCCCAGAATCTTGCCGGACTTGAGCACCTGCCGCCCGACACTTCGGATCATGTGCTCCAGCCCCAGCTTGTAGGCGTGAGTGTGGTAGCGCTGCGCGCCCGCGAATTTGCCGAGACCGATGGCCATCATCTTGAAGAGTCCGCTTTCAATCTTGCCGGCGAAATCGGTGTGCCACTTCACGCGGCCGATCATCATCACGCCGTCACTGTCATAGGCGTTGCGATCCATGAACGCTTCGATGCCGTCGGCAGTTTTGCCGAGTGAAACCACGTCGAGCGCGCTTAAGATGGGACAGTCCATAGTCGCTTCGTGGATGCCGTAGTGCGCCAGCACGTCGGCCTGGCCCTCCGCGGTGGCCGCGCCGTGGCTGCCCATGGCGGGAAAGATAAACGGCCGCATGCCCTCGGATTTCCAATAGTCCACCACCGCTCGGACAATGGCCGCGATATTGGCGATGCCGCGGCTGCCTACTCCCAGCGCCACGCGCGCAGCGGGTTGAAGACGCGAGCTGAATCCGGATGCTCGAAGTTCGCGCTGAACGGCATCGCGAATGTCCGGAATGCGGTGATCCGGAAAATGCTGCCGAACGGGAATCAAGCGGGAAAATAGCATGTTTTCAGGATACCGCCGCTTGACGTGGAGCACGCACTCCTTAGCGCCTCATTCGCACCCCGAGTGGGGCGGACCCCCTGGTCCGCGCGGGTCCCCCCAGGACCCGCCACCCCGGGTAGTCATCGGCACCAGATGCAGGCCGACGGGGGCGTCGGCCGCGGACCAGGGGGTCCGCCCCACTCGTATTTACTTTCGGGGCCTGGGGGCCCTGGCGGGAAACTTGTATTGATGCTTCTCCATCCATACGCGCCCTGTGCGGAACGCCACGCCTTCGGTCTCGAGGCGCAATCGCTGCTCCAGTCCGGATTCGCCTGGCAACATTATCTTGCCGCCCGCTCCGAGTACACGATGCCACGGCAAACCGCGCGCTGCCCGCAACGCCCACACCACTTGCCGCGCACAGCCGGGAAACCCCGCCGCTTTCGCGACATCGCCATAGGTTGCCACTTTGCTTTTCGGGATCTTGCGAATGGTGTCACGAATGATGCTCAGCATGATGTCCGATACCAGGCGAGCGTCCGGCGAAGCCCCTGTTCCAGTGTGTACTGCGGGTCGTGCCCCAGATCGCGCTGTGCCAGGGTGGTATCGGCCTGGGAATCGTGGACGTCGCCTTCGCGCGGCGGAGCGTAGCGGGGCGGTAAGGAAACGCCTTCGATCTTCTGCAGCAGCTCCCATATATGATTCAGCGAATAGCGTCCGCCATTGCCGGCGTTGTACATTTTGCCGCCGACTCCAGAAGCATCCGACGCTTTCAAGCACAATCCAATCACGTCCTCCACGTAGGTGAAATCGCGGGTCTGCTCACCGTCGCCGAAGATGATAGGCGAGCGCCGCTCAATCAGAGCGCGCATGAACAGCGACAGCACGCCAGAGTACGGGCTGGACGGATCCTGCCGCTCCCCATACACATTGAAGAAACGCAGGGACACCGTCTCCAGTCCAAAAGAGGAGTGGAACACCGAGGCGTAGTATTCGCCCAGCAGTTTCTGCACGGCGTACGGGGACTTGGGGCGGGGAAGCATGGTCTCAACTTTAGGTAACACCTCCGTATCGCCGTAAGCGGATGACGAAGCCGCGTACACCACGCGCCGCACCTTGGCCTGGGCACAGGCTCGGAAAACGTTGAAGGCGCCGTCGACATTCACTTCATGGGAAGGAACCGGCTCGCGAATGGAGCGTGGCACGGACGGAATCGCGGCCAGGTGAAATACAACTTCGGCGTCGGAGACCGCTGCCGCAACAGCATCGTAATCCCGGATGTCGCAGTGGTCGAACGCAATGCGCGGCCGTACCTCATCCAGATTCTTCTCATGGCCGGTCAGCAGGTTATCGATCACGCGCACCTGCCCATCGCCGCGGGCCAGCAGGGCGCGCACCAAACCTGAGCCGATAAAGCCTGCGCCTCCCGTCACCACGTAGCGTTTCATGCGCGGACCTGCTCGATTTCTTTTTCGATGAACCGCAATGCGTCCTCCGCGATCTTCTCCGGGCCGGGGGCGAAATCGAATACTTCAAGCGACACCCAGTGCCGGTAGCCACGCCGCCCGAGAACGTCGAATACCGGTTTGAAATCGTAGTTTCCGGCGCCGGGGTGACGCCCATCCATCTCATTGATGTGCACATGCCGGATCAGATCGAAGTAACGATCCACCAAAATCGCATGCGGTTCCACTTCATCCACGGCATTATGCGTGTCGAACATGGTTCGGACTGCCGGGCTGTTAATCTGGTTCACGATTTCCACTGCTTCCCCGAGCGTAGTGATCACGTCGCACTGGCCGATGGGGAGCGGTTCCACCAGCATGGTCACTCCGCGCTCCTCAGCGTGGGTGGCAACGCTCGCCAGGCCAGCCGTGAAGTTTCTGGTGGCTTCCGCCGGGCTCAACCCGTCCACCGCGCAGCGTTGTTTAGGCGATCCGAACACCATGACGCCGTTATCCCCCAGGTCAGCGCATAGATTGATCAATTCCAGAATATGCCGCCAGCTTCGCTCGCGCAGCGCCCGATCGGGCGTAGTGACGTGCAGACCTTTCGGCGATACCATCAGCCAGTGCAGCCCGGCGAAAGTCAATCCATAGTTTCGAATCGTGTTGCGATAGCTCCTGCGATTATCGGCGGAAATCTCGGCCGGGCGTTCAGCTAGCGTGAAAGGCGCGATTTCTATGCCCGAATATCCGATCCGCCGGATACTCGCGCAGGTCTTCTCGAGCGGCCATTGCCCATACACTTCATTGCAAATTGCATGCTTGAATGCGGAAGTGGAACTCACGCTCTTTATTCCCTTTTGGCCACCACGATCAGCGACAATCCCGGCCACGGCATCAGGCTATCCACGCGCCGCCAAAACCAAACCGTCTTGTCGAAAATCTTCAGCATCACTTTGCTGATGTGTTTGCGCCGCAGCACCTTCCCGTACAACCACCACCCGGGTGTCCCAATTTTATTGAGTTGGTAAATACGTTGTACCGCAAAATCATGTTTATCCAGCAACGCCCGGAGTTCCCCCCGGCTGAAGCGCCGCCGATGGCCCAGGGTTCGATCCAAGCTGCCGAAAAGCGCCGGGCTCTGGGGCGCCAAAACGATGATGCACCCTCCCGGATTCAAGACCCTCGCCGCGGACTCGATCACCGTCCCCGGATCGGCCGCATATTCCAGCACGTTTACGCACAACACCGTATCAAACGGCCCTCCGGCGTTTTCGAAATCCTCCGGCCGGTCCGGATCAAGCTGGAGTACGGACACGTTGGGCGTGCGC
>CABEDY010000345.1_pt1 | contig 20910 bp, 18 predicted proteins | sample 3423171 | NCBI WGS metagenome assembly CABEDY01 (sample SAMEA5534333, study PRJEB31848) | metagenome | biome: tundra; feature: field; material: soil | place: USA | collected 2013-05 | depth 0.15 m | reverse complement strand
GCGCTTGATCGCGGCGAACTAACGCTCAATTTTCAGCCGATATTGCGGGTCCCCGATCAGCGCCCGGCCGCCTATGAGGCTCTGGTTCGTTGGTTCCACCCCTCGCGGGGATTCGTTCCACCCAGCCGCTTCATACCCGTCGCCGAGGAGACCGGCCTGATCGTTCGATTGGGGGAATGGGTGCTAGAAGCTGCCTGCCGCGAATGCCGAGCTTGGCAGGATCGGGGACTGGAGTCGGTTCGTGTGGCCGTGAATGTTTCTGTGCTGGAGTTCGCCCGGCCAAATTTCGTGGAAAATGTTCTGGCCATCCTGGAGCGGACGGGCATGCCGAGTGATTTGCTGGATCTGGAACTCACCGAGACCATGCTGATGCGCGACATTGAGGATTCCATCCGGAAGATGTCGCGCCTCAGAGCCCGAGGGATCCGGATTTCGGTGGACGATTTCGGCACCGGATATTCATCGATCGGTTATCTGCATCGGCTGCCCATCGATACCCTGAAGATCGACCGCTGCTTTGTGTCCGAGATCGGCGTAAATAGTTCAGCCGTTCCGCTGATCAGCGGGATGATCTCGCTGGCACACAGCATCGGAAAGCGAGTGGTGGTAGAGGGCGTCGAGACTCCCGAGCAATTGGCTATCCTACAAAAGATCGGATGTGACGAAGTGCAGGGGATGTTGTTGGGCCGGCCGGAATCGCTCCCCTCCAGCCTGGAAGGGCAACTGGCGGCACTTTCCAGGGGCATGCTGGAAACGTCCGGCACCGACTCCCTCACGGTCGCGGCTCTGCTCCAATTACCAAGCCGCGAGCGTGAGCGACCGGTAGAGACTCTCCGCTAGCCAGCGATTCCCAGATATTTGTATCCGAACCGGGTCAGCCTTCCGCGGTCCAATGCATTGCGTCCATCCAGCACAATACGCGATCGCATACGGCCAGCCAGCGCTTCCCAATCCAGCTCCAGATATTGCTGCCACTCGGTGACCAATACCAGAGCATCCGCGTCATCGGCCACTTCCTCAGCCGACTCGGAGGCCAACATGGCCAGGTCCGGGTACTCTTGCCGGAAACGCTCCAGCGCTACCGGATCGTGCACTTTTACCTTGCAGCCCCGCTCCACCAGCTTGCGCGCGATATCGATGGCCGGAGCTTCGCGAAGATCGTCTGTATTAGGTTTGAACGCGAGGCCAAGTAGCCCGATGGTCCGGCCCTTCAGAATCTTCAGTTCGCCAAGCAACTTGTCCACTACCCGCTCGCGTTGGCGGCGGTTAATCTCGCGGGCAGCTTCTACAATCGGCATCGTCAAGTTGTATTCGGCCGCGGTAGACACCAACGCGGAGGTGTCCTTGCCGAAACACGAGCCACCCCATCCAATGCCGGATTGCAAAAATCGCATTCCGATTCGCGCGTCCAGGCCGATGCCTTTGGCAACCTGCTGGATGTCCGCTCCCACCTTCTCGGACAACTGGCCAATTTCGTTGATGTAGCTGATCTTCAGCGCCAGAAAGGCGTTGGCTGCATACTTGATCAATTCGGCGGACGCCAGATCGGCTGAAATGAGCGGCACTGCGCCCATCCCTTCCGGCCGAGGAAGATACGGCGGCGGCGCGAAGGTCTGATCGAGAATCGGGCGATACAGCGAGTACAGCGCTTCAAGGCAGCGCGGGTCATCGGAACCGATCACCACCCGATCCGGATACAAGCTGTCGTGCAGCCCCGTGCCTTCGCGTAAGAATTCGGGATTAGAGGCCACCGAGAAGTGTCCATTGGCTTTCCTGCCATGGTGCTTTTCGTACGATTCACGAACGATCGAGTCTACCCAATTGCCGCTGCCGATGGGTACGGTGGACTTGTTCACTACCACGGTAAAATCGCCCGCGTAGTGCTGGCCAATACCTTGAGCGGCCGCTGATACGTGGCGCAAATCAGGGCTCCCATTCGGGGATGGAGGTGTTCCTACGGCGATGAAAATCACATCCGCATTCGGAACAGCGGAGGCGTAATCGCTGCAGAATCGAAGATTCGGAGCAGCTTCGGCCAGCAGTTCCGTCAAGTACGGTTCATAAATGGGCGTTTTGCCGGCCCGTAACAGCGCGATCTTCTTCTCATCCGAGTCGATGCAGGTCACTTTGTGTCCCAAAAACGCAAGACAGGTTCCTGTCGTCAACCCAACGTAACCAGTGCCAATAATAGATACATTCATGCGTTAGTAGTGTCCCTCCACTAAGCTAACAGAGAGAACGCGATCATACAAAAGGCAAATGGTACCTATTTCGGAGAACCTAAGTACCGGAGCTTTTCGCCTAAGGTGTTTTTGCTGTTCTAGCGCCATTCGGTGAAACCATTCATCCCACTGTTGTTGTGCTTGCCCTGGATGGCGCAACCAGTCAGCAGTTTGCTGTCGGGAGCGGACCTCATTTGATATGCCGGAAAACCCAAATCTGGGAAGACAAAACACCCGTCCCGCCCGCGCCCAAAGAAGGCGGCGATCATCGACCCGTGAAAAAATCGGCGCAGGCACCGACTCCCTCACGGTCGCGGTTCGGTTACCGCGAGCGTAAGCGGGCGGTCGTTTTATTTTCTTACCAGGAACACCGCGACTTCGGCTCTCAGGTTGGGGCGCAGCTTCACCGTTCGGGCGCCTTCGAGAAAGATACGTCGCTCCACGGTCCACCTTTCGGCCAGTGCCATGGCTTCGAAATCGTGGACCGTCAAAAAGTGGATGTTCGGCGAGTTGTACCAATCGTAGGGAAACAGTTTTGTCTTGGGAGCGCGGCCGGTCCACAGATGCGCCAGCCGCACCCGCCAGTGGCCGAAGTTCGGAAATGCGACAATCGCCCGGCGTCCCACGCGCAGCATGTCCTGCAACACTTTGAGCGGGGCGCGCGTTTCCTGTAGAGTCTGGCTCAAGATTACGTAATCGAAGGCCTGGTCCGGCAGGTCTCGCAGCGCTTCTTCGAGATCGCTGTGAAATACCGAAACTCCGCGGGCGATGGCCTGTTGCGCCTTAGGCCCCGAGATCTCGACGCCGCGCGCATCCACGTGTTTGTTGGCGGCGAGCCACGCCAGCAACTCGCCTTCGCCGCAACCGAGATCGAGGACCCGGGTGTCCGGCTCGATCAGTTCGCCAATAATGGCATAGTCGCTGCGGCCCAGCAGTTCACGCACGAACGTTTGCGCCACGCTAGCTTCCCACCACGTCTCGCTTGTTGGCGATCCAAAAGAAAGAAAACTTGCGACCAGTGGGTGGGGCGGACCCCCTGGTCCGCGCGGGTCCCCCAGGACCCGCACTTCGAGGATCGAGCAAGGTTCCAGCAGGCCGACGAGGGCGTCGGCCGCGGACCAGGGGGTCCGCCCCACGGCACGAAGACCAAGTGTTTTCGACACCGCGTGCGCCACGGATCATCACACGCGCTCCCGGAATGTGCTGGCCAAAAATCCGCGCACCAGCTCGGCTTGCTCAATTACGTTGACCAGAAATGCATCGTGGCCGTAGCTGGAAGGCAGTTCGCAATAAGCCACGTCGCAATTGCGGCCTCGCAACGCACGCACTACTTCAAGCGACTGGTAGCTGGGATACAGCCAGTCAGAAGTGAAGCTGATCACCAGGAATCGCGCCTTCACGTTTTCGAAAGCCGCGCTCAGCGAACGGCCACTGCTGGTGAGATCGAAATAATCCATCGCCTTGGTGATGTAGAGGTACGAATTGGCATCGAACCGGTCCACGAACTGGCCGCCACGATAACGGAGATAGCTCTCGACTTCGAATTGGTTCTCGTCGCGCAGGCGCCGCCCGAACTTCTCGCGCATGGATGCGTCGCTCATGTAAGTGATGTGCCCTACCATGCGCGCCACGGAAAGGCCCCGCGCCGGCGGACGATGCCCGTAATAATTGCCTTCGTTCCAATCCGGGTCAGCCATGATGGCCTGCCGCCCCACTTCGTTGAAAGCGATTTGCTGCGGGCTGTGCCGCGCCGTCCCTGCGATTGGAATGGCGGACGCCACAGCATCCGGATAAGCCACTGCCCACTGCAACGCCTGCATGGCGCCCATGGAACCGCCTGAGACCGAGAGCAGCCGCTCGATGCCCAGATGGCCGATCAGCATTTTCTGCAGCCGCACCATGTCGGGAATTGTGACTGGCGGAAAGGACATTCCGTATGGGCAGCCGGTGGCGGGATTGATGGAGCCTGGACCCGTCGTTCCGCGGCAACCGCCCAGAACGTTAGAACAAATCACGAAATATTTATCGGTGTCGAACCCCTTGCCCGGTCCGATCATGCTATCCCACCAGCCATCCTCGCCCGCGGCGTGCGCATCGCCCGAAAAAGCATGGAGAACCAGGATGGCGTTATTCCTGGCTGCGTTCAATTCGCCATAAGTCTCATAGGCGACCTCCACCGGAGCGAGCGTCATTCCGCCGTCGAGCGAAATAGAATCGAACTTCGCAATGTGGGACTCAGTGATCATCAAATGCAGTGGCTGAGAAACTCTTTGGCAATTGTGGCGCACGCACTCGTGCGTGCCGCGTCGGCACTCATGCCGACGCCCGGTTCATCCAGGATATCAAGCCCAGCGGCTAGCCGCGCTGCTACCGGAAGTCTTCCTGGAAGCGGTCTAATGCCTCGACTCCGGGGCAAAGCTTCTCGTAGGGGACCTTTGTAAGCGCGACGTCGACGGTTTCATTCATCTCATGCAAATCCGGCATGGTCTCGTCCACAAACAGCAAACCCGTCACCACCTCGCCCTTGCCCTGATGTTCCTCGAGATAGGTTTGGACTTTGGAGCGATCCGTGGGATCGTAGTTTTCCGGAACCCCTTTGAACCGCAGCACGCTTCCATCGTGCATGGTAACGCTGACGGCTCCGTTCTGACCGATATGAGCCAGGATCTCGCTCGCGGGCGCGACGAAATCGGTCTCGGTGGCCTTCAGCTCGTGCTGGCGCGTGTATAAATAGCTTTTTGTGGATCCTTCATGGTCGTTGAAGGTTACGCACGGCGAAATCACGTCCACCAGCGCGAAGCCGCGATGGGCAACGGCTGCCTTCAGGATGGGAACTAATTGTTCCTTGTCGCCGGAGAAGCTGCGCGCGATGAATGTGGCGCCGATGCTCAAGCCCAACATCACCGGATCGATGGGGGCCATGCGGTTGGCTTCACCCTTTTTACTCTTCGAGCCGACATCGGCGGATGCCGAAAACTGACCCTTGGTCAGTCCGTACACGCCGTTGTTCTCGATGATATAAACCATCCGCAGGTTGCGCCGGATAGCGTGGCACATGTGACCGAGTCCGATGGAGAGCGAATCGCCATCGCCCGAAACGCCGATATAGGTCAGCTCGCGATTCGCGGCGTTGGCGCCGGTGGCGATGGGTGGCATGCGGCCATGGGCCGAATTGAATCCGTGCGCGCCGTTGACGAAATAGGCGGGCGTCTTAGACGAACAGCCGATGCCGCTGAGCTTGGCGATCATGTGCGGCTGGGTGGAAAGTTCCCAAAAAGCGCGCACAATGGCAGCGGTGATTGAATCGTGCCCGCAGCCCGCGCATAGCGTGGACATCGCCCCTTCGTAGTCGCGAATAGTCAGTCCCAGTTCGTTGCGCTGCAGGCCGGGGTGCGTGGCGATAGGTTTTGCGATGGATGGCATGCTTAATCCTCGATTTGCATTTCTGGCTGGCCTGAGCCCGTGGTCAACAGTTCCGCGGCGGGCGGTTCCGGAATGCCGAGTGAACTCAGAATTCCGTCGATAACGCGTTTGGCGCTAAGCGGGAACCCGCCGTAAACCAGAATGGACCGCAGTTTCTCCTTGGGCACGCTGGTCTCGATGATGAGCAGGGAACGAAGCTGCGCGTCTCTATTCTGCTCCACGACGAAGCAGAAATCGTGTTCTTCCAAAAACGCTTCTACGCTGGAATCGAACGGGAAACCGCGCACCCGCATGAAATCGGCCACCACTCCACGTTCGGCGAGCAGAGCGAGTGCCTCGCGCACCGCCAAGTCACAGCCGCCCATGGTTAATACTCCGAACTGAGCGTCAGCCTGCCGCAGGATGATGGGCTCTGGCACGAACTTAGCCGCGGCCTTGTGTTTCAGCAGCAGCCGGTCCATCACTTCCCGGTATTCGTCCGGCGTCTCGGTATAGTTGCCGAATTTGTTATGGCCTGAACCGCGAGTGAAGAACGAACCCTTCGGATCCACGCCCGGAAGCGTTCGCGCCGGTACGTGGTTTTCGTCTTCGTTGAAGTAGCGTTGGAACTTCGCAATCTTCTGAAGCTGCTCCGGACCCCACACCGCGCCGCGATCTGGCCGGTATGCCGCATCCCACTTGAAACGCGGCACCACCCAGTCGTTCATTCCGATGTCGAGATCGGTCAGCATGAACACCGGCGTCTGGAAGCGTTCGGCCAAATCGAATGCTTTCGGACCGAACTCGAAGCATTCTCCCGGATTGGCGGGAAATAGCAGGATGTGCTTAGTGTCCCCGTGCGAGGCATAGGCGCATTCCATGACGTCGCCCTGCTGGGTGCGAGTGGGCATTCCCGTGGAGGGCCCCACGCGCTGCACGTCAATGATCACGGCGGGGATCTCTGCGTAGTAAGCCAGGCCCAGCAATTCGTTCATCAGCGAGATGCCCGGGCCGGCCGTGGACGTAAATGCGCGCGCGCCATTCCAGGCAGCGCCGATGACCATTCCGATGGCGGCCAGCTCGTCCTCGGCCTGGATGATGATGTAGTTGTTCTTTCCGGTTTCCGGATCGCGGCGATATTTTTCGCACAGTCCCTTGAACCCATCCAACACGGAAGTGGAAGGCGTAATCGGATACCACGCCGCAACCGTCGCGCCGGCATACAGGCAACCGAGCGCGGTGGCCATATTCCCCTCGATCAGAATTTTATCGGCGTTGCCGTCCATGGTTTCCAGATGAAACGGCAGCGGGCACGTGAAATGGTCCTTGGCGTAATCGTAGCCCAACCGCAAAGCCCGGTGATTGGACTCCTTCAGCTTCTTCTTTGCCGCGTACTTCTGATCCAGCAGTGCAGTGACGATATCCATATCGACGTTGAGCACAGCTACGAGCGATCCCGCATACGCGATGTTTTTCATCAGGATTCGCTCGCGCGGGTCCCGGAAATTTTCATTGCACAGTTGGGCGAAGGGAACTCCCAGGAAGTTGACATCGTCCCGGACCAGCGCCGGATCGAGCGGCCAACTGGAGTCATAGAGCACGTAGCCGCCCTCGCGCACTTCGCGAATGTCTTTCGCGTAAGTCTGCGAGTTCATCGCCACCATCAAATCGTAATCCAGCGATCGAGCAGTCCAGCCTTGGTGGTTGACCCGGATCTCGTACCAGGTGGGCAACCCCTGGATGTTGGAAGGGAACAGATTTTTTCCCGAAACCGGGATGCCCATGCGAAAGATGGCCTGCATCAGCAAGCCGTTGGCGCTGGCTGATCCGGTTCCATTCACGTTGGCTAGTTTGATTGCGAAATCGTTTACGCAAGTACGCATGACTCGATGTTTACTGGCCTCCCAGCATAGGGAATAAGAAGTTCAAACTTTTGCATATCCCAGGCTGCCGTGGGACAACGCTCGGCGCAGAGGCCGCAGTGTACGCAAAGGTCTTCATCCTTGGCCATGATGCGTGCGGTCTGCGGCAACGGAGCCGAGACATAGAGTTCCTGTGTGAGATTGATGGCTGGAGCCGAAAGCCGCTTACGGAGATCATCTTCTTCTCCGTCGCGCGCGATGGTCAAGCACTGCACCGGACACACATCGATGCAGGCGTCGCATTCGATGCAGCGCGCTGCCGTGAAGTCAGTCTGGATGTCGCAGTTGAGACAGCGCTGCACTTCCCGCGCCGTCTGTTCAGCCGAAAAACCCAGCTCCACTTCGATATTCATCCGCTTGAAACGCTCTACCAGGTCGACGTGCCGCATCTTCTGCCGCGCCGCCGGATTGTAATCGTTGTGATAGCTCCATTCATTCAACCCCATCTTCTGGCTGATGAGATTCGTGCCTTGCGGCAGGCGCTCCGTCACGGGGACGCCCTGGCAGTAATTGTGAATCGAGATGGCCGCCTGGTGGCCGTGCTCGGCGGCCCAGATAATGTTCTTTGGTCCCCAGGCCGCGTCACCGCCGAAGAAAATGCCTTCGCGCGTGCACTGCATAGTCTTCTCATCCACCGTTGGCATGTCCCATTTGTCGAACTCGATTCCAATGTCGCGCTCGATCCAGGGAAACGAATTTTCCTGGCCGATGGCGAGGATGACATCGTCCGCCGGCAGAAAGATTGTGTCGATAGTGGTGGATTTTTTGGCGCCCTTGTCCCACTCCAGGCGCTCGAAATCCATACCTATGAGCTTTCCGTTCTCAATAACAAAGCGGAGCGGCGCGTGGTTCACCAGGATCTCGACGTTTTCCTCTTCGGCGTCCTCCAGTTCCCAGGGCGAGGCTTTGAAGAACCCGCGCGGCCGGCGAGCCATCACTTTGATGTCCTTGCCGCCCAACCGGCAAGACGAACGGCAGCAGTCCATGGAGGTGTTGCCGACGCCGATGATCAGCACCTTTTCGCCGACCGAATCGGTGTGGCCGAACGCGATGGATTCCAGCCAATCGATGCCGATATGGATGCGATTGGTATCGTGACGTCCCGGTAGTTCCAACTCTTTGCCGCGCGGAGCGCCTGTGCCCACGAAAATCGCATCGAAATTCTCGGCCAGCAGCGCCTTCATGCTCTCGATGGGCGTGTTGTAGCGGATGTCGACACCCATGTTGAGAATTTGGTTGATCTCGTCCATCAGGACCGCTTCCGGTAGCCGGAACGCCGGAATGTTGGTGCGCATCAGGCCGCCTGGCTTGTCGTATTTCTCGAACATCACCACTTCGTAGCCCTGCGGCAGCAGGTCGTTGGCCACGGTGAGCGAAGCCGGTCCTGCGCCGATCAAGGCCACGCGCTTGCCATTCTTTTTGCTGGGAATTTTGGGAAGACGGTCGGAGATGTCATCGCGCAGATCCGCCGCGACGCGTTTCAGCCGGCAAATAGCTACCGGTTTACCATCCAGACGGCCACGGCGACAGGCGGGCTCGCAGGGACGATCGCAAGTGCGACCGAGAATCGCCGGAAACACGTTCGATTCCCGGTTGAGCATGTAGGCGTCGGTGTAGCGGCCTTGCGCGATCAACCGGATATATTCCGGGACATTGGTGTGGGCCGGACAGGCCCATTGGCAATCAACAACCTTATGGTAATAATTCGGATTATGAACGTCCGTGGGCTTCACACGTACATCCTCTCGATCTGTGCTGGCGATCGACCGGCCATGCTATAGGATGAGACCAATCTGATTTGATTGTACCCCTTGAGGAAGCAGACCGCAGTGGAATGGTCAGAGGACCATCGCCACGATCGTCTGGGGAAGCCCCGTTCCTTAGTGGGCTGTCTGCTCTGAATCTTTACTATTGCCGTGCGTCGCCAGGAGTGGCGACGCGGCACGCAAAAAGTGCGTGCGCTACGCGCGTGGCGCGAACACTCGTGTTTGCCGCGTTCGCACTCCTGCGAACGCATGGGATTTCGATGCTAAGGTTCGTGCGCGGACAGCCCATTAATCGGTCGGCTTGAACAACTAGCGCCGGACGCCGCCTCACCGTTCGTTGATTCGAGTCCGGATACAACACCAAAACGATATCACCGCGGTGGAAGTTCATCGTAGGCGGCCATTTCCGGCCGATCCCAATCCTCGGCGAATCGGGCCAATCGATGGCGGAGATCTCCCGCTTGAGATTCGTCGATACCTCTCTCCAGAAGGTCGACAGGCTCCGCTTGCCGAACCAACGTCACGATAACGCGTGAACCCTCAGCTTCCTCCAGTGGCTGCAGCAACTCCACTTTCCCGTTGCGGTAAATCCCTTGGACTGACTTCGCCATTCACCTCAGTATCCCGCGTGACGCCCCGGCCAGTCCAGAGGCTTTGTCCGACTATGCTAACTTGTGAACAGGATGCGACTCACCGCTGTTCTGAGAACCGGCATCTTAATCGCCGACGTTTTGATCGCTACTTCTGGATTGCGCGCGCAAAAGCCGGACGCCCCGGCCGATGCGCAAGCCAAGGAAGCGCTGGGCATGCCGGCCAGAACCGCGCCTACCGAATATCAAGCCCACGGCCAGGCTGGCTCCATATCGATTGGCGCCGAGTTCGTGGGACACTCCGTCCCCACGCCGCAAGCCACCTACTTATCGGACGACTTTGTAGTAATCGAAACGGGCTTCTTCGGTCCGCCAGATGCGCGCCTCAAGCTGGCCGTCCAGGACTTTTCGATCCGCATCAACGGAAAGAAAAACACTTTGCCCAACCAGCATTATGAGCTGTCCTTCCACACCCTCAGGGATCCCGAATGGGAGCCGCCGGCGGCCGAAAAATCGAAAACAAGTTTGAACACCGGAGGGCAGGGGCAACAGAATGACGCCCCCCCTCCGACGCCCAAAATGCCAATCGAGTTGCGCCGCGCAATGGAACAACGCGTTCAAAAGGCCGCGCTGCCCGAAGGTGAGCGCATTCTTCCGCAGGCCGGATTGATTTTCTTCGAATACCGCGGCAAGAACATCAAATCGATCGAGCTGATCTACGACGGTCCCGCCGGAAAAGCCACTCTAACGCTTCAGCCATAACAGTCCTCGTGCGATGCGGTACGATCTGAAGAAATCCTATGAGATTGCCCATTGTGTTCGTGGCTCTTTATACCTGCGTCGCCTTGCCCGTATTGCCCGTGTCGGGCGCGACCTGCGGCGACTTGGCCAAGCTAACGCTTCCCACCACAACAATTAGTGCCGCGGAGGCCGTGCCCGCGGGCCCTTACACGCCGCCGGGAAACCCAACCATCGGCGATGCGCCTGCCTTTTGCCGGGTGACCGGTGGCATCAAGCCTGTGGACGACTCGAATATCCAATTCGAGGTTTGGATGCCGGCCTCGGGATGGAACGGCAAGTTTCAAGGCGTCGGCAACGGTGGTTTTGCCGGCTCCATCAACTATACCGGCTTGGCGGATTCAGTACGGCACGGCTACGCCGCCGCATCCACCGATACGGGACACCACGCCGGCACCACGGACGCAACCTGGGCCTTGGCGCATCCGGAAAAGATCGTCGATTTCGGATATAGAGCAATCCACGAGACCACGGACAAAGCCAAGGCGATCATTAAAGCGTTCTATGGTGACGGTCCGCGCCGGTCCTATTTCAGCGCCTGCTCGAATGGCGGCCGGCAGGCTCTGATGGAAGCCCAGCGCTTCCCGGCCGACTATGACGGCATCATCGCAGGCGCGCCGGCCAGCTACTGGACTCATCTGCTCACCACGGCCATCACGGACTCGGAAGCCTTGCTCGTGGATCCCGCCAGCTACATCCCTCCGCGTAAGATTCCCGCTATCGAAGCCGCGACGCTTGAAGCCTGCGATGCCCTGGACGGCGTGAAAGACGGGGTTATTGACAATCCGCCGCAATGTCACTTCGACCCTTCCAAGCTCCTGTGCAAGGGACCGGAATCCGATAGCTGTCTTACTGCGCCGCAAGTAGCCGCGTTGCAGAAGATTTATGACGGACCTCGAAACGCCAAGGGCGAGCAGATCTTCCCCGGCTATTCAGTGGGTGGAGAAACGGGCGGGGGCGGGTGGTCGCTGTGGATCGTTGGGTCGGGACCGTCGAAGAGTTTGATGTACGCTTTTGGAACGCAATATTTCCAGAATATGGTTTTTGATGACCCTTCCTGGGACTTCCGGACGTTCAACGTAGATCGCGACTTGAAAATCGCTGACGACAAGACCGCTCAGAGATTGAACGCCACCAACCCGGATCTCTCCGCTTTCAAGAAGCGCGGCGGAAAACTGATCATCTACCATGGCTGGAGCGACGCCGCGATTGCCCCGGTGAACGCCATCAACTACTACCAGAGCGTGGTGTCCAAAATGGGATCGAAAGATAGCAAGGCATTCGTGCGCCTATTTATGGTGCCTGGCATGCAGCATTGCGCCGGCGGCCCCGGCCCCAGTAGCTTTGGTCAATTTGGCGCCGCGCAAGGAGATCCGCAGCATGACGTGGCGGCCGCGCTCGAACAGTGGGTGGAAAAAGGTGCGGCGCCGGAGCAAGTGATCGCTACGAAATACAAGATCGGGATGAACCCGGCCAGCGGCGTTCAGAGAACACGTCCACTTTGTGCGTATCCGAAGGTGGCGCGATGGAGTGGCCAAGGCAGCTCGGATGACGCGGCCAACTTCACGTGCGCGGACCCCGGAAAATAGCCACTCTACGATTCCCGTTCACCCGCCCAACGGTCTTTGCCGGCCCAGAACGGGCACTGTGGACAGGTTTGCCCATCGGGATAATCCTTGCCCTCTTCGTGGGGGCAACCCATGATGCCGTCGGATGCGATAACGGATTTCACGCCGTGACTCCGGATGAATTGCTGAATCTCTGCGCCGATAATCCTATCCTGTCGAATATCTTGATCTTTTGAGAACCAGCGCTCCAACGCCTGCGGCTCGCCGCCATCTTCGATGATGATCCCTACGGCAACTTTGGACGCCCGCTGGTCATCCGGTCCGTACCATGCAATGGTGGCAACCGGGAATCCCCGAAAACCGCGCCTGGCTTTCTTCCTTAGTGGGGAACGCCGTTTGAACTTCACCCCTTTAATCCTCCTCCGCCTTTTCCTCCAGATTATGGATCACCTGACCGAACGCTTCCACTGCCCGGCGATCGTTCGTCTTCAGCACCTGGGCTTCTAGCGATTCCAGTTGCCGATGGATCTTGGCGGCTTTTTTCTTGCCGGAACTTGTCAACCCGATAACAAAGGAGCGCCGATCCTTCGGGCTTGACTCGCGCGTGACCAATCCGCGGGCGTCCAACCGGTCCAGGACGCTGGTCAGTGTGGAACGCTTATGGGCAAATGCGCGATGTAGGTCCGATACCGCTGAGTCACCAAATTCATAAAGATGACAGAGAATGTGGGCTTCCGCTTGCGTGAGATCGGGGGCGTGCCGCTGGATGTAGAGTCCTATCCGATGGGTGGCGCGGTGAATGCTAAAGATAAGCTCGAGACGCATCAAGTCAAGGATACGTCAAAGGTCTTGACAATAGATAGTACGGTTTCGTATATTACGATAATGAAGTACAGTGCAAGCGTCTTGATTTGCTGCGTGGCCTGTTCTGTTTCGGCGCAAACCCGCGAACACGCCGAGGCCGGCTTCACACTGCGGCTTCCGGCGCCGCCCTCTGTGGTCTTTCCGCTGTTCGGGCCGGTCCGGGAATCCGAGTGGGCTCCGCACTGGAATCCAACTATTCTTTTTCCGCCGGACCGGAGCCAGAAGGCCGGCGCGGTTTTTACCACGCGGCAACACGATCAGGATGTAGTGTGGGTCGTGACCACCTATGATGAAACCGCGCTGCGGATCAGCTACGTAATCGTGCGGCCAGGCCGAAGCGCCGGCCAGCTGGATATTGCGTTGAAAGCCATTGGCGAAAAAGAAACCGAAGCCACGCTGACGCACCGGCTGACTTCGTTATCGGAAGAGAGCGATGGCTACGTGAAAGATTTCGCCACTCAGTTCCCGCTCGAGCGTGATCATTGGCAGCATGCAATCAGTGGCCGGCTGCGCGAGTTGACGGAGCGTTAGCATGGACAATCCGCTCGGTTTCATGACGCCGCGCCATCATGCGGTAAGAAATTTCGTGGTATTGGAACTGCCTCGCAATCACGGCCGGCCCTTACGCCCCGCACGGATCGCGGCCGCGTTGCACTTGGAAGCTCGTCTTGTGATCCAATTGCTCGACGATCTGGAAAAGCACTTATTCTTTCTGGTGCTCGACACGCGCGGCAACGTGAGCTGGGCGTTCCCTGTATCGAGCGATCGTACGCCCCATCGTCTGCGTTTCAGCACCGGAGAACGCGTCTTCGCTGCCTGTGGCGAGGATTCCATTGCCACGCCCTTCGTGGAATCGCGGCTCAGAAAAGAGCCCCTGGAAGTTGAGATTGAGACTTCCTGCGCGCATTGCGGACGCGCCTTGCATATAGTGGTGGACGAACAACTGCGTTGGCGCGTGCGAGAGTCCAAGGCCAAACCGCGCGTGTTTCTGCCCCACATCGATTGGGCAACTTTTCGCGAACCAAACATCATCAATGATTATTGAAAGAACTCCGTATTCTTCTGGTCAGAAGAACACGTTTTACCGATGAAGGTGGCAGGCCGCGCGGTGGATTTGAATGAAGCCGCCAAGCTCACCACTGAGGCCCAGACGATGCTGTTTGGTTTCTGAACGCGGCGAACTCACCACTTATCAATATAAATGGGATTCGACGGCGGCTTCCCTTCGCACCAGTACCCATCGAAATTGGTGATGCCCGCAAGCTCAGTGAGCGCTTCCTCGTCAATCCACTGCCGTCCCGTTGAAGTCCGGGGCTCCTGCGCGAAGATGGCGAGCGAGGCGTCGCACAGGATCTCGGGCGTCCGCCATTGCGATCGATCGGCCATCTTCCAATTGATGGAAGCTTGGCTCTCGATGATGGTGCGCGGCCACAGCGCATTGCCTGCGATGTTGTCCTTCTGATGCTCGGCCGCCAGGCCGATGGCAACCCGCGCCATCCCCAACTTCGAGATCATATAGGCCACCTTGCCGGGCGAAGGCTCGACCGAAAGACGCGGGCACATGTTCAGCACGTGGCCCCACTGCTGTTTCACCATGTGAGGCAGCGCGTAGTAGCAAGCGATGTAAGAGGCGCGCACATTGACGCTCATCATCAGGTCGAAGCGCTTGGGCGGCGTTTCCAAAATGGGTCTGGGCCAGATGGCGCCCGCATTATTCACCAGAATATCGATCCGGCCGAGCTCTGCCACAGTGCGCTCAATCATGTTGCGGATGGCATCTTCATCGCGCACATCGGTGGGAATCGCGAGCGCGCGGCGGCCCAACGCGCGAATAGCGTCGGCGGTTTCGTGGATGCTTCCCGGCAGCTTTTCAGTGGACTGCTCGCTTTTGGAAGCCACCACCACGTCGGCCCCTTCCTCTGCCAGGCGCAGAGCCAGGGCCTTGCCGATACCCCGGCTCGCTCCCGTGACGAGAGCGACGCGGCCGTGAAGATCGGGATGCAGCAGTGCGTTGGAATCAGGCATGACTCCATCAAGGCTAGCAGGGTTGGTCGGTAGGCCAGTATTTCCCCCACCTCTTAAGAGAGTATTATCGTTACAGGGTGTCGAGAGTCAGCTCCTCCCCCCGATCGAGAGGCGGAAGCAGAATTTCTCGACGGCCTTCCAATGACGGAGGTTAGCTCGTGGGCGTCACCATAGGAGTACCGCGCGAAACTTTTCCCGGGGAGCGGCGCGTTGCGCTCGTCCCCCGCTCTTGTGATGCATTGGGGAAGTTAGGCGCTAGCGTGGTTGTAGAGCAATCGGCCGGCGTTGAGGCCGGTTTCCTGGACGAACAATACGCCACGCGGGGCGCGCGATCGGCCAGCCGGCGTGAAGTATTTCAGGCGGACGTCATCCTGCAGGTGCGCTCGCTGGGTGCGAACCCTGAGGCCGGGCGCGCGGATCTGGCGCTGCTCCGGCCCGGCCAGACCGTGATTGGTTTTGGCGAGCCGCTCACCGCGCTCGAACAAGATTCCGCGCTTGCGCGCGCGGGTGTCTCTTTCTTCTCCATGGAATTGATGCCCCGCATCACGCGTGCGCAAAGCATGGATGCTCTTTCTTCCATGGCCACCATTGCCGGATACAAGGCGGTATTGCTGGGTGCGACGACGCTGCCAAAAATTTTCCCGATGCTCATGACCGCGGCCGGTACCGTTACTCCGGCGCGAGTGTTGATTCTGGGCGCGGGCGTGGCGGGATTGCAGGCCATCGCAACTTCACGGCGTCTGGGCGCCGTGGTCTCCGCCTACGACGTACGCAGCGCCGTCAAGGAGCAGATCGAAAGCCTGGGTGCGAAGTTTGTCGTGCTGGATATCGACACTGCTGCGAGCGAGGACAAAGGCGGCTACGCCAAAGCCATGGGCGAGGAGTTTTATCGCCGGCAGCGTGAGTTGCTCACGAATGTCATCCGGGAACAGGATGTCGTGATCAGCACCGCGGCAGTGCCCGGGAAAAAAGCTCCGATACTGATCACCACCGAAATGGCCAGCGCTCTTGCTCCAGGCTCCGTCATTGTTGATGTTGCAGCCGAACGGGGAGGGAACTGCGAGCTGACCCGGCCTGGCGAAACCGTGCATCACCAGGGCATCACCATCCTGGGACCGCTCAATCTTGCGTCGTCCGCGCCGTATCACGCGAGCCAGATGTATTCGTCCAACATAGTATCGTTCCTGAAACTGATGCTGACGAAGGAAGGCTCATTGCAATTGAAGCGCGACGACGAAATCATCCGTGAAACGCTGGTGACGCACGCGGGCGAGGTTGTTCACGCGCGAGTGAACGAACTGCTGGGCTTGATCCCCGCGGCTCCGGCCGGGGGAGGAGGATAACATCCATGGGAGCTTACGAATTCGATCTGTGGGTCTTCATGCTGGCTGCTTTCTTGGGCTTTCAGCTGATCCGCGGCGTCTCGCCGCTGTTGCATACGCCGCTGATGTCTTTGACTAACGCGATCTCCGCCATTGCCGTGGTGGGCGCCATTCTGATTACTGGCGCCAAGGATGCCAGCACGCTTTCGCTCATCCTTGGTTTCTCGGCCGTTCTGCTGGCCACTTTGAACGTGGTAAGCGGTTACCTGATTACAGACCGTATGCTCAAAATGTTCAAGCGTCGGGAGCCTGAAAAGAAATGAACAACGCGCTCCTGAACGACACCATCCTACCGATTGTGTATATGCTGGCGGCCGCCGGCTTCATCATGGCCATCAAGTGGCTGAACTCCCCGGCCACCGCGCGGCGAGGAGTAGTGGTCGGCGAGATCGGCATGCTGCTGGCCGTGGTCGGCACGCTGCTGCGATTCGACGTAGTCAGCTATCAGTGGATTTTCGTCGCATTCTTCCTGGGGACGGCTATCGGTATCCCCATCGCTTACATCATGCCGATGACGGCGGTGCCGCAACGAACCGCATTTTCACACGCTTGCGGTGCGCTCGCATCCGCGTTGATCGGCACCGCGGAATACTACAAGGGCATCCATCAGGGTCCGGCGGTGACCACCGTTGAGATGACCGCGCTGATCATAGAGACTTTGCTCGGGTTCCTCACCTTCACCGCCAGTCTTATGGCGTTCGGAAAGCTGCAGGAGGTGCTGCCTCAGCGGCCCATTACATACAAGGGCCAGAACTTCCTGAATCTGGGCGTTTTCGCGGCCGCGGCCGGAACTGGGATAGCGCTGATCGTAGCGCCGGAGCAAACTTTTCTGTTTCCCATCTTCATCCTGCTCTCGCTCCTTTTCGGAGTTCTGCTGATCATTCCCATTGGCGGAGCGGACATGCCCACCGTGATCGCGCTGTTGAACTCCTATGCGGGCCTTTCCGCCAGCGCCATGGGTTTCGTGTTGAACAATAAAATGCTGATCGTGGCGGGCGCGCTGGACGGATCGTCCGGTTTCATCCTGGCAGTGATTATGTGCCGCGCCATGAACCGATCCTTCGGCAACGTGCTGTTTGGCGCATTCGGACAACTGCAGACCACCACCGGCGGCAAGGCTGGCGATCGGCCGGTTCGGTCCGCTGGCCCCGAAGAAGCGGCCCAGATTCTGGAAGCTGCCCGCACCGTGATAGTGATTCCGGGCTACGGCATGGCGGTGGCGCAGGCGCAACATAAACTCAAGGAAATGTCGGAACTGCTCGCCAAGCGCGGCGTCAACGTGGAGTTCGCCATCCATCCTGTAGCTGGCCGCATGCCTGGTCATATGAATGTGCTGCTGGCCGAGGCGGATGTTCCCTACGACAAGCTACGCGAAATGGACGACATCAATCCTGAAATGCCCATGGCCGACGTGGCGCTGATCATTGGCGCGAACGATGTTGTCAATCCGGGCGCTGAGACCGATCCCAAGAGCCCCATCGCGGGCATGCCGATCATCCAGGCGTACAAGGCTCACACCGTGATGGTGATCAAGCGCAGCATGAATCCAGGATTCGCCGGCATCGACAACGAGCTGTATTACATGCCCAATACCATCATGTTGTTCGGCGACGCCAAGGCATTCGTATCTAGCATCGTGAAAGAGCTGGGCGCGTTGACGCGCGTGTAATCAGCGTGGGGCAGACCCCCAGGTCTGCGCGGGTCCCCCTGGACCCGCTCTTTCGCCAACGGAATCAGCTTCCTTCAAAACCCGGCAAGTCGACGAGGGCGTCGGCTGCGGTTCAGGGGGACCGCCCCACTAAGAATCCAAACTGTTGGGACTGTCAGCGATCCAAGTCGCAGCCCTACTTCACCGCGATAGTCACCGCCGGACTGATCTGTCCTGAGATATTGATCACCACCGGCACCTGATCGCCCGCTGTCACGCCCGCCGGTACCACAGCGTTGATTTGGTAGACACCCACCAATCCGGGCGTCAATCCGGAGAACGCCACCGTGGATGTCTGGCCGCCGATTGTGACCTGCGGCTGATCGTTGGTTTTCGCCGCGGGAGAAGCAGGCGCCGCGGCTCCCGGCGCGATGGTTTGATTCACGGCGCCCAGCCCGTCACAGTAAATAACCAGCGTGTCTCCGGCGGCCGCCGGAGAGCTTGGCCCGGCCAAGAAGCTGGTTTGGCCGCTCGAGGTAGTGCGAACCGCGAAGATGCTTCCCTGATTCGGAGCGTTAGCTACCGGTGCCAGAAAAACCGCGGGCTGCGCGGGCGCCACGTCCACCGATATGGGTACCGATATCGTTGTATCGCGCGTCACCAATATCTGCTGGCTGGTATTCGGCATCACGTCGAATGGGATGGCCGCGTTGAGCTGGCCGTTGGAGGCGTAAAATATTGGCGCCGGCTCGCCCGCGATCACCACGGTTGCGCCCTGGCTAGTCCGAAACCGGTCAGCCATAGAGCGCAAACGATAAGGTATTTCGTCCCCAATTGGTTCGATGATACACGTCGGCCAGCCTCAGGCTCAAGCATGGGGCTAAAATGAATCCGGGAATGAGGCGAATCTCCGCGATCATCGGATCCGCGGTGTTCTTCGTGCTCGCCCCCTGCACGGTGGCGGGTTTAGTGCCGTGGTGGATTTCGCGCTGGCAATTGGAACCACCCTTCTTCGGTTTGTTGCCATTGCGGATCGCCGGCGTCGTGCTGATCCTGGCCGGCCTGCCGGTGCTTCTGGATTCGTTCGCCCGCTTTGCACTGGAAGGCTTGGGCACACCAGCGCCGGTTTTTCCGACAAGTCATCTGGTAGTGACCGGTTGGTATCGCTACGTTCGAAATCCAATGTACGTGGCTGTAGTATCCATCATCGTTGGCCAAGCACTGCTCTTTGGTAACGTTCGTGTCCTCGAGTACGGCGCCGCGGCTTGGCTAGTGGCTCACTTGTTCGTGCTGGCGTACGAGGAACCCAAAATGCGCTCCACATTTGCCGAAGAGTACAAGCAGTTCTGCGCGAATGTTCCCCGCTGGATTCCGCGTCTGACTCCGTGGCGCACCATCCACTAGGCCCCAGTCCCAAGTCCCCAGTCCCTCGCCAAGTGTTAGCATGGATGGTTGTCAGGCTCCGGGCTTCGTGCAATGGGTGGCTGTGAACCCCGCCAGGTCCGGAAGGAAGCAACGGTAACGGTTTAACCCGTGTGCCGCGGATCACCCGGGGTCTGGCATAACTTTCGAAGGAATCGCGCAAAACGGAGCGCGCCGCACCCTTTGCGCTCTCCAACCACGTTTTCATGTACCAAGTCATCGCCAGGAAATACAGACCCCAGTCGTTTGCCGAGTTGATCGGGCAGGAGCACGTTCGCACCACGCTCGAAAACGCCATCGCGCAAAAACGCATCGCTCACGGTTACATTTTTTCCGGGCAGCGCGGCACCGGAAAAACTACCGTAGCGCGCATCCTAGCGCGCTGCCTCAATTGCATCGAAGGCCCCACCACCAAGCCCTGCGGCAAGTGCGCGAGTTGCCTGGAGGTTACCGGCGGCAACACCGTGGATGTGATCGAGATCGATGCCGCATCGAATCGCGGCATCAACGAAATGCGCGAGCTGCGCGAAAACGTCCGCTATCGGCCGGCGCGCGACCGCTACAAGATCTTCATCGTCGACGAAGCGCACCAGATCACCAACGAAGCTTTCAATGCGCTGCTCAAGACGCTCGAAGAACCGCCCGAGTGGGTGGTCTTCGTACTGTGCACCACCGAAGTCCACAAGATTCCAACCACCATCGCGTCCCGTTGCCAGCAGTTCAGCTTCCGCTCCGTGGATTTCGCCGAAGTTGTAGAGCGCATGGAATGGATTTGCAAGCAGGAAGGCATCGAGGCCGATCCCGAAGTGCTCAGCGTCCTGGCGCAGATGGGCGAGGGCAGCGTGCGTGACTCGTTGTCGGCGCTGGATCAAGCCATCGCGTGCTGCGGCGTGAAACTCAACGCCCAAGAAGTGCGCGGCTTGCTCGGAATGTTCTCGCTCGATTCGCTCAGCGAGGTGACTCAGGCGCTAGCAGCTCAGGATTCGCGCCGCATGCTGGACCTGGTAATGGAACTGGAGCGAAACGGCCGCAACCTGCAACATTTCTGCCGCGAGCTGGCGCGTTATTTCCGAAATCTGTTGGTGGCGAAAGTTGCCGGGCCCAACACGCGCCTGATTGCGGCCTCGGGTCCCGAGCAAGAACGCTTGGCCGAAATCGCGTCCGGATATTCCGAAGAAGATCTGACGCGTTATCTCCAGCTCACGCTCGACCTGTTCAAAGATTTGCAATTTTCGCTCCAACCGCGCTTGCATCTCGAAATCGGCCTACTGCGCCTGATTCAAGCCGGCAAACTCCTGCCC
>CABEDY010000344.1_pt1 | contig 20976 bp, 21 predicted proteins | sample 3423171 | NCBI WGS metagenome assembly CABEDY01 (sample SAMEA5534333, study PRJEB31848) | metagenome | biome: tundra; feature: field; material: soil | place: USA | collected 2013-05 | depth 0.15 m | reverse complement strand
CCTTCCGACTACCTAACCAGAATGATTCAAACCCGCAACCTCAAAAAATCCTTCGGCGCGGTTCAGGCAGTCCGGGACCTCTCCTTCAGCGCTCCCGACGGTGCCATCACTGGCCTCTTGGGATCGAACGGCGCCGGCAAAACCACTACCCTCCGCATGATTTGCGGAGTGCTCCAACCCGACAACGGATGGGTTCGAATTGACAAACCTGTCGGCGCGCTCCTCGATCACATAGGTCTCTACCCCCGCCTCACCGCGCGCGAAAACCTCGCCTACTTCGGTGAACTGCGCGGCATTCCGCCCATCCAGCTCGCGCAACGAATCGAGCAGGTGCTCTCCCAACTTGGCATGGAAGCCATCGCCGATCGCCGCACCGCCGGTTTCTCCCAGGGTGAGCGCATGAAAACCGCGCTCGCAAGAGCCATCCTCCACTCGCCCCAAAATCTTCTGCTCGATGAACCAACCAACGGGCTGGACGTTCCCAGCGTCCGCGCACTTCGCGGGCTGCTCCGCCAAATGCGCGATTCAGGAATGTGCATCGTCCTCTCCAGCCACATTCTCGAAGAGGTGCGCATCCTCTGCGATAACGCGGCCATCGTCTCCGCCGGCCGCGTGGTCGCGCAAGGCTCGCCTGAAGACTTGTGCAGCCAAACCGACAGTGCATCACTCGAAGACGCCTTCATAAAATTGACCACCAGCCAGGAGAATCTAGAATGCTTGCCCACGCTCTAATCGTTGCCCGAAAAGAAATTCGCGACCATCTGCGCGACACGCGATCGCTGGTCTCCTCCATGTTTTATGCCTTGATGGGACCACTCGTGGTCGGCATGGTATCCATTGCAGTTCACGGCGCAGCGCATGGCGAGAAAAGTTCCGCCGTCCTCGTCAGCATGATGTCCATATTCGCGCTGGTAGCCACTTTCGTGGGCGGCATGAACGTCGCCATGGATGCCATCGCCGGTGAGCGTGAGCGCCGATCGCTGCTCCCACTCCTGATGAATCCGCTGCTCCGGCGCGATGTGATTATCGGTAAATGGCTGGCCATCACCTTGTTCGCTGTTGCCGGCGTGATCATCAACCTATCGGGATTCGCAATCGTGGTCGCGCTTCCCTTCCGTCTGCTGATCGGCGTAACACTCGCCCTCATTCCTCTGGTCCTGTTCGCCGCGGCCGTTGAGCTGCTGATCTCCACCTGGTCGCGCAATATAAAGGAAGCGCATACCTACCTCTCGCTAGTCATCTTCCTCCCCATGGTCATCGGCATGTTTCTGATATTCTTTCCGCACATGGCTTCGACGTGGCTTTGGTTGCCAGTGGCCGGTCAGCAATTGCTGATCGATCTCCTCACTAAGGGCGCGCCCGTTTCGCTGGTTTCATCGCTGGCGCTAAGCCTTGTCACCGCAGCCTCCGCGGCTCTCATCTTACTGGCCGCCGCGAAACTCTTGCATCGAGATGAATTTGTCTACGGCAGCTAGCTTCGAAGCAGCGGACGCCGAACCCGCAGTCGAGCAGCAGCTCAATCGATTGCTAACCGAAAACGGCCCGGCGCTACTGCGTCTAGCCGCCAGCTATACCAACACCACAAGCGATCGCGACGATCTGTTTCAGGACATTGCCATCGCGCTCTGGAAGGCCCTACCCAAATTCAGAGGCGAAAGCTCCGAGCGGACCTTTCTGTTCCGTGTCGCGCACAACCGCGCTATCGATTACCTACGTCGTCACCGCGCACCAACCACCCCCATCGACCCCGATGCCCCATTGCGCGATTCACGTCCCAATCCTGAAGCGGGCCTCGCTCAGGAACAACAAGGCGAGCGCCTCCGCCAGGCCATCCATCGCCTCCCGCTTCCCTACCGGCAAGTCATCACACTGACGCTCGAAGAAATGTCGTATAGCGAGATCGCAGCCATCTTGGGCGTCACAGAAACCAACGTCGGCGTGCGCCTGAATCGAGCCCGCCAACTGCTGCGACAACTCCTGGAGAAAAGCAAATGAAACTGGATGCTGAATTAGAACTCTGGCGCGAACAATGGCAATCCTCGCGAGAGGCGCCGGTATTAACCGGCCTTCGCAAACGAGTAGCGCGCGAATCGCTTTACATGAGAATCATGTTGATGGCCGACGTCCTGGTGACCGTAGTCATCGGTGGCGCCACGCTCGCCTTGGCGATGCGAAATCCGCGTCCCGCCACGGCAATCCTGGCCGCGGCAACCTGGCTGTTTATCACGGTCGCCTGGATCTTCGGACTGTCAAATCGAAAGGCCGCCTGGTCCCCGTCGGCCTCAACCACTTCAGCGTTTCTGGATCTCTCCATCCGCCGCTCGCGAGGCAATCTCCGCGCCGTAACATTCGGAGCAATTCTCTACGCCGTCGAAATGACGTTTTGCCTCTCGTGGGTCTACCACGAATCCGGCTTCTTATCCTCAACCCTGATAATCATCATCACGCTAATCACACTACTCTTCGCCGCAACTCTGATCTGGTACAGAAAAAAGAAACAGGCCGACCTGTCATATCTCCTCAACCTACGCCACGACCTCCAAGCAGAATGAGTTGTCTTATCCGTGTTCATCCGTGTGCATCCGTGGCGAAATAAAAATCTCTCTCTCATCCCCACCGACCGCCCGCAACGTGATCTCCACCCTCTCCTCGGGCATCAGCTCCGGAAACCGCTCCCCCCACTCCACCAACACCACGGCCTCGCGCTCGAAGATCTCATCCAGCCCGATCGACGCCACCTGTTCCGCCCGATCCAGCCGATACAGATCCACATGATAAACACTCGGCCCGTATTCATGAATCAGAGTAAAAGTAGGGCTCGAAACCTCATCGGGATGCGCAGCTCCCAACCCCTTCACGATGCCCTTCGCCAACGTAGTCTTGCCAGCCCCAAGATTGCCAATCAACAACACCACCACCTTGGCCGGCAATTCCGCCGCCAGGCTTTCGCCCAGCGCGATCGTCTCTTCTTCAGACCGCGTGTGAATAGTCCGCGACTTCACGCATGGCCTCAGGCAGGTACTCAAACAAATCCGTAGCAATCAGCGATTTTTCCCCAAGCTTCGCCGCGCCCAGTTCGCCGCATCTTCCATGCAAATAAACCGCCGCGAGAAGCGCTGTATCAATTTGATCGGGGAACTGCGCAACCAGTCCTGCGATCAATCCCGTCAGTACGTCGCCCGTGCCTCCGGTCGCCATCGCCGGCGAACCAGTGGGGTTAATCCAGACCCGGCCATCAGGCGCGGCCACTACGCTGCGGTTTCCTTTTAATACAAGGTACACGTCGCGTTCGGTTGCAAACGCTCGAGCGGCTGCGATCCGATCCGCCTGAATCTCCGCGATCGTTCGGCCGTTCAAGCGCGACATTTCGCCCGGATGCGGTGTGAAAATGCGCGGCCATCGATATCGCGTCGGGTGACCGGCCAAAGCATTCAATCCGTCCGCATCCACCACCATCGGCAACGGCGTCTGCTCCACCATCCCTCGAACGAATTGCACCGTCTGAGGATCTTGACCCAGGCCAGGCCCGATCGCAACCACGTTCTTGCGTTCCAGGATTCTTGCACGCGCCGGATCATCGAACGCCAGCAGTTCGGTCATAATCTCAGGAGCATGGGCGGCGATACTTCCGAGCGCCGCTTCGGTGGACGCCACAGTCACCAGTCCCGCTCCCGCGCGCAACGCTCCAATTCCCGCCATGGCTGCTGCACCGCTCTTCCCGCGCGATCCGCCGATCACCAGCGCGTGGCCGTACAGCCCTTTGTTCGAATCGCGCATGCGCGGCCGGAACAAATGCGCGAACAGCCCGGGCTCCGATAGCGAAAGATAAATGGCGGCATCCTGCTCGAACAGTTCCCTCGGACTCCCAATGGCCGCAACATGCAGATGGCCCGATAATTCGCAGGCTGGCGATAGCACATGGCACAACTTCGGCGCCGTGAACGTCACAGTATGGCTGGCGTGTACGGTTTCGCCCGGTGGAACTCCGGAGTCGCTGTCCAGGCCCGAAGGAAGATCCACCGATACTACATCCGCCAGCGGGAACCGGTCGTTGATGGCGCGGATCAGCTCCAGCGCCCGTCCCTTCGCGGCGCCGTGAATTCCGGTCCCGAGCAGCGCGTCTACAATCAGTGTCGCGGTCTCCATCTCGGCCGAAAGCTCAAAGCTCACTGGACACCCAACCGCCTCGAGCATCCGATAGTTCGCCGCCGCATCGCCTTCCATCTCGCCGGGATCGCCTGCCAGCACCACGTGCAACGCCCGCGGGCGAAATCGCGTATAAAGCTGCCGCGCCACCACCAATCCATCGCCGCCGTTATTGCCCTTGCCGCACATCACGATGATGCGCTGGTCGCGCAGAGGAGCATAGGCATGGGCCAGCACTTCCACCACGCGCTGCCCGGCATTCTCCATGAGAACCAGTCCAGGCACGCCCAGTTCACTTGTGCGCCGATCCACTTCGCGCATCTGGGCCGCGGTCAGAACTTTCACGCCTGCACCTCCGTCAGCATCTGCTCCAGCCGGCGCAGGTTGGCGGACTCGCCCATGGCGATCAAAAAGTCGCCACCTTCGATCTCCGCTTCGGCCGGCGGATTGAACAGCATGCGCCCATCGGTTTTGCGGATTGCCAGAACGATGACACCCAGATCCCTGCGGATTTGCATTTGCTGGAGTGTCTTGGAGGCGAATTCGCACTTAGCGGAGACGCGCACTTGCTCGATGCCGACATCCAGGCCGATGTCCTTGGTGGTGAAGTCGATGAATTGAGAGACGTGCGGCTTCAGCATCACCTGCGCCATGCGGTTGCCGGTCATATCGTAGGGCGCGAACACGTAATCCGCCCCGGCCAGCCGCATCTTCTTCTCGCTCTGCTCAGACGCGATGCGCGCCGAAACCAGCAGCGACGGTTTTAGAGCCTTCGCCGAAAGAATCACGAACAGATTGTCGGCGTCGCTTTGCAATGTAGCGATGAGACCTTTGGCGCGCAGCACTCCTGCTTCGCGTAGCGTAACGTCATCGGTGGCATCGGCAAGCACGGCCAGCATGCCTAGCTTCATGGCCCACTCCACCTTGTCCTCGCTCCGATCCACCACCAGAAACTTGGCGCCGGCCCGCTGCAGTTCCACCGCCGCGCCCCGGCCCACGCGGCCGAAACCGCAGACGATGTAATGGTCTTTCAAATGATCGATCATTTTCTTGGTCCGCCGCTTTCCAAAATACTGGTTCAGCTCCAGCTCTATGATGGCCTGCGTCATGCCGCCCACAGCCAGCAGCATTACCGTAACGCCAAAGAAGATTAGAAAAGAATTGAAAATCCGCCCGGCATAGCTCAATGGATGCACTTCAGCATAGCCCACCGTACTAATGGTGATGAGCGTCATGTAGAATGCATCGAACACCGGGTAGTGTTCGATGAGGATGAAACCCAGCGTTCCGCCCAGTTGCGTCACCAGCAGAGCGCTGATAATGAAGATGAATCGTTTGCGGAAGCGCTCCATGCTTCCGTTATTCTAGTTCATTGCTCCGTGATTTCTCCGCCGTGGCAAGAACTTTTTTCGTCCCGCTGTGTTTCCAAAGTACGGGACCGGGTGCTCCCCGCCGCGTCGATCGACGGTCCCGAATCCAATAAAACAGGAGTGAACTAATGTTCACGTTTACACAGAAGATGTGTGTCTTTACGATGGCCGCTGTTGGGTTATTCGCACAATCTACTCCGGCCGTACCCATTCCGGAAACTCGGACGTCCGGCATGATCGGTATCGCGGATGGGCAAGTAGCCCGCGTGAATGTTCTCAATCCGGGTGTAGCCGCGCCTGCCGCCGGAGTGGTTTGCACGGCCACTCTGAATTTCTGGGACGGCAAAGGTACGCTGCTCAAGACTGGTCCGGTCATTGTACTTCCCGGACAAAGTCAATATCTGGACCTGTTCGGCGATAGGGACCTTGCGCTGACCGGTCTTGACCGTCGCGAGATCCGGGCGACGATTACCATTCCCGCCGTGCCGCCGCCAGCAACCTCAACCACCGCGCCGCCCGCGGCTTGCACCTTGATTGGAACGTTAGAAATCTCAGACGAATCTACAAGTAAAACTCAGGTGGTGCTCGGGGTGGGGCACGTGGAACTGAGTCCATCCGTCACGACCACTAATCCGTAACTCGAACAACCTACAGGTATTTATCACCGGTCCGGCCAGTTTCCCATCGGAGCCGGACCGGCTTTCGACAACTTTAGTACCGGAACCCATATACCCATCGATTCTATTGTTCAGTCTACGGTCTGGGACCTAGACTGAGATCGAGTCAGAATGGGAGAAAAAATGAAATTCAATTTGATGTTTCTTACGCTGACGGTCACCGCGGCCGTCGCCTTTGCCGATCCCGCACCGATTACTAGTTCTAGTGATATTGGGCTGGCGCGGTCCCTGGTTCTCAGCGACACGCCTGCGGGGTCTTCCCAAATGGGTGTCGGCGCCGGCGAATTCGCGGGGACGGTCAATGGGTACAGCACGCTCTTCTGGTGCGTTGACGATCAGGAAGAGTTTACCTTTGGCGACAGCGGTTACGGCAACGTTATCTTACTTAACAACGTCGCTGGCAATTCGAACTTCGTAAAGTACGGAAACGTCACCAACGGCGGAACGCCGGGTTGGACCAACACAACCGACACGATCGACAGTGTCGCGCTTCCGGGCACTGCCACTTCACGCTTTGAAATGGCGGCCTATCTTGTGTCGCAATACAACGGCTTTGTTGGGAACGAATCCGGAGCAGTTGTATCCAACACTGCGCAGGACTTGGCGATTCAGGAAGCCATTTGGTCTCTCACCAATAACAGCACCCTCTCGGGCGGATTCTCCACCATCAGTGGAAACAATTCCGACAACACCACCGATCAGTATTGGATCCACCAGGCTCTGCTGAATTATGCTTCCGTAAACACCGCCGACTGGGCCGTGGTTTCCTGGACTACGGACAGCTTAGGGAACTTGAATTGGGACTCGAATAAGCAGACCTTCCTGGTTCAAGTCGCGCCCACGCCGGAACCGCGCTTCTACGGAGTCCTGATATTGGCAATGGCAGGTCTCGGCTTCTTCGCCCGGCGCCGCCAGCTTGTGACGAAGCCGGTCAGCTCCCAAACAGCTTGATCATTTTATCCCGCGAACTATCGATGTGTACCGCCATCGCCTGCTGTGCTTCCAGCGGGCGATGTGACTCAAGGGCCTCTAGAATGTCGGTATGTGGGATCCAACCTGGAACCGTCTGAGTACACAACGTATCCAGACGCTGGACATATCCTAGAGATAATCGCAGTTCGTCCACCACCCGCTGGTTCCCGGCCATCTGTGCCAACCGCAGATGAAATACCTGGTTCGCCGAGAGGATTTCCTGAAGTTCGGCCGCCGGATCGTTCTCAACCCGCACCAGATCCCGCAGTTCTTGAACCTGTTCGCGGCTGGCTGAACGCGCCACTTTCTCGGCGGCAAAACATTCCAGAAGCCGCCTGAATTCGTACAACTCCACGATGTCGCGAACGGAGATGGGCGCCACCAGATACCCCTTGCGCGGGATTCTGACCAACCAGTTGTCTTGGGCCAGCCTTCCACAGGCTTCCCGTACGGGCGTCCTGCTGGTGCGGCACTGCGCGGCCAAATCAACCTCGGACAAAAACTCGCCGGGCCGCAAACGGGCGCCGACCAGCCATTCGCGGAGGGTGCGATAGACGCGCTCCAGCTCGCTTTCCCTCTCGGCCTTTTTCTTTCTTGCTATTGCTGCGGGCATATTGCTGATGGTCGGCTTGCACTGTCAGTATACAGCCTGTATACTGCTAGAATCCACGCAAAAACAATCTGATGTGCGGAATCGTTGGCTATCTCGATAAAACGCGCAATAATGCCGCCGCCCTGGGGCATACTGTGTTGGGCATGCTCAACGCACTCGGCTGCCGCGGTCCGGATTCCGCCGGGGTTGCATTGTACGGCGGTACGCAAGATGGGCAACTGGTTGTGCGTGTGGCGCTCGCGAGCAGGAACGATTTCGACGCTTCTGCCGCTAAGATCCTGGCCGCAGCGGGAAAGTTCGCCGCAGTCGGCGATTCCAGCATCACGGATTGTTACCTGCGCTTCCAAATCGGCGCAGAAGCATGTGTTCAGCCGTTGATCGATGCCGTAGAATCGGCCGAGCCGGGAACCGAAGTAGTGAGCTTGGGGCGGCATCTCGAAATCGTCAAGCAAGTGGGATCGCCGGAGAATCTCGAGGCCACCTATCATGTCTCCGGATTCCAAGGCACTCACGGCCTCGGTCACACCCGGCTCTCCACGGAATCGCGCGTGGATCTCAGCCATTCGCAACCCTTCTGGGGGCATGGCTATCCCGATTTGGCCGTCGCCCACAATGGCCACATCACCAACTATCATCAGCTTCGCCGCCGCTACGAGCAGCGCGGGATTCGTTTTTATACCGAGAACGATTCCGAGATTATCAGCATTTATCTGGCAGGCCAACTACGAAGCGGACATACTCTTGAACAAGCCTTTGAAAGCATGCATCGGGACCTGGACGGTTCGTTTAGCTGCGTGGTAGCCACCGATTCCGAGATCGGATTCGTGAAAGATCAGTTCGCATTAAAGCCTCTGCTATTCACGGAAACCAGTGACTTCGTCGCCATCGCGACCGAAGAGGTTGCTATACGCAGTGCGCTACCCGGCAACTACGCCGTGCGGGAAGCGCAGGCCAAGGAGTCGCGCATATGGCGGAAGTAACTTGCGACGGGCGGAGCATCCGCGAAATCAACGTCGCCATCAAATCTCACATTCGTGGCGGGGACAACGAGATCACGGTTCGGAATCCCGGCGGACGGCATAATTTGGGCGTAGCCATTTTGGAACCCGCGCACGTAACCATCCAAGGCAGCGCCGGATATTATTGCGGCGCTCTGGCGGACGGCTCCACGGTGGAAGTGACAGGAAGCGCTGGTTGGGGCCTGGCCGAATCCATGTTAAACGGAACGGCGATCGTGCATGGGAGCGCTGGAAATGGAGCGGGCGCGGCCATTCGAGGCGGCGCGGTGATCGTCTATGGAGATGCGGCGGCACGCGCGGGCGTCTCCATGAAAGGCGGCCTGGTGCTGATCGGCGGAGACTGCGGCTACATGGCGGGTTTTATGGGGCAAAAGGGAGCGCTAATCGTTTGTGGCGACGCTGGAGATGCCTTCGCCGATTCAATGTACGCTACGGTCTGCTACGTAGGCGGAAAAATCGCCGGCCTGGGAAATGACACGGTGATCGAAGCATTGAGCTCGGCGGACGTGGAATTTCTGGATGCCACTTTGGAACGCTACCTGCCGTTAGAAATTCGCAAAACCAAACCTCCCGCCAAAAACTTCAAGAAGATTGTTTCCGGCCGCAGGCTGTGGAACTTCAACCAGCGCGACCGGAAAATATGGCAGGAGGCTCTGTAGAGTGCTCGAAACCAGCGGAACATTTCAACCCGGCGTCATCGAGGAAATACAACGTAAAGCAGCGACGGGCCTTTACGCGATTCGCGGCTATGGCACGCTGCGCGAGCGCCGGTGGGCCACCTTCGACGACCTGACGTTTTTGCCCTGCTCGCTGACTCGCATTCCGCTCGAAGGTTATCGCGAGAAGTGCTCCACAAAGACAGTTCTCGGGACGCGGCACGCAAAAAAGCCGATCGAACTCGACATCCCCATCATGATTACGGGCATGAGCTGGGGAGCGCTTTCGCTCAACGCGAAAACAGCGCTGGCAAAGGGAGCGGCGCTGGCTGGTTCATCCAACACCACCGGCGACGGCGGGATGCTTCGCGCGGAACGTGACGCGAGCAGGTGCCTGATCTATGAGGTTCTGCCCTCGCGTTACGGCATAAATATTCACGATATGCGTGAAGCCGATGGTATCGAGTTGACCATCGGCCAAGGCGCGAAGCCTGGAACAGGTGGCCTGCTGCTGGGCTCTAAGGTTTCCGATGTCATCGCGCACCAGCGCGATTTGCCCATCGGCGTGGACCAGCGCAGTCCGGCGCGGCACCCGGATTTTCTCGGACCCGATGACATGGTGATCAAGGTGGAAGAACTTCGCGAAGCCACCGATGGCCAGGTGCCGATATTCGTCAAAATGGGTGCAAGCCGCGTGTTCGACGATGTGAAACTCGCGGCAAAAGCCGGCGCCGATGTGATCGTGGTGGATGGCATGGAAGGCGGCACGGCGGCTTCACCGGCCATTCTGCAGGAACACACCGGCTTACCGACGCTCGCGGCGGTGTGTGAAGCGCGCCGCGCACTTGAAGATATCGGCGTTTATGGAGAAGTGCAGTTGATCATCGCGGGCGGGATACGCGACGGAGTGGATGCGGCGAAAGCCATCGCGCTGGGGGCGGACGCCATATATATAGGTACGGCCGCGCTGATTGCGCTGAACTGCAATCGCGCCATGTATGAGATTGACTATCACGCCATCGGAGCCGCGCCCTACCATTGCCACCATTGCCACACCGGCCGCTGTCCCGTGGGAATTACCACGCAGAACCCGGAGCTGATGCAGCGCCTGGACATTGACGAGGGGGCGGAGCGCGTTTTGAACCTGCTGCGCGCGATGACGCTCGAAATTCAGATGCTGGCCCGCGCTTGCGGAAAAAGCGACGTTCATCACCTGGAACCGGAAGACATGGCGGCGCTCACCGCGGAAGCTTCCATGATCTGCGGCATCCCGCTGGCCGGTACCAGAAAGGTGTTCGGCAGCTGAATGTCGTTCTTGTTGGCGTGCCCGGAATGCGGAGAACGCAGCGCTTACGAATTCCGCTTTGGCGGCGAGGTCAAATCACGCCCACAGCAGGGCGATAACGAAGAGGCCTGGTTCCAATACATCTACACGAAGACGAATGAGGCCGGCGAGCAGGAGGAATGGTGGTTCCACCGCAACGGCTGCCGCAAGTGGTTCCAAGCTCTGAGGGACACCCGAACCAACACCGTGATCGCCACCTGGTATCCGGAGTAATCAACAGTGGATATCCACTTTAACGGAAAAGCAATCCCCATCCAGGAAGGCGATACGGTAGCATCGGCGCTTTATCGCGCAGGTCAGCGGATTTTCACTCGCAGCTTCAAATATCACCGGCCTCGCGGGCTGCTGTGCTGCTCCGGCCACTGTCCGAATTGCCTGATGAACGTGGATGGAATTCCCAACGTCCGGACCTGCATCACTCCAGCGCGTGGGGGGATGGCGGTGAAACATCAGAACGCGCGGCCCTCGCTCGATTTCGATTACCTAGCCATTGCTCAACAATTCGATTGGATGATGCCGGTTGGCTGGTACTACAAAAACTTCACCAATCCCCGCATGTGGCATCTGGCTGAGTCGCAGATCCGCAAAGTGGCGGGATTGGGCGATCCTCCTCCGCCGGATGCTCCCGAGGCCGTATACGAACACGCCCACATGCAGGCCGGCGTAGCAGTGATCGGAGGGGGTGAAGCTGGATTGAACGCCGCTCGCGAAGCAGCTTCCGAAGGGGAACGCGTGGTGGTGGTGGATGATCAACCGCGTACTACGCCGGGCGACTCTAGCTACACTCTTCTTTCCCGTTCCTACTGCTTCGGACTGTACGAAGGAAATCTGCTCGGCGTACTGCAATCGGAGCCGCATTCGGGTGCCCGAGAGCGCCTGGTCCACATCCGCGCGAAACGGATCGTAGTTGCAACCGGCGCGTATGAGGCGCCGCTGACGTTCAAAAATAACGATCTGCCCGGCATCATGTTATCCACGGCTGTCTGGCGCTTGATTCATCGGCACGGCATTCAGCCGGGAACCAGCGCCGTGATTATCTCGAATGAAACCGGGGATTCAGCCATTGCCGCGGAACTTCGCAATGTGGGGATTGCGGTGGTTGCGACGGTTCCTCCGAGTGACGTGCTGGAAGCTACCGGCAGCAAGCATGTCACTGGATTGCGGACCAGACGCGGCGCCTTCGCGTGCGATCTAGTTGTTATGTGTGGGCATCGCATCCCCGATGCGGGATTGCTCTCACAAGCCGGCGCCAAATTGGAATGGAGCGCTGAAGCGGGCGCTTTTGTACCAACTGAGCTTCCGCCCAACATCACAGCGGTGGGAGACGTAGCGCACGCACTCGTGCGTGCCGCATCGACACTCGTGTCGATGCCCAACAAAAGAACATTCGTCTGCTTCTGCAACGACGTCACCAGCCAAGACATCTGCGACAGCATCGCGGAAGGCTTCGATCACATTGAGCTGCTGAAACGCTACACGACAACCACCATGGGTCCATGCCAGGGGCGCATGTGCCAGCTCCAGGCTATCGGCATTTGTGCGCGGGAGACCGGCCGCGCGATTCCCCAAACCGGCGTAACTACATCGCGTCCTCCGAATCCCGGTGTCACGTTGGGCGCACTCGGCGGCGCGCGCCACCATCCCATTCGCCGCACGCCCATGCACTACCAGCATGAGGAACTGGGCGCCGTGTGGATGGACATGGGCGATTGGAAACGTCCCCGCTATTACAAACACGCCGGCGCTCAGACCGAGCGCGATTGTGTCCAGCAGGAATATCACGCGGTGCGGCAGGCTGTGGGAGTGATCGACGTCAGCACGCTCGGCAAGTTGTCGCTCAAGGGTCGCGACACCGGGAAGTTACTGGATAAGGTTTACACCAACCGGTTTTCGGACTTGAAGCCGGGGCGAGTACGATATGCGGTGTTGTGTGATGAAGCCGGGATCATGCTGGATGATGGGACGATTTCAAGAAAGGATGAAGATGACTTCTTCATTACCACCACAACCGGCAATTTGGATTTCGTGGAGCAGTGGTTGGAATGGTGGCTGGCAGGCGCGGGTTGGGACGTTCAGGTAACTAATTTGACCTCGGCGTTGGCGGCAGTGAATCTCGCTGGGCCCAAAGCTCGGGATGTGTTGAGCGCTCTCACGAATTGCGATCTATCCAATCCGGCCTTTCCTTACATGGCCTGCCGCAACGCGGAAGTGGCGGGCGTTCCCGCGCTTTTGATGCGCATTGGATTTGTCGGCGAAACGGGCTGGGAAATTCATTATCCCGCGGAATCCGGCGAACATCTCTGGAGCGCTTTGATGGATGCGGGACGGCCTTTCGGGATCTGCCCGTTCGGCGTGGAAGCGCAGCGGCTGCTCCGGTTGGAGAAGCGCCACGTTATCGTTGGCGTCGACACCGACGCGCTCACCAGTCCGTACGAAGCCGGCATGGCGTGGGTGGTGAAGCATGATAAGGACGACTTCATCGGAAAATATGCTCTCGGCAAGTTGGCCAGCGCGGCGGCACAGCAGAGCTTGGTCGGATTCACAATGAACGCGAATGAAATTCCCGAGGATGGCGCCGCGATCCTGGTAAATGGCGCGCTGGCTGGACGCGTCACCAGCGCCCGCTATTCGCCCGCGGTCGAGAAAGCCATCGGACTCGCATGGGTTGCGACCGGATCCGCCGCTGAAGGAGCCCAGATCGAGATACGCGTGGCCGGCGCGCCCGTTCGAGCCACCGTCACGCAGCACGTTTTCTATGATCCGGACGGCGCTCGACTGAGAATGTGATGAAGCGATCGGCATTACATCGATGGCATGAGAAAGCCGGCGCGACGCTGGCCGAAGTGAACGGCTGGCACGTACCTCTGCGCTATTCGAACGCAGAGCAGGAAGCGGGCGCGGTTCGCAAGAGTGTCGGCATCTGCGACCTGAGCCACATCCACGAACCGCTTTCTCCCTACGCGCGTTTCCTGATTGCCGGACCCAACACACGGGCTGTCTTGAGCAAACTTACCTCCCTCAATCTTGACCTGACCAAGGCATACGGCTCCGTGGCGCATGTTCGCAGCCTGGTTAGTCGCCACGACCTCGGTTTCCTGGTGCCTGGTTTCGTGGTGGATGTTCCGCGCGACTACGCTGAATCGGTTTGGGAATCTCTTTTGCATGCCGGCGAAGAATTCCACATCACAGTATTCGGCTTGGAAGCGTCGAGGAGGCTGGAAGCTTGACAGAGCGAATGTGGAGGCCCCGCGCACTCCAGCGTTCCTATGATGTTGTCATCATCGGCGCTGGAATTCACGGACTTGCTACTGCCTACTATCTGGGCAAGCGTCATGGAGTGAAGAAAATCGCCCTGCTCGACAAAGGCTATCTCGGCAGCGGCAACAGCGGTCGCAACACGGCTATCCTGCGATCCAACTATCGCACTCCGGAAGGCATTCCCTTCTATGACGCATCGGTGAAGCTTTATGAACAAATGTCTCAAGAGCTGGGATGGAACGTGCTGTTCAGCCAGTGCGGACATCTGACGCTGGCACATACGGATTCCTCTCTCATCGGGTTGCGTGTGCGCGCTGAAAACAATCAGGTCCTAGGCGTAGACAGCAAGCTCATTTTCCCCGATGAGATCAAGCGGATGGTTCCGGCCATCGACATCAGCAGCCGCGCGCGATTCCCGATTATGGCGGCGCTCTATCACCCGCCGGGCGGCGTGATCCGTCACGATGCAGTGGTGTGGGGCTATGCCCGCGCCTGCGATCGCATGGACATCGAGATTCATCCTTATACGGAAGTGACGGGCATTCGCGTGGAAAAAGGCCGCGCGCTCAGCGTCGCAACCACGCGCGGTAGTGTCGCCGCTGGAGCGGTGCTCAATGTCACCGCAGGATGGGCATCCACCATTTCAAAAATGGCCGGCGTACCACTCCCCATCGTCTCCCACCAATTACAGGCCTGCGTCACCGAACCGCTGAAGCCGTTTCTTGATAAAGTCATCGTCTCGGCGACGCTGCACGTGTATGTCAACCAGACCGACAAAGGGGAACTGGTGCTGGGCGCGGAAATCGATCCTTACCAGAGCTACAGTATGCGTTCCACGCTTCCGACACTCGAACAGATCGCTGGCCACACGCTCGACCTGTTTCCTCAGTTGCACGGCCTTCGCGTCCTGCGCCAGTGGGCTGGCGTATGCGATATGACGCCGGATTACGCGCCCATCATCGGACGCGCGGAAGAGGTGGAGAACTTCTACATGGACGTTGGCTGGGGCACTTACGGATTCAAGGCCGGTCCGATCGCAGGGCAATGTACGGCCGAATTGATCGCCACGGGCAAGACGCCGGCATTGATTCAAGCTTTTTCGCCCGGACGTTTCCGGGCAGGACAACTGGTGGGAGAAAAGGCAGCCGCGGCAGTTTCTTCATAACGCGAAAAGAGGACCATCATGAAGATTGATGAAGTCAGAAGGCTGGTGCGAGACAAAGGAATCGAATATTTCTTTTGCTCGTTTGTGGAAATGAGCGGTGCGCCGAAGGCCAAGCTGGTCCCAGCAACCAATTTGGAAGAAATGGCGTCGGAAGGGGCGGGATTCGCGGGATTCGCGGCCGGCGACCTGGGCCAAGGGCCGCACGATCCTGACGTCGTCAGCATTCCGGACTTCGAATCGCTTGCAATTCTTCCATGGAAGAAGAACGTCGCTTGGGTGCCTGGCAATCTACACGTGGACGGAAAACCCTGGAGCCATTGCCCGCGCACGATTCTCGCGCGCCAGATTGAGAAGGCGCGCCAGAAGGGGTACATCTTCAACGTCGGCGTGGAACCGGAATTCATGTTGCTGAAGAAGAATGCAACGGGAGAACACGAGCCTTGGGATCCGCTGGACACTCTCGGAAAACCTTGCTATGACATGCGCGCGCTTTATCGCAACCTGGATATGATGACCACGCTGCTGGCGCATATGCAGGAGCTGGGTTGGGGCCCGTATGCCAGCGATCACGAGGATGCCAACTGCCAGTTCGAAATCAATTGGTTGTACTCAGACGCGCTACGCACCTCCGATCGGCACACATTTTTCAAGTGGATGGTGCGAACCGTGGCCGAAGCCAATGGCTTGTGGGCGACGTTCATGCCCAAACCTTTTTCTCATCTGACCGGCAATGGCGCACACTTCCATATGAGCCTGGCCGACGCGGATACGAACAACAACGTCTTTCTGGATTCCGGCGATCCGTTAGGGCTTTCGCAAATCGGCCGCTGGTTCATGGGCGGCGTGCTGCATCACGCCGAAGCGCTGACCGCCATCACGGCGCCGTTGGTCAACAGCTACAAACGTTTGATCCGAGGAGCGCCACGGTCCGGCGCGACTTGGGCGCCTGTCTATGTGACATATGGCCGCGCCAATCGCACGCAGATGATCCGCATTCCTGGTCCAGGAAGGATTGAGAATCGTACTGTGGATGGCGCGGCTAATCCTTATTTGGCATGCACGGTGCTGCTGGCGGCCGGTTTGGATGGAATCGAAAACAAAATCGATCCGGGTTCCATGAACGACGACAATCTCCATGAGATGTCTGAATCCGAGTTGAAAAAGCGAAACATTCGCTTCCTGCCGACGACGCTGCGCGAAGCTCTGGACAAATTCGCCGGGGACACAGTGCTTCAGGAAGCGCTCGGCATTGACTACGCACAATACTACCGGCGCGTGCGGTCGGAAGAATGGCGCGCCTATCACCAAAGCGTCAGCGCCTGGGAAATCGAGAATTATCTGAAACTCTATTGAGTGCACATTCGCTGAGTTTGGCCGCGGATGAACGCGGATAAACGCGAATGAGAATTCGCTGAAATCAGCGGCCGCCGAACAGCCATAGCTTGATCGGCTGATACAGCAAATAGATCACGCCAATCGCTAACCAGATGGTTGAGCTGACGGAGAACATTCGCGCGGTGGTTCTCACTTCGGGCGTGCGGTCTAACTGAAGCAGCGGGCCACTTTCATTGGCGGCGGTCCGGTCGTAGAGAAACAAAGGAGCCGCCGCAAAGAGCGCAAATACCGGGAACCAGACACCGGTGATGACGACATTCGCCTGCTTGACCTCCCCACGCATGAAGAGACCAAGGGACTGGACCACCTCGGCAAGCGTCAATGCCGCAAGCGCGAAATGACGAATCGCGAGGGCGCGTCCGGCGGACCGCAAGCCGGTCATCAGATCGCGCGAGCGCTGAATGGCCGCTTTTCCCGATAGCTTCTCGACCACGCACACCACAGGCCAGAGGCAATCGCCGGTTACCCAACCGGGTCCGTAGAACAACACCGATCGGGCCTGCGTTGCCACCAGAACCGGAATCATCCGAACCAGTTTCCAGACGACTCGGAACGCCAGGAACCTTCTGATGCGGACCTGTTCGTCCATTGCCATTAACGCCGCCGCGGCGCGCAGCAGGTTGTCGGAAAAAATGAAAAGACCCGCGGCTACGAGTGGGACCAGGACGATTCGCAGGGCGTCAACCCTCAGCAGTTTCCCGCTGAAAGCAACCAGCAGACCCGCTATCGCTAAAATCGTCGAGTAGATGGGTATCACCAGGAGAGCATTCGCCCCGAGATGTTGCAGCAGAAATGCCTTGGATCTCCGCAGTGCAAGAAATTCGGCGTCCAACGCGTTGTGGAACCGGCGCGTAAACGCGATCGCGGACGCCGGCCGGTCCGCGGGATTTCGCGCCAGGCCGGCGACAATGGCGTCCGATACGTCACGCGGAATCTTGCGGATGCTCGCGGGCGGAACAAGAGTACCGCGCTGATGATATTCGAATAACTCGCTCGGCGTTCCGGTGAAGGGCAGTGCGCCACATACCAGTGAATACGCCACGACGGCCAAGCTGTAGATGTCGGAGCGGAAATCTACTTCCTTTCCAAGCGCCTGCTCGGGCGACATATAGCCAGGAGTTCCGAGCAAGCTTCCTGGCATCGTCTGCGCGCCCGCGCTGCTGTCGAATGATCCAGAGGACGGATTCGACGGAGTTCCTACGATAGCGATTGTCTCACGCTCTTGCGGCACGTCCATCGCCATCGTTTCCAATTCGCTACCCTTTGGGAAGTTGTCTGGACGGGCCGCGGCGATCAGTTCGCTTGTCTCGGCCAGTTCCGGCACGGACACAGCCCAATCACCCAGCAAATTCACTTTGGCCACTCCAAAGTCGAGCACCTTCGCCGTGTATCCGCCGCGGCCGTTTGGTTCCAGCCAGATGTTGTCGGGTTTCAGATCGCGATGGACAATTCCATGCCGATGTGCCTCCGCAAGGGCCAGACCAATCTGATCCAGAAGGTCCGCGATTAACGGCAGGGCGATAATCGGATTGGCTTTCTGGAAATCCGAAAGTGTCTGTCCGTCGAGAAACTCCATCACCAGGTACGGCATGTCGCCACCCGCGGCTTTTGCGATGCCGAAATCGGTGACGTTGACAATATTCGGATGACGCAGGCGTCCACAGGCCTGCGCTTCGCGCTGGAAACGGGCCAGAAACTGCGGTTCCGCCGCCCACCTTGGAGCAATCACTTTGACGGCGACGACGCGAGTGGTTCCGAGATGCGTCGCCAGGTACACATTACCCATTCCGCCCGCACCCAGTTGTTTGTCGATCCGATATTTGCCGTCGAGAATTTCGCCGATCATCGATTAATCCAGAGAGGAGCGATCCAAAGAGTCCAGCCGCCATCATAACAATCGCTAGATCGCCGCATACGCAACTTCGGCATGGGGGCGATTTGAACACCCGACTCCCTGCGCCCAAGGGACATGAGTCTGTTCCAAGAGTCTCCATCGTTTGTCGCTGAAATCCCCTGCGTATCAAGCAGGGGCGTGACTCTCCGCTTCGGAACTCGCGTGCTAAGTCCCAAACCGACTCACTGCTTTTTCAGAACGTTGGCGTATCAGCGCTGCTACCTTCTGGGCAACCGGGTGCGCGCTCTCCAGTTTTGGGAGAGCGGCGATTACCTTTTCGGACAGTTCCGCGACGCGGCCACGTACCAGAGGCTTGCCAAGGCCCGCCTCTTCCGCCAGTTGTTCAAAGTTCCTAGCTGTCACTTTTTCTGATGAATATTGGTCGCCGATCCGCATGGCCATGTCCCGACTAGGCTCGGGATAGTAGACCGTACTGACAACATCGTAGAGCGGCGAAAGCCTGATCTCGAAATTCTCTGTCCCAGTGCCACGATAGAGCAGCGAGAAGTTCTTTCCATGCGCATCGTTGTTGCCGACGAGGTAGTTGTATATCACCGCGTCGAGAAGGCGCGCCAAATCGATAACGGGCGCGCTCGAGACTTCGCGAAGTAACACAAAACACTGCTTGAGCGAGGGCCCGCCTTCCTTCTGATATTTTTGTTCAGAAACAATGCCGTGAGCTTGGCAGAAATCTTCCTGGTGGAACCGCTCAAGCATCGGCTCGCCGCTCGGTGCTGTCCGGTGAATCCGGTCGTCTCGCTCCACGAGCAGGTAGTCGATACCCTCAACGTTTCTCGTCTCCACGGCAGCCGCCGACAACCCGGCTGCAGCGGCCAGTTTCATGCACAGCGCTTCGTTGAAGACGACCCCATCGAACCGCCACACCGCCGGCTTGAGGATATGCGTGCTCGGTGCGCCGCCCAGGGGCAGGCAGACCTTGCCGCCTTCGATGCGCACGGCGACTTTGTCCTGGGCTCCGGCTAGGGATAGCCGAATCCCGTCGTCGCCGGCCAGCAGTGGGCGCTTGGGAAGTTCCTTCAGGATTGCCGCGAGCTCCTCCTCGGAAAGCTGGCGATAGCCATAATTACGCTCCGGCAGGTCTTGTCCGTGCGCAATAAACGTGACGGCTCCAGCGCATTCGCCGCCGATCCGCTCCAGCATCGCATAGTCGTTGCGCGCACTGATTCCTAGATTACGGGCGATGATTTCGCGCTTGCTCTCCTCCGGCAGAATGCCGGCGAAGAAGCCTCGGCACTCCTTGCGTCTGAAGCGTCCCTTCCTTAGCGGCAACGATTGTGACAGAGGCGTGGCGCCGGATCTGCTCAACCAGCTTTCAACGTACCGGAAGCTCATTTCCCCCCCGTCGTCCTGAACGAGATGGCCGACGAGATCGTTCTGAAGATAAACGTCGAGAGTTCTCGGCATCCGTTTAGTTTTCCTTGGCCGGAGTCGGTGGTGGCGTCAGAGTTATCCTGATGCCGAGCGTATTCAAAACCCTCAGAGCTTTTCCGATCTCGCAGGTATCCTTGCCCTTTTCAAGGTCGATGATGAACCGTATTCCGGTTCCGGAGGTCAGAGCGAGGTCCTTCTGCGTAACGCCCAGGTTTTTCCGGGCTTCGCGGATCAGTGTGCCAATTTGCTTGGGCGTATATCTCATAGAAACTTCTCCAAAACTTACCGTACGGTAACATTATACCTAATGTGATGCAAAGCACAGGGAAATATTACCGTTCGGGAACATTCGTCGAGAAATGGTGATGGACGCTGAAAACATTCCCGCTCGGGAAGCTGCCTAAATGTTCAACCGCCGTTGCGCGGTCGCCAAGACTTTGTAACCCATGTCGCCGTAGCCCTTCAGTCGCCGGTCATACATCCGCGCGAGCGTTCGGACGTTGGTATCGACGTAATCATAGACTTCGACGACACGCTTGTTATCGTGGAGCCTATGGAGTCGTCCGACGTATTGTTGAAGCGTGCCCCTCCAAGAAATCGGCATCGCCAGGAACAACGTGTCGAGACGAGCGTCGTCAAACCCCTCACCGATGTAGCTGCCAGTTGCTGGGGTCATTTGCTCAACCCAGAACGGAAGCGGGTGACTGCTCAACCGCTGGGCCAATGTGGGATCAAGCACGGAAACCAGAACCACAACCACCGGACTAGAGTCGCAATGAATGGCCTTCCATGGAGGCGCTACAGCGGTGGTCTATCGCCGGGGATCTGTGGGGTCCATCGGGTTTGGCGAAGAGCGCTGAGAGCGTTTGTGAGAGGTCTGTTCCCCTGGATTTTGCACTGGTCCCGGGACGGCAAGGCCCCACCGTTTCCCAACAATCTGCACTTAAATGCACCAACCGTCTCACGGCGATGCTCTCTAAATTGTTAGAAGGTTTGGTCGGGGCGGGGCGATTTGAACGCCCGACCCCCTGCGCCCAAGGCAGGTGCGCTACCAGGCTGCGCTACGCCCCGACT
>CABEDY010000342.1_pt1 | contig 21026 bp, 15 predicted proteins | sample 3423171 | NCBI WGS metagenome assembly CABEDY01 (sample SAMEA5534333, study PRJEB31848) | metagenome | biome: tundra; feature: field; material: soil | place: USA | collected 2013-05 | depth 0.15 m | reverse complement strand
CCCGGAACCAACTGTCCGCGATAGCCAGCTTGGCTTTCGCCATGAACTCGCTTTGGTCGTACGTATTAATAAGGGTGTTGAGAGTGATGCGGGCGACTTCGTAGCGGCTGTGCTCGATGTCGTTGATCGCCCGGTCGTAGAGGACCTTATCCGGCTGTTTGGTGTCCTTGGTGATCGGATTGTCGTACTTCTTGCGTTTGAAGCTACAGCTAGAGGTCACCAGACCCCCGACCATTATTGCGAGGAAAATGTATCGAGACATAATATTCAACCCTACAAGTTTAACCTAAGCCCTTGCGAGCGTCGCCTCACGCGCCGTTCGTTCGAGTTCCAGGAAGGCGCCCGCGGCGTCGGGGGTGTGAAAAATCGACGTCCCTGCTACCAACCAGTCACACCCGGCACGGGCGATTTCAGCGGCGTTATCCAACGCCACGCCACCATCGATTTCAATGGCGAAATTCAGCCCTAACTCCTTGCGCTTCCATGCCAAAGCCTGAATCTTGCGAAGGGCGTTTGGGATGAAATGCTGCCCTCCAAAACCCGGATTCACGCTCATCACAAGCACGTGATCCACCAAATCCATGACCTCGCTCAGACTTGAGACCGGCGTGGATGGATTCAGGACCACACCCGCCAACGCACCCTCGTTCCGGATCATTCGAAGCGTGCGGTCCAGATGGACGCAACCTTCCTGATGCACCAGGACGTGGTCGGCTCCGGCTTTGATGAACTCTGGCGCGTAGCGGTCGGGATCGCTGATCATGAGATGCACGTCCAGCTTCAACCGGGTCACTTTCCGGATTGACTCAAGCACCGGAATTCCGATGGCGAAGTTAGGTACGAAATGCCCATCCATGACATCCACATGCAGCATGGATGCTCCGGCGCGTTCGACCTTGGCAATCTCCTCGCCCAAATGCGCAAAATCCGCCGCGAGAAGGGATGGAAGGATTTCAACCATTGAGGAAAAGCCGACTAGCTAAGATGTTAACACAGCCACAAAAAACCCATCCCCTGGGTCGACGCCCGGGAGCCGCTCAGTCAATTGCCAGTGGCCGGGGACGGCCTGTATGACCAGCCGGTTCTCTTCCTCCTCGAGCGAACAAGTGGCGTAGACCAGCCGGCCGCCGGGGCGCAGATATTGGAGAGCGTTACGCAGCAAGGCTACCTGTTTGCGATGCAACTGCAGCAAGTCGGAGGGTTCGAGGCGCCATTTGATCTCGGGATTGCGGCCCAGGGTTCCGGTCCCTGAGCAGGGAGCGTCTACTAGAATGCGGTCGAACTGCGTATTGAAGGGCAGCGGTTCGGTCGCATCCAGCACCACTAGCGGGCAACCCAGTTCGTGAAGATCTTTCAAACGATGCCAGTGGATATCGCAAGCGATGGCTCGGACGCCGTGCTGCAAAGCTTGCGCGGTTTTGTTGCCGGGAGCGGCGCAAAGATCGAGAAACGTCATTCCCGGATGCAAGTCGAGATGCGGCACGACGGACTGCGCTGATATGTCCTGGATGCGTCCTGTACTGGCCGTGTAGGTCTCGACAGGTTGGAGGAATGTAGTGGCGATCTGCTCCGCAGTTTCGGGACCGAACTGACGCGTCCATTTTTCGATCAGCCAGGCTGGCGTGGACAACTCAGTGGCCTGGTCCGGCCAAGCAACGGGCTTCCGATCCACTTTTCGGAGCACGGCATTCACCAGGCCGGAAGCCGATTGCTTCCGCGCGCGCTTGGCCAGCTCCACGCTCTCACTCACCGCAGCGTGGGCGGGGATGCGATCCAGATAGCGGAGTTGATAAATGCCCATCCGCAATATTAAGCGGATCTCGGGATCGAGAGGCCGCGGGACGAAGCAACTGATCAGATGGTCAAGCTGCGCCTGATAGCGGAGACATCCGAACACGATTTCGGAAGCGAGGCCTGCATCGCGGGGATCGAGCGCCCCAGTCTGCTTGAGCAGCAGATCGGACGCATAGCCGCCGTGCGAGACTTTCTGGAGTACATCGAAGGCGACTTGGCGCGCGGGAGATACCAAATACCATCGTAATCGTAATCGTAGGACAAGCCTCCGGCTTGTCCCATGGGCAAGTCGGAGACTTGCCCTACGGAATCACGGGACCGATACTAGAACAATGTCCAAACTACCCCCCCTGTTGACAGCCTAAAGGAAGCTGGTATACTCTCCTGTAGTCAGCCGAAAGGTAATTCCTGATGACTAAGGACAAAACCGACATCCTCCACGGATCGCTGGCCTTGATGGTCCTGCGTACCTTGGACACACTCGGCCCTCAACACGGCTGGGGCATTGCTCGCCGCATCGAGCAGATCAGCGGCGACGCGTTGGAGTTGAACCAGGGATCGCTCTACCCTGCCCTCCTGCGCCTGCAGCAAATGGGCTGGATCACGTCGAAGTGGGGCGCATCCGACAACAACCGGCGCGCCAGGTTTTACGCCATCACGCGGGCCGGCAAGAAGCAGCTCGCCGCCGAAGCCGCGAACTGGGCGCGAATTGCCGGAATCTTGTCACGCTTCGCAAATCCGGCGAGGGAATCATCATGACAAACTGGCGTGTACTCTTCTCCCGACTCGCGGGTCTTTTGGGGAAGGGAGACCTCGAACCCAATCTCGATGAAGAGCTCGATTTTCATCTGCAAATGGAGATCGCCGAAAACCTGCGCCGGGGAATGCCACCCGATGAGGCACGCTCGGCAGCCCTGCGACGCTTCGGCGGCGTGGCGCGAGTCAAGGAGACCTACCGCGAGACCCACTCGTTACCGGTGTTCCAAGTGCTGTGGCAAGATCTGCGCTACGGTTTGCGAATGCTGCGGCGCAGTCCGGGCTTTTCCCTTTTGGCGATCCTCTGCCTGACCCTGGGAATCGGCTCCAATGCCGCTGTCTTCAGTTGGATCGAAGGAATCCTGCTGCGGCCGTTCCCGATGGTCGCGCACCAGGACCGGATGATGGCCATCGCTGGATGGAACCGCGACGTCCCCGGAGACCCCGATGTCTCCTGGCCCGACTTCCAGGACTTCGAGAAAAACTGCACCCTCTTCGACGCATTTATAGTCGACCGCATCACCGGCGTCACGCTCGCCATTGGCGACCGGAGCGAGGTCGCAAGATCCAGCGTGGTGTCGGCCAACTATTTCGACGCGCTCGGAGTCCGCCCGATCCTGGGGCGCGGATTCGAACCGTCGGAAAACATCGGCCGCAACGCTCACCCCGTGACCGTGATCAGCTATCAATTGTGGCAATCGCGCTACAAAAGCGATCCGAACATCATCGGCAAAACGCAAATGCTCAACGGCATGCCGCACACGATAATCGGCGTTGCACCGGAAGGTTTTTATGGGACCTTCGTGGGCTGGGCCATGCAATTCTGGATTCCGTTGTCGATGCAGGAAAAATTCGATCCCAGTGGATACAAACTCGAAGATCGCGGCGAGCGCTGGATTGAAGGTTTCGTGCGGCTCAAGCCCGGTGTCACACTCGAACAGGCGCAGGCGGAGATTTCGGCTGTGGCGAAGCGGCTGGAAGCCGCTTATCCTAAGACGAACCGCGGCTGCGGGGTCAATTTATTCCCGCTGTGGCGTACCCCTTTCAACAATGCTCGCACTCTGTTCCCAACGCTTGGGATCGCGCTGGCTGTAGTGGTTTCTGTGCTGCTGATAGCGTGCGCGAACGTCGGCAATCTGCTGCTGGTCCGCGCCTTCGGGCGCCGGCGCGAAATGACCATCCGGCTGGCAGTCGGCGCGGGGCGCAGCCGGCTATTGAAGCAGCTTCTCACCGAAGGCATGATCCTCGCGACGATCGCCGCGGCCGGCGGATTCCTGATGGCGTACTGGTGCCGCAACTTGTTCGTGCTGTTGCTGCCGGCGCGAGACGGTCAGAGGATGAATCTGCCGGGGGAAATCGATTGGCGCGTGCTGGCGCTGAGCACCGGCGTTTGCCTGATCGCAACATTGTTATTCGGACTGGTTCCTGCCATGCAGACCAGCAAGATCGATCTCACTTCGGCGCTCAAGGCTGAAGCCGGTGGCGTGGTGGGTGGTGGACGCCGGCGTGGCCTGGTGCGATCGGGATTGGTCCTGGTGCAAGTGGCGCTCAGTTTCGTTTTGTTGGTTGGAGCGGGACTTTTGCTCCAGAGCCTGCGCGGAATTCAAAATATCAGTCCGGGCTTTTCCACCAGGACGCTGACCACCAATGTCGATGTGAAAGTGGCAGGGTACGACAGGCAGCGCACGAACAATTTTCAAGATGCACTGATCGATCGGCTCCAGTCGCTGGCCGGCGTGGAATCGGCTGCGATTCAGCGAACCACGCCGTTCGGCTATCGCAGCTATTCTTCTGCTCCCATCGCGGTGGATGGCTATGAGACCGCGCCGGATCAGCAGCTCATCGTGGACTACAACGAAGTTGGTCCCGCGTATCTCGCCACTATGGGCATTCCCCTGGTTTCCGGGCGCGAGTTCACGCGCGCGGACAATGAAACCGCTCAGCCCGTCGCGGTAGTGAATGACGTAATGGCAGCGCTATACTGGCGCGGGCGCGATCCCGTTGGCAGCCGGCTTCAAGTGAAGGGAAAGTGGCTGCAGGTGGTGGGTGTCGCCAAAGTGTCTAAATACGAGCGCTTGATGGAACCACCCCTGCCGTTCTTTTACGTGCCGACCCGCCAAAACTCCGTGGGGTTGGGGCTGGTTATCCGCACGTCGCTCCCGCCGGCTGTGATGGCGAAGGCATTGGCGGTCGAAGTAAAAGCGCTCGATGAGAATCTGGCGCCGGGTGAAGTGATCACGATGCAGGAGCAGGTAGACCGGACCACTGCGTTTCAACGGACGGCGGTGATGATGCTCGCCGTTTTTGGCGGATTGGCGTTGGTGCTGGCGGCCATCGGGCTCTACGGGGTCATTTCATACACGGTGTCGCAAAGCACGCGCGAACTGGGTTTGCGCATGGCGTTGGGCGCTGACGCAGGAAATCTGGTGCGCCTGATAATGTCGAATGGACTCGCCTTGACCGTGGCCGGCGTGGTAGCGGGCGCGGCAGCAGCGCTGGGATTGACGCGGTTGATGGGGACACTGCTATATAAGGTCAGCCCACGGGACCCCGCGGTGTTCGGCTCGGCATTCCTGGTAATGATCATCGCCGCATCGGCCGCCTGTTTCCTCCCAGCGTGGCGTGCGACACGAACGGATCCAGTGCGAGCCTTGCGCGAGTAGGACAAGCCTCCGGCTTGTCCGGGGCAAGTCGGAGACTTGCCCTACGGGGACGGGGACGGAATCACCGGCAGAACCAACGCCGACGGATGCTGCGCGTCGTGATAAATCTTCTGGCTGGCCTTCACCATGCGTGTCGCACCAAGAATCGGCTCTCCAGTATTCAAATTACGATTGAATCGCGGAAAATTGCTGCTCGAAATATACAGCCGGATGCGATGGCCCGCCTTGAACACGTTGCTCGATGCCCACATATCGATGTTGTAGCGATAAATCTCGCCAGGCTCGATCGGTTCGGCCTTCTCAGTGGAATTGCGGTAGCGCGCGCGGACGATGCCGTCGGTGAGAAAGCGCGCGTATCCGGAAGGTTCCACATCCGCCAGCAGCGCCGTGAAATCGGTATCCACGGCCGAACTCGCGGCGTCGATTTCGGCGTGGATCCAGCCGGTCACTTCCACATCGCGATCCAGCGGCGGCGTGGAAAACATCAGCACGTCGGGACGGCCTTCATTGGGGCGCTGATCCGCGGGACCGGGCGGAATCTGGTTGCCGCAGCACAGCCGGCCACCGATGGTCGGCACCGGGTTGGCCGGATCGTATTCGTAAGCGTCAGGGCCGTCTTGGCTGGGAGCGGATGTATTGAGCTCGTGCGAGGAATGCAAGTAATACTTGGTATATTTCGTGCGCGCCAGCGGAAATTCGCGATCCTCTCGCCACTTGTTCTCGCCCATAACGAAGATGCGTACAGGCGCTCCGGTCGCATACTCGTTCTGAACGCCCTTCAAAGCGTAATCGAACCAGCGCAGCGCGGTTCCGGTCATATCCAGCACGGCGTCCTTGCCGAAAACTACGTCACCGACTTTTCCTTCGGGCGACGTAGCGGCATGCGCCCACGGGCCCAGCAGCAGCCTTTGATCCTCGCGAGCAAGCGAGACCTTGTGCATCCCTTCATAGTTGCGAATGGAGCCGCCCAGAAAAATATCGTGCCAGCCGCCGCCATGCAGCGCTTTCACCTTCATTTCCGAATAATGATCGGAGATTTTCCAGGGACGCCAGTAGTCATCGTTGCGCTCGTGCGCTACCCAATCCTGAAAATACGGAGCGAGTCCGGAGACGGGCGGAGGGTCGGTCATACGATATGCTTCCACCGGAAGTGTCGCGGTCCATTCCTTGGGTTGGAGCCTCGAATTCGCCTGCCGCGTCAGCGTATCGATGGTGAGGCCAGACGACCACGAGCTGGCGAACCACTGCATCAGGCTGCCGCCCTGGTAGGTCCAACCCTCGTAATATTCGGCGGCCGTGACATAGGGAAAGATCGCTTCCAGGTGCGGAGGCTTGGCGATGGCGGCCAACATTTGCGTCGCGCCGACGTACGATCCACCGAACATGCCGACGCGCCCGTTCGAGTTGGGCAAGGCAGCGGCCCACTCCACCGAGTCGTACCCATCCGCGCTCTCATAACGGAACGGATAGAATTCGCCCTCCGACGCAAAGCGCCCGCGCGTGTCCTGAATGATGACCACATAGCCGTGCGCGGCAAGCTCGGAAGCCTCGCTGGTACCGCCGGCACGATTGTACGGCGTCCGCTCCAACAACACCGGAAACTTACCGGCGTCGTCCGGCCGGAACACATCAGCCCGCAGCGTAACGCCATCGCGCATCTTGACCGGCACGCCAGTCTGAATGACAACGCGGTAGGGTTGCGCGAAGAGGGGGATTGCAAGGAAGAGGAGGAGGGGTCGCATAAAGCCAACTCAGCGCCGTCACCCTGACGCGGAGCCGCGCGGCTAGCTACTTCGTTCGGACTGTCTGGATAACAGTGGTATCTCGGACATCCTTACCGTCAGCCCCACCAATATACGGCCGCTGGACTTTCATCCAGTATTTGGAACTCGACAAGTCCTTTCCTCCGTCGATGATGAAAAAGGTCATTTTGATTTGCCCAGAGGACCGCGCGCCCCGGCCGGGCATCGTGTACTCTTTGTACAGCCCCTTGTAGAACGCACATACCTTGTCATAGGCATCATCGGTCGTGTAGACCTCCGACTGCTTGCCTGGAGCCGCTGCCGACGCCTCGCGACTGGCCTTTTCATCCAGTTTGGAGCCTGCATAAGGCTTAAAGTCTTGGGCCAGACATGGGACACTGACAGAAGCAAGAAGCATGCCGACGACAACCAAAAACAACGCCAATCTTCGCATCTCAAGGCCGTCCTTTCGCCATCCAACTTTATCATGAACGGCGCGCTGCTCGATTCCGGCGGCGGTCGCAAGGAACCCAGTCTAATGTACGATGTGAAACGCGATGGTTCATGAGCTCCAACTGTCACGAGCTCCAACACCCGTGAGCCGAGGCCGCGCCTTAGAATGGGATCGAGAGTTCCGACCAGAGCCAGACAGTGTATTTGTCATCACGGCTTATGAGCCAACGGGAAGCCTCTCGCGACGTTTCAAAGGCGCAGAAGGAAGAAGCAAACAATGAGCGATAACAAGTTCCCACCCGATTGGGATGAACAGAAAGTACGACGAGCACTCGCCCATTACGAGCAGCAGACTGAGGAGGATGCTCTGGCGGAGGATGAGGCTGGCATTCAGCCCTCCGACACGGTTATGAATATTCCGCACGAACTCGTACCCAAGGTCCGGGAACTGATCGCGAAGCGGCAACGCTAGTAGGGTGCGCGCCGAAGTCTTCACCGACGGATTCCGAGTACTTTCATCAAGTCGTGGATCACGCAGTAGAGTAGGTCAAAGGTCATGGCCATACGAATGGACTTGAGAATGTCTGGAGCCTGCTGACACGTACTGTTCAGTTGTTCGGCGAGCCGCTTCTGCGTAGAGCTGGTTGCTGCGTGAAACTCCGGCAAACTCGCAAAGACTGCGATCGACGAGCGTTCGCTTACCGGCTGCGGCGCGACCGATGTTTCTGGATGATTCCCGCCAGAGCGCGCAGAGCCTCGTTGGCCTCTCCTGAACTCGGAAACGCGGCAGCCACATCGGGTTCAAGCACAACCACAGCACTTCCCGCGGCGTACCGTGACGCATACTTGTTGCGCGAGCCCCGGCTGAAATCATACTCCGGAAGAATCTCGTCGACGCCAATCCGGCCGGTCCCTCGTTTTGTGCGCGTTTTCTTCATAGTTCCTCTGCTCGCGGCGTGTGGTCCGGCGGGGCTGATGATGCGAATAGCTTCGCCCCGGTCAGTGTACTTGACGGCGAGCACAAGCCGGCTCTGCGACAGCCCCGATAACACGAACCGTCCTTCTTGCAACGAATGACGCGGGTCGGCCACAATCCAACCCAATGGATCCCGAAGACCGTCGCCGCATCCTCGAACGAGACTTTGTGTTTGGCGCACATTTGCCGCGGCTTTGGTCGCGTCCCACTCGAACTCCAATCTTTATTATACGTTCCTCACGAATAAATCCCCGGCGCCTCATGCCCCAAATTCCGCACGTACTCGACATACGATCCTGGATACACCACCGGGTCGCGCTCTATGCCGCTTTCGCCTCCCAGCTCCAGGACGCGAGAGCCGAGGCCGCGCAGGAACATGCGGTCGTGCGACACGAAAATCATCGTGCCTTCGAAATCCTTCAGCGCTTCCACCAGCATTTCTTTGGTGGCCAGGTCCAGGTGATTGGTCGGCTCGTCCAGCACCAGGAAGTTCGGCGGATTGTAAAGCATCCGCGCCATCGCAAGCCGTGATTTTTCGCCGCCGGACAGCGCCCGGATCTTCTTATCCACATCGTCGCCGGAAAACTGGAACGCACCCGCCAGCGAACGCAGCGAGCCGATACCGTCCTGAGGGAAATCCCTTTGGAGCTGCTCAAAAATAGTCAGCTCCGGATCCAGCACCTCGAGCGACTGCTGCGCAAAGTATCCCATGTTGAGGCTTGCGCCCAACCGCACGCTGCCCGAATCGGGCTCGCTCACGCCGGCAATCATTTTGAGCAGCGTGGTCTTCCCCGCTCCGTTCCTTCCCATCACGGCCCAACGTTCTCCACGGCGGATGGTGAGACTGAACCCGTCGTAGATCACGCGCGCGCCATAACTCTTGTGCAGATCCTCGATCACCGCGACTTGGTCGCCCGAGCGCGGCGGTATGCGGAATTCGAATTTCACCACGTGGCGTTGCTTCGGCAGCTCGATCTTTTCGATTTTGTCTAGCGCTTTGATGCGGCTTTGCACTTGCGCTGCCTTGGCCGCGTGCGTCCGGAAGCGATCGATAAAGCGCTGCTCCTTGGCCAGCATGGATTGCTGCCGCGCGAATGCGGCTTGTTGATTGGTCTCGCGGATGGCGCGCTCCCGCTCATAAAAATCGTAATTGCCCGAGTAGGTGATGATCTCACCGGCATCGATTTCGGCGATTTTCGAGACGATGCGGTTCATAAACTCGCGGTCGTGCGATGTCATCAGAAGCGCGCCCTGGAATGTCTTGAGGAACTGCTCCAGCCAGATGATCGATTCGATATCAAGATGATTGGTCGGTTCATCCATCAACAGCACGTCCGGCCGGCCGAGCAGCACCCGCGCCAGAGCGACGCGCATTTTCCAACCGCCGGACAGAGCTCCAACGTCGCCATCAATCTGGTCATCTTTGAAGCCCAGCCCGTGCAACACCTCGCGCGCTTGCGCTTCGAGTGAATAACCGCCCAGATGCTCGTATTCCTCCTGAACTTCGCCGAAGCGAGCGAGAATGCGGTCCATATCATCGGCGCGTTCGGGATCTTCCATGGCTCGGTGCAGTGCTTCGAGCTCATGATGCAGATCGCCGGCGCGCCCACTGCCGGCGATGGCTTCGTCCAGCACGGACCGGCCCTGCATCTCCTCTTCGTCCTGGCGGAAATATCCGATCGTCAGTCGTTTCGGGACCGAGACGTCGCCCTCGTCAGGAGCTTCCTCGCCCACCACCATGCGGAACAGCGTGGTCTTGCCAGCGCCGTTAGGACCGACCAGGCCGACCTTTTCGCCAGAGTTCAACTGAAAGGAAGCGTCGACGAAGATTAACTGTTTGCCGTACTGCTTGTTGATATTCGAGAAGGAGATCATCCGGAACTTGTACGGTAGCAGAGTGTGGTGATCTGCTCCTTTTGAGATAATTGCCTGCGTGATTCTCTCTCTGCGGTCTTGCTTGTTCCTTGGATGCGTCGGAGTGCTCTCGGCCCAGCCCGCCGACCTTGTCCTGCGCAACGGCAAGATCGTCACCATGGAAGCGAGCGTGCCCGAAGTGCAGGCCCTGGCGGCGCGTGGCGGCAAAATCGTCGCAGTGGGCACGAATCAGCAGATGCAGGCCTACATCGGATCTTCCACCAAGGTCATTGACCTCGGCGGCAGGCTGGCCATTCCAGGATTTATCGAAGGGCACGGGCATTTCACGAGTCTGGGCGCTTCGAAGATGTCGCTCAATCTGCGCGACGTGAAGAATTGGGATCAGATTGTTGCCATGGTGGCCGCCGCCGCACGCGAAGCCAAGCCCGGAACCTGGATAATCGGGCGCGGCTGGCATCAAGCCAAATGGGATCCGCCACCCTCTCCCAACGTACAAGGATTCCCTCTTCACGACGCGCTCAGCAAAGCTTCTCCAAACAATCCGGTGTGGCTGACCCACGCCAGCGGTCACGCAGGATTTGCCAACGCGGAAGCGATGCGCCTAGCCGGCGTCGACAAGAACACTCCCAATCCCTCCGGCGGCGAGATTTTGAAGGACCCTCAAGGCAATCCCACCGGATTGTTCAACGAGCAGGCGCAGGGTCTCATCTGGCGAGCGCTGACTTCCTACCGGGAGCACCTACCGCTCGCTGAACTCGCCGCAGAAGCGCACCAGCAGGTGGATCTCGCGGCACGCGAATGCCTTTCGAAAGGCATCACCACTTTTCAAGATGCCGGCTCTCCGCTCCCGACCGTGGATTTGCTCAAGGGCCTGGCGGAGGAACACAGGCTGGGTCTGCGCCTGTGGGTGATGCTTCGAACCAGCAATGCAATTCTCGCTCCGAACTTGCGAAAGTACTACACCATCGGCGCAGGCGACGATCACTTCACGGTGCGGGCCATCAAACGCATGATGGATGGCGCACTCGGCTCCCGCGGCGCCTGGATGCTGAAGCCTTACTCGGATCTGCCGAGCTCCTCGGGTCTCGCCACCGAAGATCCGGCCGATATCCGGAAGACCGCCGAACTCGCCATTGCCAACGGCTATCAGCTCTGCGTCCACGCCATCGGCGATCGCGCAAATCGCGAAGTGCTGAACATATATGAAGCTGTCTTCAACGAACATCCGGATAAGAAAGCCTTGCGATGGCGCATAGAGCATGCGCAACATATCGATCCAGCCGACATTCCGCGCTTTGCGGAACTGGGCGTGATCGCATCCATGCAGGGCATCCACTGCACGTCCGATGCGCCATTCGTCATTTTGCGGTTGGGGCCCAAGCGCGCCGAAGAAGGCGCTTATGTTTGGCAGAGTCTCATGCGGTCGGGCGCGCTGGTGACAAATGGAACGGACACACCGGTTGAAGATGTGGACCCGATCGCCTGCTTCTACGCTTCGGTGAGCCGGAAGCTAAAGGACGGATCGGTCTTTTTCCCGGGTCAGCGCATGAGCCGGGAACAAGCGCTGCGGTCGTACACGGTGAACAATGCTTACTCAGGGTTTGAGGAGTCGAGCAAGGGTTCGCTCGCGCCCGGCAAACTGGCGGACGTCACGGTGCTGTCAAAAGATATCCTGACGATTCCGGAAGACGAGATTCCGAAAGCGCAGGTGGACTATACGATTGTCGGCGGTAAGGTAATGTACCAGCGCGCTCAGTAAACTGGACCCCAATCGCGCCGCAGTTCCCGCCGCATTTCGCGCAGAGCCTCGCGTTCGGCGCGAACCGATTCGCGAATGGCGTCGCGGAGCTCATGCGATACCTCACGCGCGCTCTCGCGGGCCGTGCGGGCGGCTTCGCGCTGGACTTCGCGGCTGGCGTGCGAAAGCTCGCGGGCTTCCCGCGCCTGCTCTCGAGCCTGGTCCCGCGCTTGCCTGGCGATTTCACGGGCGTGCTCGCGAGCCTCGCGGGCAATTTCGCGGGCTTCGGAGCGATCCCGCCAGTCGCAATCCTCATTCACGTACGCAAAGGCGCAGCCCGCCGCAAGCACCGCAACCAGCAACACGCCACCTATCTTTGCCGTCATACGGCCTCCTTCTTCAAGGTACAGACGAACAGATTATCATTTTGTTCCGAAAATTTCCGCTAATTTTGAGAGGTCGATATTCCCGCCCGAGACGATGCAGACAATCTTGGTTTTGACTTGCCCCAGAACACAGGCGACGGGCGTTGCCCCTGCCCCTTCGGCGATGATCCGGTTGCGCTCGGCCATCAGACGAAGCGCGGAGGCCACCTGTTCTACCTCGGCCACTAAGACGCCATCCAGCAGTCGCCGAGCGCGCTCAAACATCTGTGGAAACACGGACTTACCGCCTATACCATCCACGAACGAACGTTGCGGTTCGATGATCTGCGGCGACCCAGCCTGCCACGATGCTGTGAGTGGCGCGGCCGTCGCCACTTCGGCGGCGAAGATCTTGGTAGCCGGCTTGAGTTCGCGGATGGCCGACGCGATGCCGCATGCCAAGCCCCCACCACCCCAGGGAATCACGACCATGTCCACTTCGGCCAAGTCTTCCAAAATCTCAAGCCCAATGGTTCCGTTTCCGGCCATGACATTCGGATCGTCGAAGGCATGGATGAAGACGCCCTCGACGCCGGGATAGCGCCGTTCTTCGAAGGCGCGCCACCAGTCATCGTAGGGAACTTTGAGGATGCGGGCACCCAGCCGTTCGATAGCGACGATCTTGGTTTCAGGCGCCGTTTCGGGCGCGATCACGGTGCATGGAATTTCGAGCTCGCGCGCCCGCCAGGCGACGCCCTGCGCCATGTTCCCAGCCGATGCCGTGACGACGCCCTTTCGAAGATCGTCCGCGGACATGTGCGCCATGGCATTCGCGGCGCCGCGGATTTTGAAGGAGCCGATGGGTTGCAGGTTCTCGAGCTTGAGGTAGATTTCGCCCGGGATTTCTGGCGCATTCAGACGCACCAGCGGCGTGCGGATGGCCGACCCCGCGATGGCTTGCCGCGCTTCGCGAATGGCGCGGAGATCCGGACACCCAACAGGCATGAAGCCTTGATTCTACTTGAGCCCGGCTAAACCTGAACGGTGCCCCAAACGTTGGTTTCTCTGAGCGCGGTGTTGGCCAGTGTTCCGCGCCTGCCGTTAGGATCGAACTCCACCGCCCGCCGAAAGTGCTCCTTCGCTTCCGATACGTTGCCCAGCGCTTGCATCGCCATGCCGGCGCGGTAATGAGTGGTCGCGAGATCCGGCAGGCATTTGGGACTGGTGGCCTTTAACGCGTTCTCAATCGCGGCCGCGACTTCAGACGACCGGCCGATGCTGGCTAGAGCCCAGGCCTTGAGCGCCCAATAATCGTCTTGTGGCCGACCGTTGTTCTTAATCTGTAGCCGAGATAGTCCGGCGAAATCAATGATGCTCTCGACATATTGCATCGCCTTTTGAGGATCTTTGCCTTGGCGTAGCAACATTTCCGCCATGCCGCGATAAGGACGGCGCAGCCAGGTGAATGTGTGCAGAGCGGCTTCGAAACTGCGCTGTGCTTCATCGTAGCGGCCCTGTTCCATTAGAGTGTCGCCGAGATATTCCAAAGCCATACCGTAGGTTGCCGCGGCATGCGAGCTGGTGAATGAACGTCGCAGCGCATCCTCCGCCTCGCGATAGCGCCCAGCCCCCAATAGGATATGACCGGACATTCGCATCGCTTCGGAACCCGACGGATTATAGAAGTGGAACCAGCGAATGATTTTGAGAGCGCCATCGTAGTCGGCCCGCCGCACTGCCTGATTGATCAGGCGAAACCCAAACGATTTGTAACCAATCACGACTGCCAGTGCAGCCCAAAACATGTAGCCACGCAGGAACCGCAACGCCGGGAAGCGGTCTGCGTTCAAAATGAGAATGAAGAAGACGGCGCCGCCGACGGATTTCAGAGTTTTCCCCCAGTCGTATTGAGACGGCGCGCCGGGACCGATCGGGTCCCATGCTTGGGGCTTCCGCTTCACCAGCGATTGTTGGAAAGTGACCGCCAGGTGGACCGCGATGATCAAGACCGGGATCATCCAATACGGCGCCTGGGGCCATATCTTGCGGAGGAAATAAAATGCCGCACTGCCTCCGAAAATATAGATGGCCCAGATCCAACCTGAACTGGCCAACTGGCGTTCTCCGATCTCGAGTTCCACCGGGACCTCACCGGTGGCATGCTGCACGGCCTGCGCGACGCGCTGGTGATCTTGAAGCTGCCGGCGGCGAAGGCGCTGAAAGAGCCAAATCCACCCGCCCAACATCCCGAGTGGCACCACGAACGTGAGATAGAACAGATAGCGGTTTCGAAATAAACCGCCGGGAGTTATGCCGATCGCCCACAGTGTTCCATCCGGCGCCGCAGCCAGGGCGTGTATGGACGGCACGCGATCGCTGGGCCGCGGGATTTGCCGCCAGTGCGAGCCGTCGAATTCGGAAAGGCCTGTGCTGGTTGCAAACCAAGTGAGCCGTCCGTCGGTGGCGACGTCGGCCACGGTTACTTCATCGGGGATTCCGGTCTGCGCCTCTGTGTATGAACTGCTGCTTCCGTCGACCGAAACCGTGCGGAGCCCCGAGGCATCCGAGAGCCAGAGACGATCGCCCGCGGCGCCGATCAAGGTCGCCTCATCGAGAAGCTTGTGGTCTGCGATGACTGGTAACCAGATATCGCCGTAGAGACGCCAGAGCCTCTGCCAAACGAGCCAGACGGTACCGTCAGCGGTACGGGCAAGTTCAGGACTACCAGCTTCCGGGCCCGGGCCCGACCTCATTCCGGGCAGCGACAGTTTCTGCGTAGTCCACTTGCCTTTTTCAAAATGGAATAATTTGCCGCTGTCTTCGACGATCCAGACCTGCCCGTCGCCAGCCACAATGGAAGCGCCATGGCTGGGCGTCACTTCGCTGTAGGATTTCCAGTGCTCGCCGTCCCAGTGCACAACGCCGTGTTCGACCGGCATCCACACCTGGTCGCCATCTAAAGCGAAGGTACCGTCACGGTAAGTCGTCTTGGTGCCGCGGTCTGTATCGCTGAAGTGTCGCCACCTCGATCCGTCCCAGCGGCTCATTGCTGTCCGGCCCCACGTGAGTAACCAGACCGCGCCGTTCGCGGAGACTCGAAGCTTTTCGGGAGACCCGGCTGGCGCAGGCAGTTGCTGCCAACCGCTTTTGGTCTGGTGGAAGATGGGACTAGAGGCCTGGGCCACGGAGTGGATCCATCGAATGCCTACAAAGGTCGCAACGAACATGAGCGCTAGCAGAATTAAGGGCGCCTTGAGCGATGCTTTTTGCAACGTTGGCTGAGTCAGTGGGGACTGCGTAGTCGACATGTAGGGACGCCCTTTCGTCTACATATCGGACAGATTACTCAGCCCCTTTAGGCGCGAAGATCGCCCTTACGGCGTTACGGCTTTTATCGCGGCCAGCCGCTTTTGAGCCAGGGCATACGAACTGCCTCCGACGCCGAATTTTGGCCGTGTCAGCTTTTCATAATTCTCGCGCGCGACATCCAGCAGGCCAAGCTGCTCAGTGATCAAGCCTAATAACATCCTGCCGGAATCATTCAAGGACCCGCTCAGATCTATATATTGATAAAGCGCCTTGCGCGCGCCCGCCGTGTCTCCCTGTAGCGCTTTCACGCAGCCGAGCGTGTGCAGGTCAGCGGCATTCCGGCCCTGGGTTAGCCGATTGGCCGTGCTCGCCTCCTCCAGCACAGCCGTTCCGGTGTCGTTGGCAAATAGGCTGACCCATGCGAGATTATTCCAGTCGGTGGCCGTAACCTTTGCCGTATGCGTCACCTTTCGCATCGCGTCCACGGCGCTCTCGTAATCCTCCTGCCGCTGCGACAACCCATATTGCGCGCGGAGATTGGCCGCGGACTTAGGGTCTTTCGATAGCCGGTCTTCGACAAATTTCCGGGCGCCGCTAAGGTCGCCGGAGTTCATCAGCGCGCCCAATAGCGTGTCGACACCCACCTCGGAGTCGGGGAAATCTTCCAGCAGTTGCTTCGCTTCGGAGACAGCGTTGCCCCACTGCTGGTGGATGTTGTAGCCATGGATAATCGCCAGATCGATCGCATCTTGGTATGCACCGGCCGTAGAATTCTTTTCAGCGTCGAGTAGAATCGCAAGTGCGGCTTCCAAGTACTTACCTCGAACTACCAGGCTGGCGGCAGCGTTGATCATTTCGGCGGCGCCGGCCTTGGGAACCGGCCACAGTTTTAGGAACGCCCACCCGGCCAGCGGGTCCGTCCCAGTAGGAACGGTTTGTTCCTCGCGCATCCAGTCCAGCCATTGCTTGGCGCACTTGAGATCTCCCTTTTGCGCGGCCTGAAGCGCTTCTCCGCCCGCCGGAGTACGGCTGACGCCGAGTCCGAGCACCTGATAACCCTGCTCTCGCTTGACGATCCAGGCGACGGTCTTCATTGCGCCATTATTGGTTGCATCCGGAATGCGTACGCGGTAGCCGGTTTCATCCGACCCCTCGCTGACAAATTGTGCATTGCTCACTGCCAGGTCGGCCGTCGTGGCCCATCCCACAGACGCTCTCCCTACGACCCGCCAGGAGCGCAGCACGTTCAAAAGCTCATTGCGCTCGGTGCGGACTACTTGGTCCCGCCACTCGGGAACAAACAACTGCTTCCAACTCTCTTCGTCCTCCGGATCGAGCAGGGCATAAATGAGGTTTTGCGCCAGCGCGATAGGCGGTTCTTTCGAGAACTGGGCATCCTCGCGCCGCCGAGTCTTCTGAAGCATGGCGATCTCGGCGCGTGCGCTTTCATTCTCATCCTGCATTGCGGCGCGGAGTAATTGTCCAGCCGCGGAATACTCATGCAGAGAGATCAAATACTGTGCCGCGGAAGTGAATTGGGATTGACGCGATGCATCCACGCCGGCCGCGTCAAATACTTTCTGGGCGGCTTCCACGCCATCTGTAACAGCCAGCGCCGCCAACCGATAGCTCAGCGGCGCGTCGTTCGTCTCGTCTTCATAGAACTTCTTTACATCTGAATATTGCCGGTTATAAAGCAACGCCTCTGGCAATGCTGCCGCGGACTTTAATTTGGGTAGGTCATTTTCGATCTTGCGAAGCGCGGCGATCGCTTCCGCGAGATGCGCCTGCTTCCCAAAACGCGAACCCTTGGCGTCATATTCGTAGACGTTAGCCAGTTTCAACTTTAGCTTGGCGTCCTTTGGATCGAGCTCGATGGCGTGCTGAAGCGCTTCGATTGCGTCATAGTACCTCATGCCCAAATGAAAGGCCCGGCCCACTTCATCCCTGGTATAGAGATCCGCAAGCTCGGCGAATGCGGCGGCGGACTTCGGATCGAGCGTAGTGGCTTTGCGGCAGGTTTCGATCGCTAGAAGATTCGCGCCCAACGTGGAAAGTGTAGAGGCCAGACGTACTAGAGCACCCGCGCTCTCCGGATCGCCAATCACGCGTTGACGGGCCAATGCGAGCGCTTCTTTCTCCTTCCCGCTCGCAAGCAATTCGTGGACCTGGTCAACAAATTCAAGGTGAATGAACGGCAGCGTACTGAGCTTCTTCATTCCGGCTGAGATCTGCGCGGCTTCCGCCACCGAATAGCGGCGGCGATCGCTCGATAGCGTGTACTTCACAATCACCGCATTGTCGGGACGCACGGAGGTCGAAAAACTCAGCTTAACCGGGCCAAAATCGATCTTTGCGAGCTCCGGCGGGTGTTTTAATCGAAACCCTGCCGGAGGCAGAACCACGTACCGGCCTTCCCCATCGAATGCCGCAGGTAGGTAATAGTCTTCGGTGCGCGCGGCCCTCTTTTCCTCCTTGTCCTTGGTGGCATCCGCTGCAGGCAGTAGACTCAGCGTGCCGAATACCTCCAGATCCAGAGGCAGGTAAACGTCGGCGGTCTCCACTTGCGTGGTTCCGAGTTCCCAACCGTGGCCGGAGTATTTGATCTGGAATGACTGGCCTACTTCGGCTGCCGGGCTAGAATCCAAACCGGCCACACTCTCGAAGCGGAGTTTGCTCTTTAGCTGCTCTTCGAGCTTGTTCTTCAAGTCGGGGGAAGCAAATATCGAGCCGAAGATGGTTCTCGCAAATTCCTCCGTATACCCCGCGAATGTCTCGACGGTATCTACGTTCGCCTTTCCTTGCGCCTGTACCTTGACGGTGATTTCTTCGTCGAAGCGGTTCTCGGAAGCGACGTTTTCCGGTGTTCGAACCAAGGCGGTGGACGCTTGATCGACGATGAGTGCGTTTCGCCCCTGGTCCCCCAGAGGAAGCCGATTGGCGGGGCTGTACTGCGACGTGGGATCGATCCACAGCGGAAGCTTTCCCGGAACGTAGACGATTACGTGATTAAAAGCTTCCAATCCGGGAAGCTCCGAAACAACCTCCGGCGACGGATACGGTCTTAGCAGTGCAAGCTCGGCCGATATTCCTTCTTTGCGCAATCGGCTGACCAGAAGCGCGGCTTTGTCTTTGCAGTCGCCATAACCACGCTTCCAGGTTTCCTCCGGCGAATGCGGCACGAAGGCGGAAAGACCAAGTTCCAAGCCCGTGTACCGGACGTTTTTCTGGACATCCGCCAGAATGGCGGCAATCTTCTGAATGCGCTCCGGATCGGCTAATTCGTTCGTGGATGGAACCGCGCCTAGAAGGGGCTCGGTGAGATCGCGATACGGGCGCGCCACATCCTGCCAGGATGCCGCTGTGGAGAAAATAATCTCGGGCGCGGTGGGCAACTCCGGTGGAAGCAGCGCCTTCGGCTGGATCCGGTTGATGTCCCAGGCCTCGAAGCGCACCGACTGCGTCTCCCCTTCGCGCGATTCTTTGCGATCGATCTTTTCAAAACCACGAGGGATCGCACTCAGTTTCTTGGTGGCGTCCAACTGAACCGCAAGATGGTGCAGGGCGCCCGGTATTGAAAGAGCCACGCGGTCGAATCGTTGGCCGGGAATTACGATCTCGCGGTCCCCACTAACCACTTCGAATTCCACTACGGAATTCGCACCGATCGCCGGAAGTGGAGCCTGCAACACCTGAACATCGCTGTATACTTCGTTGGCGCCAGGCAGTCCGGCAACGGTTACCGTGGTTGGGTCCAGGAGATGTGCTTGTTTGTCCGATGTAATGACGCGAAGCTGAAGAACAGGCTTTTGCTCCCGCCAGGCCGGCCATGGCTCGATCCAGTTGGCGAGCTGCTTAGCGCCAACGTCAGTAAGTACCCGCCAGACTCCACGCTTGGTTCGCGAAACTCGCCCTTGGTCATCGATATGAACCGCGATGTTCAGTTCGATCAGATAGAGGTCTGCGTCAGATGGCGCTTTGAACTTTTGCGCCTCATCGTACACTTCGGCGGGGCCGGTCGAAAATAAAGGAAGCGTCCAGACATCGGACGCAAGCGCCGGACCCGCCAAAATCGATGCAATCAGCGCAAGATTAGCCAGCAACCAAGAGCGGTGCGACTCCATGGGTTCTAACAGTGTGTCATAAAACCAGGAATGGCACAGCGTTTCGGAAAAACAACTACTCTCCGTTAGACAAATCCACAAAAGCGCCGTTCAGATTGACCTTTGAAAAACCTGCCGGCGCTTCGCCTTGGGTGGCGTAACGATACAGGGCCACTGCGAAGATCCCCTTCACTGCGCTCATTAAAGCGCCCAGCATCAGGAAATAAAGCAGTGCGAGCGCGAGCGCCACCGGCTGATGACGTGCTCCCAGGATTAATAGGATGCCTGGAATGGCGAGCACCAGGAAAGGCAGGCCAAAACCGATGTTGGCGCCAATCTGCTCGCCCCAGGTCTTGCGCAGAAGCTGGCAGGACCGTTTGATGGAGCCGAAGACTCCCGCTTGCTCGAAGACCAGCACCGGAACCATCAGGTAAGTTGTCACCGCCCAAGCCACGCCGAGCAACGAGCTGAAGATCTTGCCGACCCATTCCGAGCGATCCTCAATGATGCGGATGATCAGACCAACAGTACTCGCCACTACCGCCCACATCATAATGGCAGGGAGTTTCGCTGCCGCTTGACTCATCCCCGCTCCGAGCGTTGGTTCTCCACCAGAGAAACGGATCTGCGCGCAAGCCGCCAGCGCACAGCTAAAGAAAACGATGACGAAGTAGTTGGTGCAATACCACAGAAACATCCAGGCGTAAGCGCTGGGGTCGACATGATGCTGTGCCTTGTACTGCTGTACGATGCCAAGTTGGAAAAGAGGAATGAAGTAGAGCGCCGCAACCGCCAACACCGAGAGACCACTCAGGATGGGGAAGACGATGAGTTTTTTATCTTTGCGAATGACGTGAAAGCTTTCCCAGATCAGATCCCAGGAACGGGAGAAGGTACCCATGGAAGACTCCTTTTTGAGGCTATGCGGCTCAATTGGCAGATCGGCGGAACGGCGTGAAAACTTGAGGGCGATTTTGGCGCCGAAAGCCAATCAACATGTCGGCTCAGACGCGAGAGAGAGGAGGCGGCAAAGACGCCGGCCCCAACTTGGCAAGTGGTTGTTCGATTTCCCGTGGCGCACGCACCGTCGAAAACACACTTCGTTCTCGGATGGACGAATGCAAAGTGGGGCGGACCCCCTGGTCCGCGGCCGACGCCCACGTCGGTTTGCAGCTGGTATTTGTCAATGCTTGAGGCAGCGGGTCCAGGGGGACCCGCGCGGACCAGGGGGTCCGCCCCACCATTAGCCGAA
>CABEDY010000341.1_pt1 | contig 21084 bp, 13 predicted proteins | sample 3423171 | NCBI WGS metagenome assembly CABEDY01 (sample SAMEA5534333, study PRJEB31848) | metagenome | biome: tundra; feature: field; material: soil | place: USA | collected 2013-05 | depth 0.15 m | reverse complement strand
TGGCTATTGGCAGCGGCGCTTTGGCGGCGATCCGAGCGTGCTGAATCAGACTATTCGTTTGAATGATCATCCGTTCACTGTGATCGGCGTGGCGGGGCGCGGTTTTCGGAGCGTGGTGGTGGGCGATGCGCCGGAGATATTCGCTCCCATGCAGATGAAAGCGCAGATCACGCCGGGCTGGAACGATTTGGAGGATCGGCGTTCGAGGTGGTTGAACATTGTCGCGCGGCTCAAGCCGGGTGTCACGGCTAAGCAGGCCGAAGCCGCGATGAATCCGCTGTGGTATTCGCTGCGCGAGATGGAGCTGGGCCAGATGCATAATAAGGGGCAGCGGCTCCGGACTGAATTCCTCAAAACGCATCTTTCGCTGTTGGATGGAGCCAAGGGTCTGTCGCCCCTGCGCAATGAGTTCTCGAAGCCGTTAGTGGCGCTGATGGCGATGGTGGGACTGGTATTGCTGATTGCCTGCGCGAATGTGGCGAACCTGCTGCTGGCGCGTGGGGCATCGCGGCAGAGGGAGATGGCGATCCGCTTCGCGTTGGGCGCGAGCCGTCTGCAGGTGATGCGGCAACTGGTGCTGGAAAGCGTGATGTTGGCGGCGGCGGGCGGAGCGCTCGGCGTTGTTCTGGCAAGCTGGGTGGCGGCTCTGCTGTTGCGGTCGCTGCCGGCTGAGACCGGCTTGCAGCTTGCGTTCTCCAGCGCTCCAGATCTTCGGACGCTCGGGTTTACGATGGCGATCTCCGCCGTGACCGGTATCATTTTCGGCGTGGCTCCGGCGTTTCAGACCACGCACTCGGGGATCGCTTCGGCACTCAAGGATCAGGCTGGAAGCGTAGCGGGCGGCGGCGGGCAGGCGCGTTTCCGCAAGGCGCTGGTGGCGGCGCAGACGGGACTCAGTCTGCTGCTGATGGTCGGAGCCGGTCTTTTTGCTCGAAGCTTGTACAACCTCAAGAACCAAGACCTGGGTTTTCGCACCGACCATCTGCTGGCCTTCGATGTCAATCCGAAACTGAACGGCTACACGGGTACGCAGATCTTCTCGCTATACGATCGGTTGTTCAGCGCCCTCCGCTCGGAGCCTGGAGTCCGGTCTGTGGCTTATTCGCGCATGGGCCTTCTCGCCAACAGCAGCGCCGGCAGCAACATCACGGTGGCGGGGTATCGGGACAAGGAAGGCGAGGACATGAATCCGAATATGGACAATGTCAGCCCCGGATATTTCTCGGCGCTCGGTGTTCCGTTGCTGGCGGGCCGCGAGTTCACTGCCTCGGATGGGCAAGGCGCTCCGAAGGGGGCGGTCGTGAACGAAAAATTCCAGCATTATTTCTTCGGAAACGAGAGCGCCGTGGGGCGCTGGTTCGGCTTTGGAGGAGGCACGGGCACAAAACTGGACATCCAGATTGTGGGCGTGGCGAAAGACGGCAAGTACGCCAGCGTGCGCCAGGTATCGCCGCGGTTCGTGTATTTACCATATCTGCAGGACAAGGCGCCGGGTGGAGGGACTATCTATGTCCGGACTTCGCAGGATCCAGCGCGGGCTGCTGGAGCGGCGCGCCGGGAAGTGCAGCGTCTGGATCCGAACCTGCCGGTGACCAATCTCGCAAGCATGGATCAACTGATCAACGATAATATCTGGCTGGACCGCGTGGTGGCCGCGCTCTCCATGGGTTTCGGACTGCTTGCGACGGCGCTGGCGGCCATCGGTCTTTATGGCGTGCTGGCGTTCATGGTAGCCAGAAGAACGCGGGAAATTGGAATTCGGCTGGCGGTAGGCGCCTCGCAGGCCACGATACTGCGCTTGGTGATGGCGGAGGTGACGGTGGTGGCTGGCACGGGCATCCTAGTGGCGATTCCGGTTTCTCTGGCGCTCACGCGGTATTTAAAGAGCCAATTGTTTGGGCTCTCCAGCACGGACCCATGGACGTTCGTCGGAGCGGCATTCTTTCTGGGCCTGATCGGCGTGGTGGCCGCGTATTTTCCAGCCCGGCGCGCGATGCGGATCGATCCGGTGAGGGCGTTGCGGTGGGAGTGAAGACCGTTTCTCGTTTCTCGTTTCTCGTTGGGAACGATCGAGCGCCCCTAACGAGAAACGAGAAACTAGAAACGGATTTTAATCCGAGATCGCTAGCTCACCGGGGACTATCGGGCGGGTTCGAGGGAGAACTCCGCGGCGGGCTAGAATTCCGACCGATGCGATCAGGCCGGTGAACACGGCCAGCTTCAATGCATCAGCTGAGCGCGTGTGGGGCAGCAGCTTCCATAGAATGCCGAGGATGGGCTGGGCGATGCAGCAGGCCCACACGGCGCCGTAGAAATAGCGGCGCTCGGTGCCTTCGCCCTGCGTGGAGGCCTTCACACGCGGCAAGCGTCCCAGCGCGCCGAGAATCCAAATCGTGATTGCAATTGGCAGGTAGCCGTACAAATAGATCTGCTTGAGGCGCCAGTCGCCCGTAGCAACAGCCACGGCCAGTCCGAGAAAATTCAGAATCGCGAAGGCGATCACCACGCTCCAGGCGAAGGTGTAACAGACTCGCCGGTAGAGAGGGTTGGGCTTGTCTTCGACGAAGCGGATTATGTAGGGCCGGGGTTCCACGCCCGGAAGACGGCCGCGTAAGGCAGCAATGCCCGTGCCGAGAATCACTACCGCAAGCCAGGCCAGCTTGCGATAGTCAAATCCGTGCTCGAAGAGGTCGAAGGTAGAGGGACCGGGCGCGATAAAGAAAACGAAGATCCAGATCGGCCAGTGCGCCAGCCGATAGAGTGGCTTATTCCGGTCGCGAAATTTGCGGTCGCTCGCAAGCTCGACTTTGGTGGCAGAGGACAACCGGCTCCCTTACGGTCGCGGCTCGGTAACCCTAGTTCGATCCGGGCGGCTTGGTGGCGGGCGGCTTGGCCGGAGTCGCAGGCTTTGGAGCAGCCAACCCAGGCGTCGAAGCGGGCTTCGCAGGCGCCGGATTAGTCATGGCCGAAGAGCTCTGGTCGTAAAGATCAATGATGTCCTTGGTGATGTCGACGGTAGGCGACGCGTAGAGGACCGGGCTTTGCGGCGAACTGACATCCACCACCAGGGCGTAGCCGTGATCGCGCGAATACCTTTCGATAACCGCGGTCATTTTTTGAGCGAGCTGTTGCAGCAGCTTCTGTTGTTCCTGATCGATGTCTTCCTTGGTGTCCTCGAAATCCCGCTGCAGAGACTTCTTCTTGATCTCGATGTTTTTGTAAAGCTCATTCTTGGCGGCGTCACTCAAAGTGTTTTGTCCCTTGGTGAGCTGATCCTGCAAGGTATTGAGATCGTTCTGCTTGAGTTCGAGCTCCTTGCGCTTCGGGGTCGCCTTGGATTCCAGTTCGGCGGCTGCTTTTTGGCCGTCCTTGGTGCCAACAATGGCGCCTTGAAAATAAATCACGGCAACTTTGCCCGGTTGGCCGGTGGGCTGGCTGGCCGTCTGGGCGCTCACGGACGCAACAAGAGCCAAGCCAAGGCATACTGATACAATACTTTTCACAGTCAAACTCCTAACCTTTGAATTCATTATATTCTATCCAATATTTCGGCCCCGCGTTGGTCAGAACGTCCGGCCGATGGAGAAACGGACCGTCGTGTGCCTCTCAAAAAGAGGAATCGGTTGTCCGATCGTCGAAAGGGCATTTAAGAAAGTGGCCGCGTTGGGGAAATCGTCCCGATTGGCCGCGATGGGCGGTTGTATGTAGCCGCGGAACACGCTCGGATTGTAGGCAAAGTAGAGCCGGAAAGGCGCGTTCACCACGGGCATCAGCACCTGCAGCTCGAGTCCCGTGGAGGCACGCGGCTTTTGAGTGCCTGGCGCGATATAAGCGCGCCCGCTGAAGTGCGCCTGCGGGAACTCGGAATTCAACTCGTCGATTCGGCCGGGATTCAGGGCGAGCTGGCTGGGTAGCGAGAGCTTGTCGATACCGGCATCGCCGAACGCAGCCAGCACCACCGGGCCAAAAATAGGAATCCGGTATTCGATATTGGTAACCAGACTGGTGTCGCCGCCCGGATAGGCGAACTGATAGGTGGGGATGGTCATGGTCACGGGCTGATACGTCGCCTGGCCGTTGAGGAAAGTTTTCTGCATCCGCTGCGTGCCGTCGTTGTTGAGGACATTGACCTGGGCGTCACTCGGCAGGAACGCGATGGGGCTGATGCCCCAGATATCAAATCCGCGGATATCATTCTCGCCGCCCATGTAGTAGCGGGCGAAGGGAGGCGCAACTTTGCCGCCATAACCGGTGATGAATTTTCCAGCGAAGTGCATTCCGATCACATGGCCCTTCTTGAAACCGTGGCGGAAATACTTCGCATCGATGGTTGGCGAAAGGGTGTTGACGTTCCCGCCGACGCCCGCATAGGAGAACGAGAAGAAAAGCGACTTGCCGCCCGTGGGAGTGATGGGATGATTGACCGTGTTGTAGGTGTACGACGGAGTGATCTTACTGGTACGGATGCCACTCAGCGTATTGGGACCGCCAACGCCCTGAAAGTCCAGGTACTGGAAATAGGACGACGCCGCCGTACTGAGGGTCTTGAGACTGGAGATGTCGTAGCCATACGCAAGGCCTACGCGAGCGAACGTGCGCCTGAGGGCGTAAGAAACGAACACGGTCGCGCCATAACCGTCCTGGATGTAGTTGAGCAGGTTTTGCGATCCGATCTGGTTGAACAAAGGAATGAGATTCTGTCCCGCAAGGATGGAAGCTTCGCGGCCCTGGTTATAGTCGAACCTGTTCACATAGAGAGTGAACCCGGATTGGATGGGCTTATCGAATAAATAAGGCTCGGTGAAACCGAACTGCACCTGCCTGAGCCGCGTGCCCAATTGTGAGCTGAGGCTGAGCGTCTCACCCAGTCCGAGAAAATTATTGGTGGAGTACGAAAGGCCAATGAAGCTGCCGGAGATTTCCGAAACACCGCCATTGAGCTGTATGGAATTCTTGCCGCGCTCTTTGACTTTCAGCGTAAGATCGACGGTATCGGTCTTGGTGTCGCGTTTGATATCGGCGGCCTCTTCGGCCTTCAACGGCTCGAAGTAACCGAGCTGGTTGAGCCGGAGGATGCTCAGTTCCCAGAGGTGGTTGTTAAAGATCTGGCCTTCGTCCACCAGCATTTCGCGCCGGATCACTTTGTCGCGCGTAGTGCTGTTGCCTGAGAAATCAATACGGCGCACAAAAAACTGCTTGCCTTCGTCGACCGACAGGGACAGGTCCACTTGATCGGTATTCGTTACCGCCTGAGGATCGGGCTCAACCACGAAATCGATGAAGCCAAACTGTCCATACAGCTTGCGCATGTTCTCGATGCCTTTTTTCAGCTTGGCCGTGGAGAAAACCTCACCCTTGGACATCCCGAACAACGGTGTCATCAGGGCTTCGGGCGTCTTGAAGAATTTCACGCCCGTGAACGTGATGTTGTTCAGGTGATACTTGCGGCCCTCTTCGATGTCGACTTTGATATCGGCTCGGGTTCCGGGCTTGTTGGGATGGATGAGCCAGATGTGCGTGCCGGCGCCACCCACTTGACGCATGGTGACTGTGGCATCGGCCACGTGGGCCATGAAATATCCGTGTTCCTGGTAGAAGACCTGAACGCGTTGCTTGTCTTCTTCAAGCTTGGTGGAGTCGAAGGTTCTGTCGAACAGGTTTTCAAACAAGATGGAATACGGAATACCGAGGGGGTGCAGGTTCTTCATGGCCCGGATCACGTCCTTGCTGCTGAAAACCTTGTTTCCCTCGATGTCGATGACGCCGACTTTGACCTTGGGACCTTCGTCGACTTTGAAGGTCAATTCGAGCGAGGACGGCGGCACGCGGCGCAGTTCGGGTTCCACCTTGGCGTATTGATGCCCGCGCTCGGCCAGCATCTCAATAAGCACGTTCTTGGCGTGCTGGACCTTGTTGGGATCGTATTGAGATTCCACCACCAGGCCCACCTTGCGCTCTTTGTAACGGTCCAGGATTTCGGAGACCGTGACGGATTTGTTGCCTTCGTACTTGATGGATCGGACTACCGGCCGCTCCACTACGACAAAGCGGAGGATCCAGCCTTGCTTGCCCGGTTCGCGCTCAACGCGGATATCGTCGAATCGTCCACTGTTCCAGAGCGAAATGAAGTCGCGATGCAAAGTGTCTTCATCGTACTTGTCGCCCTTCTTGCTGACGATCAGGGCTTGCAGAGTATCCTGGCGGACGCGCCGGGCGCCGCGAAATTCGACGGCCTCAATGATGTCCTCCGGTGGCTGACCAAGCTGCGTGGCGCGCGGTGCTTCCGGCTTGGGCTCGGGCACATTCTGAATGTTCTGCTTGGGAGCTTCCGCGGGCGGCTGGGCCGGGGTCTGGGGAACCTTCTCGAAGGGATTGGGCGGAGCCGGTTGCTGCGGCGCGGGCTGCTGTGGCGCGGGTTGTTGCGGTGGCGGCTGTTGCTGAGTGGCAGGCTGTTGTGCTTCCAGAAATATAGCCGAGGTGGAAAAGATACTTAAGCACAACAAAACCACTCGCAGGCGGCCAGGCCTGTGAAACATCATCTAAAAAGGATTCCTTTCCACTCTGCGACTAACTTGTCCAGACGTCCATTGCCGAAGCTCGGTTTCAGGGTAAGCTCGGGATGCGTGAGTCGAAGGTTTCATTTTAGCTGAATGCGGGCGGTAGCGGAAGTCTGTATCCGGCAGGCTACACACCGGGCCGTTTAGGCACGGTTTTCGTGGAGCGGCTAGAGCACCGGCTCCCTCACGGTCGCGGTTCGGAAAGAGGCGTTACTTCAGGCTCTTTATCGGGTTCCGGAGAATAGGAGTGGTAATAGGTGTAGCGGCTATAGAGTTCACCGCGGCGGGCGCCGTTGACGATGATGCCGAGAACGTTGTTCTGGCACAGGGATTGCATCGCGCGAGTAATGGAATCGATGGTGGTAGCACCGATACGAACTACCAAAATGGTGCCATGGCACAACGTGGAAAGCAGGTTCGCGTCGGCGGCGAATAACAGCGGCGGGCTGTCCAGAATAACCCAATTGAAGAGGCTGGGCAAATGGTCGAGCATTTGTTTGACTTCTTTCAGATTGAGCAATTCCAATGGATTGATGACGGCTTCTCCAGCGGGCATGATATAGAGATTGGTGTCACCGACTCGGCGCATGGCCTCGTGCAGCGCGACCTTTCCCTGCAGATAGTCCGTGATACCCGGGCTTCGTTCCGTTTGCAACAGATTGTGCAGCACGGGCCGGCGGAAATCGAAATCGCACAACAGCGTGAGATTGCCCGACAGTTGGGCTTCCGCCAATGCCAGATTGGTGGCCGCGAAGGATTTTCCCTCAGCCGGCGACGGGCTGGTGACGACGACGGTGTGGATGGGTTGCAGGCTCTGCATGTGGTTGAGCCGGGTGCGGAGCGTTCGGAACTCCTCAGTGGGCGCTTCATGCGGATGCAACGCGTCAATCACCAGCGCATCGGGCGACGGGTTATAGGGAATGGTCTTGACCAGTTCCAGCAGGCCCTCCATCGAGGGCGGAGCGGCGCCTGCAGCCACGCTGGCGCGGGCGTCTGCGCGCGGTTCGCCAGTGCCCGGAGCACCCGCTCCGGACTGTTCGGCGCGCCGCAGCGCATCATGAACTCGGCTCATAACAATTTTGTCCTTTTCGGTAGCAGTGGGGCGGCCCCCCTGGTCCGCTCGGGTCCCCCTGCACCCGCTCTTCGAGGCATCACTATTTCAGGAGTAGGCCGACGGGGGCGTCGGCCGCGGACCAGGGGGTCCGCCCCACCATTCATGCTGCTCGTCTTCATAGTTTCGTGGCGAAATAATAGACCACGGAGCTGGACATGATAATCACGCCCACCAGACACGCCGTGGACCACGCCAACCAGGCCAGGCGTTTCCTGCGCCTGACTACCAGGTCGTTCTCGAGAAGTGGAATGCTGCCCAGAACCGGGAGCTGGGTGTAGGCCCGCACATCCTTCAGATTCTTGAGCGCGGTGTCTTTTACTTCCCAAGCGCCAGCCAAACAAAGTCCGACGATCAGACCGATGCCGGTTCCAATGGCTATGATGAGCGGCCGCTTGGGCTGCGTCGGCGTCTGCGGGATGGACGGCGGATCCAGTTGCTCAAGCCGCTCTCCTTGCTGGCGGTTCTCGAGAGCCGTGGACATCGCGGAAGCGTTCAGGCGGCGATCCAAATCCTCGTAATCTTTCCTCGCCAGATCGCGCTCGCGGATTAGCTGATCGTACTCCTTGATGCCGACCGGTACGCCTTCGATGCGCGCCTGATAGAGCTTGATAGTTTTCTCCAGGTCGATGGATTGCTTCTTGTAATCTTCCATCTCCAGGTCCTTGGCCTGAATCAATCCCTGAATGCGCTGGATGGCGACGTCCAGGTCCCGTTGCTCTCTCACGATCTGCGGATTGGGAGTCCGAGCGGGAGTTGCATCTGGTTTCTTGGTCTCCTCCTGTTTGACAATCACCTCGCGCTGCTTCTTGGCGGCGGCCAGCATGGTCACCAGGCGCTGAACATCCGGATGACTTTCCTTGTAGCGCTCGCGCGCACTAGCCAAGGTTTTCTCGTACTGCTCGATCTCCCGGTCTTTCTCCGCCAACTTCTCATTCTTCTGTTGCTGGGACTGATCCTGCGAATTCGGGTCCTTCAAGGAAGAGAGCTGCTCTCGAAATATCCGCAGTTGGTTTTCATAGAGCAGCTTCTCCTGATTCACGCGGTTCATGGACGTGTTCAGCGTCAGCATCTGCGCCTGCATGGCGTTCAAGCCCTGGTAATTGGATTGCTGCTCTTCAGGCAGGCGCCCCATATTCTTGGTACGGAAGACACTCAATTTTTGCTCGATATCATCCAGCTTTTTTTTGGCCGAGTCCCATTGGTCGCGCAGGAACTGTGTGGTGGAGACGGTTTGTTGCGAGACCTCCCGGACGTTCTCCTCCAGGAATCGCGCCACCAGATCGGTGGTGACTTTTTGCGCGATGAAGCGGTTGTTGTACGCGAATCCGATTTGGAAAGCCGGATACTGATTCCGCTCGCTCCGTTGCGTGTTGGCAGTCTGCACCAAGGGGCAGCACTTGATATCGTCCAGCCGCATGTTTTCGATAACATCGTCCAACGGCAGCCGCTCCCGTTCTCTTTTGTAGAGGTTGTGGGTATTGATGATGTTGGTGAGTGTCGCGCGGTTGAGAATTTGCAGGATCAGCGAGTTGACGCGGCCCTGGACATCGCTGTTAACGTTGGCGGGAACGAAATTTTCGGGTACTTGCGGCGGCACAACGCGGATAGTGGCGATGGAGACATAGGTGTCCGGCCAAAGAAACGCGACCACCACCGACACCACCAACGCCGCAAACAGCGGACCGAAAATCCATCCCTTGTGGCGGCGCAGAATGTCGATGTAATCCTCAACGTCGAGCGGTCGGCGCGCGATTGCCGTAGAGTCCTGGGGTTGCATGATTGCCTCAAAAACTAGCGGACGATGATCTTGTCTCCGTTCTCGAGATAGAGGTTCTGCTCCAGATGCTTGGCTCTGGTGACCTCGTTGTAATTAAAGTTGAAAACCTTGTCGCCTCGGAGTATTTTGATCTTTTTGGTGTTGGCGAATTCGTGGAACCCCCCCGCATTGCTCAGCGCTTCCAGCACCGTGGTGGGAGTCACCAGCGGAAACGAACCCTGGCGGTTGACTTCGCCGATGATGTAGTATTTCTTGCTGCGAACTTCGGTGACGAACACCGTTACATCCGGATTGTTGATGTATTTCGTGAGCAGTTCGGTGAGGGTCTTAGTCAACTGCATCGGGGTCTCGCTGGCGGCCTGCACTTCACCAATGAGCGGCATGGTGATCTTCCCGTCCGGGCGAACGGCCACGGGCAGAGTAAAGTCGTTCTCGCGCCAAACCTTGATAAACAGAATGTCTTCGGGACCGATCAAATACTTGTTCGGATCCACCGCTGCTCCCACCGTATCAGCCGCTGCGCCGGCCGGATTCGGGGGCGCTGCACTCTGCGGCTTGGCAGGTTCCGGCTTGGTCTGACCGCTAATTGGAGCGCAGGCGATGGTGATGATGGCCGCTGCTAGGGCCAGCGTAAAAAAGTCAGACTTCGCCTTATGCATGCTCTTGACGGTCTCCGCGGTAAGGATCGAGCGATGATCCGGGTGTTCCACCAGCGCCGAGCCTAGCAGAAGCACCTATTGTACAACGGCGGTGCGCGCCGACGCCGGAAACTCGTTATGCTTGTCTTCGATGCGATACTTTCTTGCGAAAACCGACCCGGAAACTTATACCGTCGATCAGCTCGCGAAGGAAAAAAAAACTGTCTGGGATGGCGTGACAAATCCGCAGGCAGTGCGCGCGATACGCGAGATGCGGCCCGGCGACAAAGTCCTCATTTATCACAGCGGCGGCCAGGCGGCCATCGTAGGACTGGCAAAAGTGATTTCCGAGCCGCGGCCGGATCCTAAGAATCCAAAATCAGCCGTAGTGGAGTTGGAATTTGTGCGCATGATCGACCCTCCGGTTACTCTGGCCGCGATCAAACAATCGCATTTGTTCGACGACTGGGCGCTGGTGCGGCAAGGGAGATTGTCAACCATGGCGGTGCCGGATGAGTTTGTTGAGTGGTTGCGGAAACAGACCAAGACGAAGATTGATTAGCCGCGGATGAACGCAAATGAACGCGAATACAATCGCCGCTAAAACGCTTCTGGCGATCTTGGCCGGCTCCGCGCTGGGCCAACAGGCGCCCGTGAATTGGACCGCTGCGGATGATCATCAGAATATGATGGAGCAGCTCGGCATAAAGGCGCTTCGGCCTGGGCCAAACGGCAACGAGAGCGCTCCCAATCACGCCAATTACGACGAATCGAAGGCCAATCCCTTCCCAGATCTGCCGGACGTCTTGAAACTGAAGAACGGGGAAAAGGTCACCGCAGCGAAAGTTTGGTGGAGCGAGCGGCGGCCCGAGATTGTCGAGGACTTCGAGAGGGAAGTGGTCGGCCGTGTTCCCAAGAACGTGCCGAAAGTAACTTGGACGGTCACTGAAGCCGTAAGGGCGATGTCCGGTTTGAGAGCGGTTGTCTTGAGGCAGTTGACCGGGCACGTGGACAATGCATCGTACCCGGCGATCAATGTTGATATTCAGATGACGCTCGGGACGCCGGCCGATGCGACGGGTCCGGTACCGGTGATGATGATGTTCGGCCGGGGCGGGCCGATCAGTGGTGTTTCCGCGAATGGGGATCCAGTCGCGGCCGAACAGCTCATCGCCGATGGCTGGGGCTATGCTTACATCAATCCCGCGAGCATCCAGGCGGACAACGGCGCAGGCTTGACGAAAGGCATCATCGGCTTAGTCAATCAGGGTCAACCGCGCAAACCGGATGACTGGGGTGCATTGCGCGCGTGGGCTTGGGGCGCGTCGCGTGCGCTGGATTATCTCGAATCCGACCCGGCTGTGGATTCGAAGCATGCCGGCATTGAAGGCGTTTCCCGCTGGGGCAAGGCCGCGCTGGTGACCATGGCATTCGACACTCGCTTCGCGGTGGTGCTGGTTGGTTCTTCCGGCGAAGGCGGCGCAAAACTGCATCGCCGCAATTTTGGAGAAGCAGTGGAAAATCTCACGGGCTCCGGCGAATACCATTGGATGGCCGGGAACTTCCTGAAATATGGCGCGGCCGAATCCACCTTTGGCAGCAAGACCGCCGCGGACTTACCCGTGGACGCGCATGAGCTGATCGCATTGTGCGCGCCGCGGCCGACGTTCATCAGTTATGGCGTGCCCGAGAAAGGCGATGCAAAATGGCTGGATCAACAGGGCAGCTTTATGGCTACGGTCGCAGCCGGGCCGGTATTCAGGCTGTTGGGTGCGAAGGATCTTGGAGTTTCCGACGACTATCGCACCGCGAAGATGCCACCTGTCAATGTGGGTCTGTTGGATGGCGAGCTCGCCTGGCGCCAGCATGATGGCGGACATACCGATGGCCCGAATTGGAAATACTTCATCGCGTGGGCGGATAAGCTCGTCCGTCATGCTGGGTCTGCGCCTGCGCCGGCCGCGGAGCCCGCTCCGCGAACCGACCAAAATTCGATGATCGCCCACCAGCAATTCGTGGAGAAAGCCAGAAAGGGTGGCATCGATATCTATTTTGAGGGAGACTCCATCACTCGGCGGTGGGCAGCGGCGGACTATCCCGAACTGCTGGCCAATTGGAATCAGAACTTCCTGGGTTGGAACGCAGCGGATTTCGGATGGGGCGCGGATAAAATTCAGAACATTCTCTGGCGGCTGAACAACGGGGAACTGGATGGAGTGAATCCGAAGATTATCGTTCTACTGGCCGGGACGAATAACGCCGCTGACATCGTGCTGAGTGGCGACGATGCCAGAGTGGCGGATATCACGAAAGGCTTTCAGGCGGTCCTACGGGTAATGCAGGCCAAAGCGCCTGGGGCCGTGATCATTCTGACCGGCATATTTCCACGAAATGACACCATGCCCGTGATGCCCGCCATCGATAAGATCAATCGCAACCTGGCCAAGCTTGCCGATGGGGAGAGAATACGATACCTGAACATTAACGGCAAGTTGGCGGACGCGGACGGCAGCCTTTTCGACGGTATGATGAACGCGCGCGACAAGCTACATCCCACGGTCAAGTGCTACCAGGTTTGGGCGGATGCGTTGAAGCCAATTTTCACAGAACTGCTCGGTCCACCCGGGAATCAGGCGGAGAAACAATGAGCGATGCCGGCATGACGCTCGATCCCGCCGATTGGCCCGCGTTCCGGCGCCAGGCGCACCGGATGCTCGACGACATTCTGGACTATGTCGAAAACATTCGCGATCGTCCGGTCTGGCAACCGATCCCGCCAGACGTCCGCGAGCGTTTCCGTGGCGAGCTGCCTCGCGAGCCGTCGGATCTGGCCGCAGTTCACGAAGAATTCACGCGCTACATCCTGCCGTATGCCGCCGGTAACGTGCATCCCGGATTCATGGGATGGGTTCATGGAGCAGGCACGCCGGTGGGTGTAGTGTCGGAAATGCTTGCCGCCGGGCTGAACGCCAACCTGGGAGGGCGCGACCACATTCCGATCGAAGTGGAGCGGCAAGTGGCCGGCTGGATGCGGAAACTATTCGGATTTCCGGAGAGCGCCAGCGGACTGTTCGTGACCGGCGCTTCCATGGCGAATCTTATCGGAGTGCTGGTGGCGCGCGACACGGAGCTGGGCTTTGAGACGCGCTGCGCAGGTGTTGAAGCCGGGAGTAAGCGGCTGACCGCATACGCGTCCGCGGCGGTGCATGGCTGCGTTGGGCGGGCGCTTGATATCGCGGGTATTGGGAGCGATGCGCTGCGCCGGATCGCGGTGGATTCGCGCTACCGCATCAATCTGGCATCGTTGCGCGCGGCCATTGAGGCGGATCGGCGCGCAGGTTTTACGCCCTTCCTGGTGGTGGGTACGGCGGGAACCGTGGACACCGGCGCCATCGACGATTTGGATGCGCTGGCCAGCTTGGCGCGCGCCGAGAAATTATGGTTTCACGTGGATGGTGCGTGTGGCGCGCTGGCTATGCTTGCGCCAGAACTGGCGCCACGACTCAAAGGCATTGAGCGCGCCGATTCGCTGGCTTTCGATTTTCACAAATGGGGACAGGTGCCGTACGATGCCGGCTTTGTATTGGTACGCGACGGCGTGTTGCATCGGCAAACGTTCGCCACATCGGAGCCTTACTTGAGGCGCGAGGCACAGGGACTGGCCGCCGGATCCCCGTGGCCGTGCGATTTCGGGCCCGACCTTTCGCGCGGCTTTCGTGCGCTCAAGACGTGGTTCACTTTGAAAGTTTATGGCGCGGAAGCATTGGGAGCGTCCATCGCGCGCACCTGCGAACTGGCGCGGTACCTGGAAAATCGCATCGCGCAGACACCCGAGCTGGAGCTAGCGGCGCCGGTGGAACTGAACATCGTGTGTTTTCGTTACCGCGCGGAAGAGGCGCACCGGGTGAATGCGCGAATCGCGGTGGAGCTGCAGGAATCGGGCGTGGCGGCGCCATCCACCACGGTGATCGGAGGCAAGCTCGCAATTCGGGCGGCCATCGTGAATCATCGCACCGAGCAGGCCGATTTGGACGCGCTTGTGGAACGGACGGTGGAGCTGGGTCACTCATTGCGGGATCGCGCGGCAAAGAGCGCCGTGCTCGCGAACGTGGACGCCGCCGATTGGGCGCCGCGTATAGCTCGCGAAGCCGCGTTACGGCAGGTGGAAGCGCAAATCGCGGCCGAGCCGGAAGCCGTTGGTCCAAGGCTGGAGCGCGCCCGGCTGCTCACGGAGCTGGATCGAACGCTGGAAGCTCGAAACGCCTATCTGGAAATATTGGCGCGCGCGCCGTCGGATCGCACCGCGCTCAACGATCTCGGTACGCTGTTGTATGCCACCGGCTATCGAACCGCGGCACGAACAGCTTATAGCGAAGCCGCGGCGCGCCATCCGGAGGATGCCACTAGCCACGTCAACTTGGCGAACGTGCTCTACCAAAACGGTGAGTTCGAAGCGGCGCGCGAGCACTACGAAACAGCCTTGCGATGTTCGCCCGATTACGCCGAAGCACATCAGGGCATGTCCTACGTGCTGGCCGAGCTGGGAGATGCGGAACGCGCGGCCTGGCATCGCCGCAAAGGTTTCGAGCAGCGTGCCTTGCAGCCTTTGCCGTATAGGGGCGAGGGCCCTCCGGTGTCGCTGCTGCTGCTGATTTCAGCGGTGGGCGGCAACATCCCCACGCGAAGTTTTCTGGATGATCGCGTGTTCCAAACTACGGTGGTCGTGCCCGAGTTCTACGATTTCTCGCAGCCGCTGCCGCGCCATCAACTAATATTCAACGCCATCGGCGATGCAGATTTGAATGTTGAAGCGCTCAAGGCCGCGCAATCTGTGGCGGCCCTCAGCGGCGCGCCCGTGTTGAACGATCCCTCGGCGGTGCTGGCCACCGGGCGATCCGACAACGCGCGGCGGCTGGCAAGCCTGGCGGGAGTGATCGCGCCCGAAACGGTCACATTGTCGCGCGAAGTGCTGAGCTCGCCCGATGCCGAAACTACTCTGGCGCGCCATGGTCTAAACTTTCCGTTGTTGCTGCGCACGCCGGGCTTCCACACGGGACGCCATTTTGTGCGAGTGGACCGCGCCGGTGCGCTCCAGGAAGCAGTGGCTTCGCTGCCTGGCGCAGAATTAACCGCCATTCAATATCTGGATTCGCGGGGACCCGACGGAAAGGTCCGCAAGTACCGCGTGATGATGATCGACGGCGGTCTTTATCCCCTGCATGTCGCAATTTCGAGCCATTGGAAGATCCACTATTTCACAGCCGAGATGGCGGAGCGCGCCGAGCATCGCGCCGAGGACGCGGAGTTTCTGGAAAACATGCCCGCGGTGCTGGGATCGCGTGCGATGGCCGCGCTGGAACAGATTCAAGGCGCGCTCGGTCTGGATTATGCCGGCATCGATTTCGGTTTGAGCCCGGACGGCGACGTGCTGCTGTTCGAAGCCAATGCCACCATGGTTGTGAATCCACCGGAGCCCGATGAACGATGGGCCTACCGGCGTCCAGCGGTGGAGCGGATTTTCGGAGCGGTCCGGCGGATGTTGTTGGGGAAGGCGATTGGCCACGGATAAACACGGATAGGAATTTAATTGTCTTGTTGCTGGATTAGCTGGCCCGCTTGGGCGATTTGTTGGGCGGTGCCGCGGATTGCGATGGCGCTGGGTGCGTTGTAGATGCACACCCACGCGTTATGGGTTTTCGATTGGATTTGAAGCATGGTCTCGCCCAAACGCTGCGAGGTTGCGGCGTGCGCCAGATAAAACACTCGAACGAAATCGTCGCTAGCAGACGGGAGCTGATATTGGTGGGTGCTGGAGTCCGGACTCTTGGCTCGATCCAAATCGTCGAAGAGCCATTTGGCCAAAGCAATCTGCTCGTCTGTGCCTCGCACCCCGACTGCACGCGGGGCGTTGTAAGCGAACGCGTAACGCAACTGGGCGATGGTACGGACCAGCGTCACCACTTCCTGAAACTCTTGGACTGTTTTCGTGTTTGGTATGTAGAATACGCGAACCAGGCCGTCAGGGCCCGCGTCCATCCTGAATTCGGCTGAAGCCCCGCTCCCCGAGATATCAGGCTTATCCATTTGGGCAAAGAGAAATTCAGCCAGGTTGATTTGCTCCGATGTTCCGCGGACTACAACGGCGCGTAGATCGTTGTAGGTGAACATCTGGCGAATGTTTGCAGTTGAGCGGACTGCGGTAACAATTTCCTGCACACCTTGCGGCACTTCCGGATTTGTCAGGTAAAACACGCGGACCAGGTCGTCCGAGTTATCGGATACTCGATATTCGTGCTTGGCGCCGTTCTGGGGAACGCTGGTGGGTTTGTCTAGGTTAGTGAACAGCCACTCGGCTAGCGCAACTTGGCCGGCTGTTCCCTGAAGCGACAGGGATTTCTCCGTGGTGTCAACATTCGCCTGCGGAATATCCGTGATGGAACGGATCACGGTCGCGATTTCCTGGAAGTCTTGCGTGGAACTAGTGGCGGTGAAATGGAGCAATCGATCCGTCTGTTGAGCCAGCGCGGATGAGGCAAGAAAAGCAGCGACGGTTAGCGAAGCAGCAGCAGTAGTCTGCACGGTGGACCCTCCCTGCCTAGCTTGACGCATCCGCCGCGCTGGGCGTGGAATCAAATGAAAATAATTTCCAGGATGTGTCGTCTTTTTCGAAGGGAATTGGCCGGATCGGCTGGCCCGTAAATTCCGAAATGGCGCGCTCCCAAAAATGGAGCGCCGAATGATTCGCCTGCATTACGCGGACTTCCCACGGGCCCGGAAACCGCCGCCACACATCTTGCGCTATCGCGGTCCCGATCCCTCGCCGCCGGTATCCACGAACCACAAAGAATTCCGACATATCCCAAACACTCGAGGTCCTCGTCACCAAAACGAAACCTGCCAGCTTGTCATCCACTCTGACCAGAAACGGATGACGGTTCGGATCGCTCCAATAGAGCGGTAGCGGCGCGATGCCGAACTTGCCATCCGCGCCTAACTCCAAATGGTGAAACTCGCTGAAATCGTGCGCGTACAGCTCGATCAGGTTGGCAATGATCGGTATTTGCTCCGCGGTGGCAGGGATAATTTCAATTTGCGCAGGTCGGGACATATCTCCGCTAGGATAGCTCATGTTGACATCCGACCCAAGACCGGTTATACTCATGTCGGATGCCTTCCCAAAGACCCGACAACGAGAAAGCGGCCTTGCTGCAAGGCACGCTAGATCTATTGATTTTGCGGACGCTGGTATTGGGATCGCGCCACGGCCAGGGAATCGCGCGCTCCATCCAGCAACAATCCGAGGATGTTTTTTTGGTGGATCACGGCTCGCTGTACCTGGCGCTGCAACGTTTGGAAACGAAGGGTTGGGTCAAGGCCGAGTGGGGAATTTCAGAAAACAATCGCAGGGCGCGATTCTACACTTTAACAGCCAAAGGCCGGAATCAACTCACTCACAAGACGGACCAATGGCGCCGCGTCGCCAACGCGATTGCCCGGATTCTCGCGCCCGGTGAGGCGGAGGGATAAAAGATGTTCTGGCGCAAGAAACGTCCGTGGAGCGATTTCGCTGAAGAGGTCCAATCACATTTGGAGCATGAAGCCGACCAGCTTCAGGAAACGGGCGTTGCGCCGGCGAATGCCGGGACCACGGCTCGGCGGGCGTTCGGAAATGCAACTTCGATACAGGAAGAGGTCTATCGACGCAACCGGTTTTGGATATGGGATCAGCTCTCGCACGATTTTCGTCACGCCCTGCGCTTGTTCTGGCGCCGGCCCGGCTTCAGCGCCGTCGTGGTGCTAACGCTGGCGCTAGGCATCGGCGCAAACACTGCGATCTTCAGCGTGATTAACGCCGTGCTACTCCGGCCGCTTCCATACCGCGCGCCGGAGCGCCTGGCGATGCTGTGGTCGGAAGATTCCGCGCATGGCCTAAGGGAGGGCCACGTCTCGCTGCTCAACGTCGCCGATTGGAAAAGCCGCAGCCACACTTTTGAAGACATGACGGTTTTCATCGGACAGACTTTTCTCCTGGGCAATAATGACGGACCTCCCGAGCGGATGCGGTCAGCGCGCGTTCCCGCGAATTTCTTTCCGCTGCTCGGCGTTGAGCCGACAATCGGGCGCGTTTTCACCGAAGATGAGGAACGGCGCCGCGAAGCCGTTGCTGTTCTGAGCTACGGGCTATGGCAGCGCCGTTTTGGAGGCTCGCCCAACGTGCTCGGTTCCGACATCGTGAAGGACGGGCGCAAGTCACGCATCGTCGGTGTCATGCCTGCATCGTTTCACTTTCCATTCCCGGACACAGAGGTTTGGGAGCCGATCACCACGCATCCGTATTGGGCCGCGCGCGATCGCACCAACCCACGCTCGGCTTCGGATTGGTACGTTCTGGGCCGTATCCGCGCGGGCGTTACCTGGCAAGCAGTGGAGTCCGAAATGAGCGGCATCGCTCACCAACTTGAGGCTGAGTATCCCGAAAACAGGACTCGGCCGGAGATCAGCGTGGTTCCGCTTCCCACGCAGACGACAGGGCGGGTGCGCCTGTCGTTTGCCGTTCTGTTCGGCTCCGTGTTTCTGATGCTGCTGATTGCCTGCATCAATGTCGCGAATCTGTTGCTGGCGCGCGGATCGGCACGGGAGCGCGAGTTCTCTGTCCGAAGGGCGCTGGGTGCCGGACGTGGGCGACTCGCGGCGCAACTTCTAACCGAGACCCTGGTGCTTTCCGCAGCCGGTGGAGCTTTGGGATTGGCGCTGGCCGCTGCCGCATTGAAAGCTCTAATCGCGTTTGCACCGCCCGGCATTCCACGCTTAGCCGAGGCCCGGATAGATCCACAAGTACTGTTATTCACGCTGGCTGTGTCGCTGTTTTCCGCGATCGTTTCTGGCCTGTGGCCGGCCATGCGCAACGGCACGGCGCTAGCGCGAAGCAGGCAATGGACTACGGTGGCGAATCGCGGCGTGCGGAATATGCTGGTGATCGGCGAATTCTCGATCGCGCTGGTGCTGTTGGCCGGCGCTGGCCTCATGCTGCGCAGCTTCTTGCTGCTGCAGACGGTGGATCCAGGATTCAATCCGGAAAAGCTGCTCATCATGCGTATCGATCTCCACGTGGGAAGAACCGCGGCGCAGCAAGTTGCATATTTCCGCGATGCCATCGAACGCGTCCGGACCATTCCTGGTGTGTTATCCGCCGCCGCGATTTCCGGTTTTCTGTGGTCCGATCCAGAAGACAGGGTCCAGATTGAAGGACGCGCCACGCAGCAACCTGGTCCGTGCGACGACCTGATTGCCGGTCCATTTTTTGAAACCGCCGGCATCCCGCTCGAGAAAGGCCGTCTCTTTTCGGATCAAGACGGCCCCAACGCGCCCGCCGGTGCGATCATCAACGAGACGATGGCCAAGACCTATTGGCCGGGCGAAGATGCGATCGGCAAGCGATTCCGTTTCCCCGGAGGAGAATCCAGCCCCTGGACGACGGTAGTGGGCGTCACTGGCGACATGCACCGGCAGGGCCTCGAAAAGCAGGTGGTGCCGCAGGTCTTCCGTCCGGATGCGCAGCAGCCGGAGGATATGCTGGAGGTCATTGTTCGTACGTCGGTAGATCCCGGTGCAATCGCGGCGACGGTTGAGAGCGAGATCCAATCGCTGGACAAGAGCGTCGCAAAGTTCCGAGTGACTACTGTGGAGCAGCAGCTTGGCCAACAAACGGCGGAGCGGCGCTTTCAAACATCATTGATTGGGCTGTTTTCGCTGGTTGCTTTGCTATTGTCAGCGATCGGCATCTACGGCTTGATGCACTTTTTCGTAGTACAGCGCACTAACGAAATCGGTGTGCGAATGGCGTTGGGAGCTCGTTATGGAAATGTGCTGGGCCTGGTTTTGCGGCAAGGCATGTTGCTGGCCGGCGTCGGTGTCCTAGCTGGAATCCTCGGCGCATTAGCACTCACGCACCTGCTTTCCACCTTGCTCTTTGGTGTGACGCCCACCGATCCAGTTACATTCGCCACGGCGCCAGCCATCTTGCTCGGAGTAGCAGTTTTGGCTTGTTGGATACCGGCGCGCCGGGCCGCGGGAATTGATCCGGTGCGGGCGCTGCGGCAAGATTAGCCGCGGATGAACGCGGATAAACGCGGATAAAACAGTTTTTCTTATCGGCGTTTATCTGCGTTCATCTGCGGCTAAGAAACTAGCGCCGGCTCGTTGACCTCGCTGGCGGTGAAGTACGCGCAGTCCGGGTGATGGAACACCAGGGCGCTTACGCTGGCTTCGGGGTCCATCATCATGCCCTCGGTCAGATGCACGCCGATTTCGTCCGGGTTGATCAGCTTCCAGATGCCTTGCTGATCGTCCAGGTTCGGGCACGCCGGATATCCGAAGCTGTAGCGCTTGCCGCGATAGCGCGAGGTGAAGCGCTCATGCATGGTCATTGTGGGAGGATCGGGGAAACCCCAGTCCTCGCGCAGCCGGCGATGCAACCACTCAGAGCAGCCTTCGGCGGTTTCGATGGCGAGCGCCTGCAGCGCGTGCGCTTTGAAGAATTCGCCCGCCTGTTTCGCCTGCTCGGACCGCTCGCGTACCTGAGAACCCGCCGTGACGACGAACAGCGCCAGGTGATCGCGGCGGCCCTCATCGGCGTCGAGAATATAGTCGCTGAGGCACAGTCCGTCAGGACGCGGCTGCCGTCCGAACTGAAACGTGTGGATCGGGCTCTCGCCGCCAGGTGAAAACAGGTGAATGGCATTGCCTGCGCGCTCGGCTTCGAAAAATTGCCAGACCGCCTTGGCTTTCATGAACCGCGCGGCCTCGGCCTTTACTTCTTCGACATCGTGGAAAAGCTTCAACGCTTTTGGATCGCGCTCGGCTAGCAGCTTTTCGAAATTTCCTTTGAACCCAAGATGGCGACCGTAGAGCATAAAGGGATTGATATAGCTCCAGACTTCGGCCAGATTCGGGACGTCGCGAACACGGCGGTCTAGGTACGGCGCGGCTGGGATCTGA
>CABEDY010000340.1_pt1 | contig 21125 bp, 14 predicted proteins | sample 3423171 | NCBI WGS metagenome assembly CABEDY01 (sample SAMEA5534333, study PRJEB31848) | metagenome | biome: tundra; feature: field; material: soil | place: USA | collected 2013-05 | depth 0.15 m | reverse complement strand
CCTCATTCCAGATGATCCGCTCAGGTCCCGCACGCTTGGAAACTTCTTGGGGCCTTTTGAAGGATTGCTTAGATGCTCAACTAAGCATTATTGAAGCATAACGACGGCCTTCGCCGCAACCTCATGCTTAGCGAGCGTTACCGAACCGCGACCGTGAGGGAGTCGGCGCCTACGCGGATTTTTTCACGCCGCGAGCCGGCGCAGTTCCACCACCAGCGCATCCAGGGCAATGTTTTTCTGGATGTTCCGGCGCAGCAACTCGCTCAGATCGTCCACTTTTCTGACAGCGGCGCGGATCCAATCGAAGGAAACATGCGAGGCGAGCGCTTCGATTTCAGTTCGGATGTCGACGTTGCGGATCTCGCCCGTTTTTTGCGCCGCCAGCAGCACATCTTCCAACAGCACGTAAAGAATATTGAGGAAGAAATCGAGCTTTTCCTGTTTGCGCCCCGACATCGCTTCGGCGTGTTTCACCCATTCGGAGAAGGGCGCGCGTCCGGCGGCCGCTTGCAAGAGTTTCAGCATGGCGGAGCGGCGTTCTTCGTAGACGTCCAGATCCATTGCAATGGCCAGCCCGGGGCTTCCAGCAGCCAGCGCGATGCGGCGCGGGGCGTCGGAAAGGCCACGCTCCGCGGCGAAGGCTTGCATTTCGCCGATCGAAAGCGGACCCAAGTGAAAGAACACGACACGCGAGCGGATAGTGGGCAGCAGATCGTAGGGATTCTCGGCCGTCAGAATCAGTATCAGATGATCGGGCGGCTCTTCGAGGGTTTTCAATAACGAGTTCGCAGCCTGCTCATTCGCACGATCGATGTGGTCGATCAGGAAGACGCGGCGGCTTCCGTGCAACGGCTTAAACTGCGCCCGCTCCTTGAGCATACGCATTTGCTCGATGGTGATCTGGCGCAGCGGCCCGTCGGGCGGGAAAGTGATGAAATCCGGATGCGTGGAAAACATCAGCGGATCGTCGTTGCGTTTGTCGGACGGCCACTTTTCGCGGTCGGCAATGATGGCGGCGTTCGACTCCAGACTCAGATCATCCTGTTCGATCTTGCCGGCATCGCCCAGCAGCGTGGCGGCGAACCGGCGTGCCAGCGTGGCCTTGCCCACTCCTTCGGCGCCATCCAGCAGGATGGTTTGCGGGATGCGTCCCTGGCGCGCCATGCCGAACAGAACTTGCGCGATGGTGGAGTTGCCGTGGAAGTTTTCGAACATGAACGCCCATGGTAGCTTACTTGTAAGGAGACGGAACATGAAGAGACTTATTGCGCTGAGCTTTGTGACCGCGTCCGTTATTTTGGCGCAGAAACCCGAATCCAAGCAGGTTGAAGTGTTTGGTCAGAGGATTCATTACCTCGAGGCAGGCAGCGGACCGAACGTGATCCTGCTGCATGGCCTCGGCGCCGACGCAAATAACTGGGTGATGAATACGGCTGCTCTGGCGAAGAGCTTCCACGTGTTCGTTCCGGACCAGATCGGTTTTGGCGAATCGGACAAGCCGCCCATCAACTACCGCGTCGGCACGCTGGTGGATTTTCTGGACGGTTTCTATAAGAAGGTTGGAATAACGAAAGCGACAGTGGTGGGAAATTCGCTGGGCGGCTGGACCGCGATAGCGTTCACACTGGCGCACCCGGACAAAGTGGAACGCATGGTGTTGGTGGATAGTGCCGGCTATTCGTTTGAGAAGCTCGGCACGCCGAAGCCGACCATCGAAACCATGGATGGCTTGAATCCGTCCACGGTGGCTGGGAGCAAAACTGTGCTGGCTCTGATTCTCGCCAACAAGGCGCTGGCCACCAATCAGGCGGCAGAGCAGTTGTTCGCCACGCACCTCAGGAACCGAGACGGCTACACCATCGAGCGATTCATTGAGTCCGTTCACCGCGGCGAAGATGTGGTGGACGGCAAACTAGGCGCCATCAAAGTTCCGACATTGATTATCTGGGGACGCGAAGACGCTCTTACGCCTCTGGCCGAAGGCAAGCTGCTCGCGGCCGAAATCGCCGGTTCCGAACTAGTGATTCTGGATAATTGCGGCCACATTCCTCAATTCGAATGCGCAGCACCGTTCAATGGAACACTGCTCAAGTTCTTGAACGGCACGGCGGGACAGCCGACGGCGAGTAAACAGTAGGGGAAGCAGAAGGCAGAAAGCAGTAAGCAGAAAGCAGAAAGCAGCACCCCAGGTCCTTTCACTGCCTTCTGCCTTCTGCCTTCCGCCTTCCGCCTTCCGCCTTCTGCCTTCTGCTTTCTGCCTTCCGCCTTCTGCCTTCCGCCTTCTGCTTTCTGCTTTCTGCTTTCTGAGCTACAATCGGATTTCATGGCGATTGCGGTCCGCACATGAGGCTAGGAATCGATTTCGGAACCACGCGCACGGTTGTGGCTGCGGTGGATCGTGGGAATTATCCCATCCTTCCTTTTGAAGATCCGGACGGCGCGGTGGTGGATTGGTTTCCGTCGCTCGTCGCGGTCCGAGGCAGCCAACGCCTCTATGGATGGCAAGCGTGGGCCTGCCAGCAATACCCGAACTGGACCATCATACGATCATTGAAGCGCGTGCTGCAGGATGCCGGTCCATCCACCATCCTGCAGTTAGGCGATCAGCAAGTTCCGCTAATCCAGGTGCTGAATGAAATGGCCGCGGCGCTGCGGGCTGCGCTGCCGCAAGAACGCCTGGAAGTAGTGCTGGGCGTTCCGGCTAACGCGAATAGCAACCAGCGGTTTCTTACGGTGGAGGCTTTCCGCTCGGCGGGCTGCGATGTGATCGGCCTGCTGAACGAGCCATCCGCCGCCTGCATCGAGTATGGTCACAAGACCAAAATGACCGGCGTGATTCTGGTATACGATTTAGGCGGTGGAACGTTCGACGCGTCGCTGGTGAAGATCGGAGAGAAGACCCACGAGGTGCTGGCCACCGAAGGGATTCCGACCTTGGGCGGGGACGATTTCGACGAACTGCTGGCAGATCTCGCGGTGGAGGAAGAGGACCGCGATGGACTCTCTCAATCCGAGCAGTTCCGTTTGCTGGTAGAGTGCCGGATGAAAAAAGAAGCGCTGCATCCCAACACGCGCAAGATCGTTCTGGACCTGGACAATGTGCGCGAAGGCTGGGGCACTGTGACCGTGCAGGCTGCCGATTATTACGAGCGATGCCGGCATTTGGTGGAGAAAACGTTAAATGTCGTGGAAGATCTGCTGGTCAAAAACGGAGCCAGCGATCTAGAAGCTATGTACGTAACCGGCGGCGGCAGCGAGCTGCCGATTGTGAATCGAATGCTGAAAGAGCGCTTCGGCAAACGCGTCCGGCGATCGGTGCATGCGCGGTCCGCGACCGCAATTGGGCTTGCGATTCAAGCCGACCAGCAAGCCGGCTACGTGCTGAGTGAAAAATTCTCGCGTTATTTCGGCGTATGGCGCGAGACCGACAGCGGGCGGAGAGTGGTTTTCGATCCGCTCTTCACCAAGGGCACGGTGTTACCGCGCGCGAGCGAGGAGCCGCGGGAAATCCGGCGAGAGTACATGCCGGTACACAATATCGGCTACTTCCGCTATATAGAATGCACCTACCTGGTTGAGGATGGACAACCCGGAGGCGATGTTACGGTTTGGGATGAGATCCGATTTCCGTTCGATCCGGCGCTGCAGGCTTCCGAGGGCGCGACGGTGGAGCACTCCGAGGCCGTGACGTCCCAGAGAATCGAAGAAAGATATTCAACCGATGCCAACGGAGCGGTTACCGTCACGATAACCAATCTCACGGGCGGTTACTCGCGACAATACCGGTTGGGGCGATGGGCGTCGCCAGAGACAACCCCGTCCAAGCCAAGAGTTCGCCATCGAGCGTATAAGCCGGCATCGTTACGGGCCAAGACTGGCCGCTGATGAGCGAGCTGTTCGACCGGATTCGTCAGTCGAAGGTCTACGACCTTGCTCAGCCCTACTTCGTCGGCATGCCGCATTATCCAACTCATCCGCCGTTTCTATTCGGGCTCACCAAGAAACATGGCGATCTGGTGGCGGAAGGCGGCGTCAGCTCGGCTGCGGATGCCATCGCGCTGGGCAGCCACGTCGGCACACACGTTGACGCGTTGTGCCATTTTTCGTGCGGCGGAAAGCTCTACGGCGGCATGGAGGCTGCGCTAGTTCAGAGCGATGCTGGCGGAATTCGCGAGCACTCGGTAGACACCATCGCGCCGATCCTGCGCCGTGGCGTGCTGTTGGACGTGGCCGGACACGGGAGGACGGATGCTTTGCTCACCGACTTCTCGATAACGCCAGATCATCTGGAAGCGACTGCGCACGCACAAAAAGTGGAGATCCACGAAGGCGATGTCGTTCTGATTCGGACAGGCTGGGCGCGCTTTTGGAACAATCCCGCGCGTTACATCACGGGTGGCGCGGGAGCGGTGCCGTCGGGTCCAGGCCCGGAACTGGAAGGCGCGCGCTGGTTGAGCAAGCACGGCATATTCGCTGCCGGTTCTGATACTGTCGCTTTCGAGAAAGTTCCGGCCGCAAGCATGCCGGTACACGTTCATCTGCTGGTGGAAAGCGGAATCCACATCATCGAAGCGTTGAATCTGGAAGAACTGGCACGCGATCACATTTACGAATTCGTTTTCGTGGCCGCACCACTCAAGATTCGCGGCGGCACCGGATCGCCGATTCGTCCCTTAGCTTTGTGCTGAGCGCCAGACCACCATGCTGAAGCCAAGGACGGAGGATGGTGGACCGGCGAAACCGTGGAGACCATGGGACCAGTCCACTAACCTCGACCCCGATCTGGCTTACGATCGTTTTCGGTACTGTGATGTTGGCTATATGGATCGTCCAAGTGGGGCGCTGGTTTCTTTCAATCGGACTTTCCTGGCTATGGTCCATCCTGTATGCACTAGGGGTTCTGTGTCCGGCGGCGTGGTTCGCTCCGGTCCTGTTCGGCGGCGGATGGGGTATAGGAATTGTCCTGCTTTTGCAAATCCCAATTCCGGTGTCCGCCTACTATCTTCGGAAGAACCGGGCACAGCAGGGCGAGGAACCGAATAACCGAACAACGGAATAACCGATGAACGCGGTTAGCGGCTGCCAGCCGCGTCCGCTGTTTCAGGATGCAGCCCAGAGTGCGGCTTGACGCCGTTGTCTTTCCAGGCACGCAGCTCGGTGAAGCCGGCCGCAACCTCGCTCGGCAAAATGGCGCAGTGTCCGTCGTGCTTCACATATTGCTGCACGAACATTCCCTGCGACCCGGATTGCTCCGTCAATTCCGGATAGCGATTAGGAATCCGGACCGGGACTAGCGGATCGTAACTGGTGTGAATCGCGAGCATGGGATGGGTCAGCCGGCCGGTGGGAGTGTACCAGGCTCGAATGTATTCCGATGCGCGAGCATCGGCGGCGTAGCGCTTCACGCCGTCGTTGAGAGCGTTGTAGTCGTCCGGGCTCTCATAGATCACGTCGCGATTGTCAAAAGGATTTCCGCCCGCCGTCGCTGTAGGTCGAGCAGTATGAAAGTGATAAACGTCAACGTGCCGGCCAGATCTTTCGTACTGTGAGCGCCGGAATAGCGGAGCAGCGCGGCGGCTTTCTCGGGCGCGCCGTCGATCACCCCCTGAAGCTGCTTGGCAGCGTCTGGCGTATTCTGATAATCCGCTGGAATTTTGTCCGGACGCAGCAGTGCGCCGGGGAAATAGTAATCGAACACCACGCGAGTGTCGAAAGCACCGCGCTCCATGAAATAAGTTGTGGGTGCGAGCGGGCCGCACAGCGCCAGGCCAGCGTCATAGCTGGTGGGGAAGCGTTCCATAAACATCATGGTCAGGAATCCGCCCATGGAATGTCCGGTGATGAAAGTCTCCTTGGGCTGACCGTACTTGGTGGCGAAGTGCCTTCGCAGGGCTTCGGTATCCGCGACGGCTTCCTGGATGGCCCATCCGCCGGCTGCGTATCCGGACTGTGCCAGCGCGTAACCTTGGTCGGTGAACACCGCGAGCACCGGAGGCAACGCGCCTTCCTTGTAGCTGACAGCGATCGGACTGTAGCCGTGACAATACATCACCAAACCGCCGTTCCAGTTCGCAGGGATGTCAATTCGGAATTTGGCGCCGTTGATCTCGCCCATTTCGACTTTGGGCTCGCCATTCGGCGCGGCCGCGCAGATTGTCGCGCAGGCCAAGAGGGCAGTGATTAGTCTCATCGTGGAGCCTCCCGGGATTAGAAAAAGTATAGCAGGCGGCACGAGCCAGAAGGCAGTAAGCAGAAGGCAGCAAGCAACGGCGCTCCTCGTATCGTTGCCGCTTTCTGCTTTCTGCTTGCTGCCTTCTGCTTTCTGCCTTCTGCTTTCTGCTTTCTGCTTTCTGCCTTCTGCTTTCTGCTTTCTGCCCTCAGTATCGTTGCAAAAACGCCTCCAACTCCGGCGCCAGCGCCTTCCGCTTCGCGATGCACAAATCGATTTCCTCCAGCACTTGGGCCAGATTCCTGGGACCCCCGGTGAATGTTTTTACGCGATCCGCAAAGAATGTTTGGATTCTCTCGCGGTGCGGCGCGTCGCAGAATGCGCCTCCGACGAACGGGAGTACCGCGGCGTAGTCTTCACCCACTTCGCGTGGAATCGCTGTCAGGAGTTTATCGATATTTTGCTGGACAAATTGGAAAGGCAACTCGCGCGTCTCGGGATATGCACGTGGACCGAACAGCAGTGCATAGAACGATTCGCGCGCATCAAACTCCTTGGTGAGCGTTAGCGCCATCGCGCGGCGGGCGATCTCGGGATCGCGAAACGCGCCTAGCGCGCTGATTATCCGCTCGCGCTGCTGTTGATTCGTTTCTTTTATCGCCGCTTCGTGCAAGCGATCGAACAGCTCGCTATTTCCGAACTCCGCGGCCACGCGCAGCACCGCGGAAGTCATGTCCGGAGCAATCGCGGTACGGTCGTTGAGCCATTTTCGGGTAAGCTGGTCAGCGGCGGCGATCAGGTCACGCTGTTCTCCCACGGCCGCGACAAAGGGCACTAACTGTAGGCGCAACAATCGCGCGTCACGGCTTTCATCGGGTCTTGCGATCCATCCCAACTCCGAGGCGCGCTTGCCGAAGACTTCGCGGATAAACCGAGCGCCCTTCTCGCGCAACTCGTCGGGCACGCTGTTGTCCTTCACGATTCCCGCGATGCCCGTCACCGCCGAAACTATTTCCCGGTTCAAATCCTGGCTGAATTCGGGAACCAGCGCGAGCGCCATGCGCGGTGAAAGGTCGCCGCTATTCACCAGCGATTCTACGTTACCGAGAACCCCCACGCGTTCCGCCAGACTGAGATGCGTTCCCTGGTCCGCCAGCACTTTGTCCAGCAACCCGTTTTTGTAATCAACCTGGTAATAGCCGTTTTCGCCGTCATTCGGCTCAATCCAAGCCGGGCAGCTCTTCGCGGATGTCAACACCATTCGAGACCGCGGATCGGAAAGCAACTCGCATTGGTGATGCGTCGAGCCATCGGAATCGTACGCAACGCATACGGGAATCTGCCAGGACTGCTCGCTGGAGCCCTGGGAGCCGATCGGCAGCAGGCGTTTCTGCGACAACTCGAGTGCTGGTTTCGCCGTGCAATCGAGCGCCACCGAAACCTCCGGTACGCCGGCTTGATTGAGGAAGGTGTCGAAAGCAGGCGCAATATTGTGTCCTGCCGCGGAGCTGATCGCGGCCTCGAAATCTTTGGCGGTGGCGGCTCCCCAGGCGTGCTGTTTGAGATACACATGGATGCCCTTCCGGAATTTGTCTTTGCCGATCCAGGTTTCGAACATCTGGATAACCGCTTCGCCCTTTTGGTAGGTGATGCCGTCGAAAGCATTCGCAATATCGTTGTTCGATTCGATCGGCTGCCTGATCTTCCGCGTCGAAACCAAACTGTCCTCCCCCATTGCGAAGAGGCGGTCGTCCACTTTCGTCACGTCGATGTGCCAATCCGGCTTCCATTCGCCCACGATCTTGTTCTCCATCCAGGAAGCGAACGCTTCGTTCAGCCAGATGTCGTCCCACCAGGCGGTGGTCACCAGGTCGCCAAACCACTGGTGCGCCATTTCATGCGCGGTGACGATGGCGCAATCACGCTGGCGGTTGATGGTGTCGTCCTCAGGTTTCGAAAGGAGCAAGGTTTCGCCGTAGGTGATCAGCCCGGCGTTTTCCATCGCAAAATTGCTGATCGGCATGGCGATGGAATCCAGCTTCTCGTATGGATACGGAATTCCGAAATAATCTTCGAGCAGCTTGAGGAGTTGCGGAACGGACTCGACGGCGTATTTCGCGTTGACACCCTTCCCGCGCGGGGTGATGATACGGAGCGGAACCTTACCGACTTTCCCGGCGTCCACGATATCGAATGGGCCCACCGCCAAAGCCACCAGGTAGCTGGGCAAGGGCTTCGATTCTTTGAATTTCACCGCCTGCATGCCGTCCGGCTCATCGGTGTGTGAAAGTTCGGGAGAATTCGCCAGCGCCACATCGTCCTTCGGCACATGCAGCGTCAACTGCCACGGCACTTTGAAGCCCGGCTCATCGAAACAAGGAAAGGCACGCCGCGCATCAGTAGGCTCGAACTGGCTGTAGACATACCATTGGTCAGCCTCCTTCATCTGAAACAGGCCAGCGCTGCTATTTCTGCTGATCTTGCCGTGGTAGGCGACGTGCAGAACGCCTTTCCCGGAAAGCGGGTGGTCGAATGAGAATCCCGCAAAATCTTTCCCGCCGTCCAACACTTGCGCTTTCGCCAGGGCTCCGGATGAAGGGCGGAAGCTCGCCTCCTGGATTTCGAGATCCGATGCGTTCAGCCAGATGACTGGCGTAGCGGTGCGGATATCGATGTTGATATCCACGGCGCCTTGAAACGTGTCGCGATCGGGAATGACGGTCAGATCCACCGCATAGAGGATGGGCTGAACGTTATCGGGAACGCGCAACTTGGGAGGTTCCAGGTTGGGCGCGGCCGTGAGAGAGCAAGCAATCAGTAAGCCGAAAAGTCGCACGTTCCTCCAGTTTCTCAATACCGCATAGTGGGGCGGACGCCCTCGTCCGCGCCGGACCCCCAGGTCCGGCTGCGCTGTCGTGCAAAAAAGGCCGACGTGGGCGTCGGCCGCGGTCCAGGGGGACCGCCCCACACATCAGTGAACTCTCACTTCAACCGGCGCGGGTGCGATTTCAACGGTGCTTTTCTGCAGCCACACCACCGACAGCGCGCACAAATAAAGCCCGGCGCCCACCAACACCGTAGCGCGGAGGCCGATGTGTATGGCGAGGAAGATCGCGGCCGCCGATCCCAAAACGCTGGATGCCGCATTCAAGGCCCAGGCCCAACGCACGGCTTGCGGGAATCGCGTTTCCAGCCACGTCAAGCCGGTGGGAAAAGGGATGCCCATCAGGAACGCAGCCGGCGCGATCAGGCACACCGTCACCAGAATCTTCGCCTCCAGCGGCCAGCCCACGCCGAATTCGCTGATGGGCGACGCGGCGAATGCAATCACGGAAACAGCGGCCGCCACTCCGATTAGCGTGATGATCAGACGGCTGCGGTGCGCACCACGAATGAGCCGCCGGCTGTAGAAACTTCCCAATCCGCTCCAGACCAGCATGGAAAAAACGATCACCGTCAAAGCGTACGTCGGATGGCCGAGGAACAGGATGAACTTCTGAATCAGGGCGACTTGAATCATGATGTACCCGGCCCCCAGGCACACAAAATACAATAGAAATCCTCTGAGACCTTTCTCCATCGGAAGCCGCGCCCGAAGCAGCAGTGGGGGCAGCGCCAGGATCACAACAGTTGCAAGCACGCTCACTCCCAGCAGCTCGATCAGCAGCGGCACAGCGTGGTTGATCTTGGAATCCTCCGCTTCGCCCGGCGCTATCAAGTACCTCATTAGATCGCGGGATTGCACGGTGTAGAAAAAAAACGGCCGGTCATCGCCGACGGGTGAAACATCAAACTGATAATCCGCCAGGAATTTCTCCGGATCCGGGCTCAAAAGAAACTGCGCAAATGCATTGTCCTGTTTCTCGCCCGGAATATACACACGCTGCAAGCTGCCGGTTCCGGCGCCGCTGCCCGCGAGCGCGCGCGAGATATCGGCGCTCGAGACGGGCTTGCGGAAAATCACCACCGTATCCTGCGCGCCCCAGCCGTTCAGCTTCTGGGCGTCCTCTCGCACCACCATCACGTGTCTTCGAGGATCGCTCTCGCCCAGCTCCGCTAGCGCCGCCCGCGCCAGCGAGAGCAGACGCAGGGATTCGCGCGGGGGATCGAAACCCCAGCGCGTGAAGGCCATTAATCCATCGTCGGTGAGGTGCTCGAGATAATCGCGGAACGCGTCCGTGGTGTACAGATTGTTCTCGGAGAGGGCGAACGCACCCGCCGCGGTGGAAGCCCAGGTATCCACCAGCGTGGCCTGCAGAACCTGATATTTTTCCTGGCTGCGGCGCACGAAGCTCCGTCCGTCTTCCACGAACAAACGGACCTCTGGCCGGAAATAGAGGCGCTTGCTGAGATCCGGAAATCGCTCGCGCATGATGGTGTCCGCGATAATCGGATTGATCTCCACCGCGCTGACATCCTTGCTTCCGGAACTAATCGCGCGAGAGACGTCCCAGCCTCCGCCCGGTCCAATGATCAAGGCCTTCCCGCCCGGCCGCAGAACATAAGGGAAGCCGGGGCCCTGGCTGAGCAGTTTCTCCTTTTCAGCGGCCGTGAGGTGATCCAGATCGAAGTGCGGAATATACGTGGAAGCATCCGCATCAATAAGGATAGAGGCCCAATCCGAGCCGGTCACCAACCCGATCCGCGAAAAACTGTTCCACTGTACGAATTGTTCCTTGGGAAGCGGCATTCCCTTGGCATAATGAATATCGATCGGATGCAGCTTCCAGTTGTAAACGATCAGCGCCACGAAAGCGAGGGCCAGGGCCACGGCCGCAACGCGCCCGCGCACCGTGCCAGCCAGGTTGTACCAAATGGCTGCCGACACCGCGAACAGGACTGATGTTACCAGCACCGTGTTCGGTCCGCCGAACTGGTTTAGCAAGGGAACCAGCGCAAGGCATCCGCCCGCCGCGCCGAGCAGATCGAAGAAATAGACGCGGTCCACGCGCTGGATACCTTCGGCGACCGCCAGCGAAACAACAGTCCCGGAAAAGAAGAATGGCAGCGCGCTGGCGAAAAAGACCGCGGCCAAGGCAGACTTGTCCATCACTGTGCGCGAGAGGATGAAAATCAAGCACCCGACCACCACGAAGCTGTTGAGAACGGCGAGCGTTCCCAACTTGAAATAAATATTGCCACGCCAGCTTGCCACCACGTACGAAAATACGCCGCCTGCGCCCAGGCCGAACAAGGCGATCGAGATGGCAAGGAAAGCGAAGTGATAAAAGAAAACAACCGAGAAGATGCGGGTAAGCGACAATTCGAGGATCAAAGTGGAGAGCGTAGTAAAAGCGACGCCCAGGTACACCTGCGACCACCTGGTCCTATTCGAATCGGAGGATGAACTAATGCGTGGCAATTCCCTATGTTAGAGGATCGTTAGAGGATCGTGCTGAAGTTCGCATCCAGCCGGCCGCCGGAGCCTAAACGTGCCATCCGGCGGCCCAGCTCTTCTTCCCTAGAACTTCAGACGGGGACGAAGCGGCGCAGGTTGCGGCATGTGACTTCTCCTGAGAATGAAAATTCAGCTGAAGCGGTGGGGCGGCCCCCCTGGTCCGCGCGGGTCCCCCTGGACCCGCACCTCGATGCCATATCTATTTCACCAGCAGGCCGACGTGAGCGTCGTCCGCGGACCCCCTGGTCCGCCCCACTGTTCTACATCATTGCCACGGGAGGCGCCGGCTCGTCCGGATGGCCCGCATTGGCCAGCGGCAGGCGCACCAGCAAAACACCCAACAACAGGATGATTAAGGCGCCGAACAAGTACGAGGGATCCGCAAAGATCTTGGGCAGCGGCCACTCAAAGAATCGGAAGGCGGCGATCACCAGGCCCATCAGCGATTCACCCGCGATCAATCCAGACGCGGTCAGTATGCCCACGTTCTCCACACGCGCCTTTTGAGCTTCGTTGAGACCCGATTTTTTCCGCTGGGAATCGGTCACCCAGCGAAACACGCCGCCCAGAAAAATGGCGAACGTAGTGTTTATGGGAAGGTACATTCCCACCGCCACCAGCATGGGGCTGCGAACTTTCACCATGATCATCACGATGCCAAACATCACTCCCACCACCACCAACGACCACGGCATATCGCCACCGACAATGCCTTGGGCGAGAGTGGCCATGAGTCCGGCTTGCGGAGCGGAAAGTTTGGGATCGCCGAACCCGGTCCCACCGTTTTTGATGTTCGCGGCCTGCAGAATGTAGAGCGGCCAGTACATGGCAGCGCTCGCCACCACCACGGCAATCAATTCGGCGATCTGAATCCGCCGCGGAGTTCCGCCCAGGATGTATCCCACTTTGAAATCCTGCAGCAATTCGCCGGCGACGGCCGATGACACACAGGCCACTGCCGCAACGCCCAGTACAACGGCTACGCCTCCGGGACCGGACACACCCAGCGACACCATCAGCAGCGCGGCAATAATCAGAGTAGTCAGCGTCAGTCCCGAAACGGGGTTGTTGGTGGACCCGATCATTCCCACCAGATACCCCGACACGGTGGCAAAGAAGAACGCGATGATCAGCATGACAACGGCAGCCACCACGCCGGCCATCACCTGGTGAGACAGGTAAATGTACAGCGCGATCATCACCATAAACATGAGCGCGATCAAGCTGAAGACGGTTTTCGAGCTCATGTATTGCTCAGTGCGACTGGTCTCGCGCGCTTGGGCGGCGCTGACTTTCAAGTCGGAGATGGCCCGGCGCAGCCCGTCGAAGAGACCTTTTCGCATTTTGAATAATGTGAAAGCCGCACCCACCATCATTCCGCCCACCGCAATCGGCCGCACGATGTAGCGCCACACCGCGTTCGCAACGCCAAGCCAGGATTCATCGGTCGAAACACCGGGCAGAAAATCGTGCAGCCGCGGTCCCAGGAAGAAAATCAGAAGCGGGACCATCAAACCCCAGGCCAGAACGCCACCGGCGAAATTCAGAGCCGCCAGCTCCGGACCGATGATATAACCAACGCCGATGTATGCCGGACTCACGGTTGGACCGGACGCCATGGTCACGCCGCCGGCTGCCAATGTGTTTTTGGGATTGCCCAATTTGACGACGCTCTTTCCGAGCTGTCCCACGGGAATGAAGAAGTTCTTGTCGGGCGCGAAGAGTTGGATCTCTCCCAGGAATTGAATCACCGCGCCCAGGCCGAGATTGTAAAACAGAAATTTCGCTGCTTCCGCGCCGCGCCTTCCCGCTTTGTGGATTTCTGAAGCCGCCACCGATTCGGGGAACGGCAAGTCCGGATCTTCCACCATCACTCTTCGCACCAGCGACACAAACAAGACGCCAATGATGCTGCCGACCACCATCAGCGCGGTGGATTTCCAGTAAGCATCCTTGGGAGCGAACGAAGGCCACGCGCCCGCAATCAGGAACGCGGGCAAAGTGAAGATGGCGCCTGCCGCCACGGACTCACCGATGGACCCCGCGGTTCGCGTGATATTTTCTTCGAGAAGAGAGCCTTTGAAGAGCCGCAATACCGCCATGCCGATCACCGCGGCCGGATAGGTGGCCGCGATGGTGATTCCGGCACGCAGGCCCAGGTAAGCGTTTGCCGCACCCAGAATCACGGTGAGCACCAGGCCGAGCAGTAGCGCTCGCAGCGTGAGCTCGCGCATGTGCACGTGCTCTGGGACAAATGGGCGAAACCGCGGTTGTTCGGTCATCGGTTCACAATCATATCAGGAGATGTGGGGCAGCGCCGTGCGCTGCCGTCCGGCGCGCCCATGTGCCCACCCTACTGAACGATGATCGACGTGGTATTCGGGCTCGAGTAGCTGCCTACCTGCAGCACCACTTGCACGTTTCCGCTGGAGGCCGCCGCCGGCACGCGAACATTGATTTGGATCAACCCTTGCACGAATCCGGGGGCCGCTCCCGCATACAGAATGTCGGCGGGTTGTTTGTCGATCAGGACCTTCACTGGCAGTACCGGCACCGGGTAGGGCACACTCGATGTTATCTGGCCGTTGATCCCCGGTGGATTCATCTCACCCACGCCAGTGGCGTACATTATGACGACCGAACCTCGCGAGGCTGGATCGCCGTATGAATTCTGCTTGCCGTCTTGATTGATGATCGCGCCGATGTTGCCGCCAGTGCCGTCCCTGGAGTAAAGAGCGGGGGCTGCCGGAGCTACCGCGATCGGCGTGTTCGCTGAAAACTGGCTTCCGTTTTGAACCTGCACTTGAATGGTGGATGCCTGAATGCCGAAAGGTACCACCGCGCTCACTTCGTTCTCCGATGCGTAGAGCAGCGGCGCGGAAATACCGTCGAAAAACACCTTGGTATGCGATAGCTTGCTGGCCAATTGTCCGGTGTCGTCAACCACCGGTCCCGCGGGCAGCACTGGCCCGAGATTTGCCCCGAAGACCGTTACCAACTCGCCGGGAGTTATGGCGCCGCTCAGGAAGCTTGCCGCGCTGGTTATCGCTGTGACTTGCGGCGCGCCCGTCTGGAACGCCGGCGTCCCGGCGGTCAACAACCCGTAAATCACCAACTCGTTCGAGAAGGTCGGAACATACACTCGGCCATTTGCCACCATGGGTGGCGCAAATTTCGCGTACCGGCCCAACGCGTCGGTAGGGACCATGTCGCTATTCCAGAATTCGTGAGTCAGATCTAAAGGGTCCAGTGCGTGCAGTGTGCCGGGTTGTTGGATGATGTAATAATTCGCCACGGTGTACCACAGGATCGTGCTCCCCGGACTATTGGAATCTCCCGAAACCGACAGACCGGCGAAGAGGGTCGGATTTGCCGGCTTGATTTGGGACAGCGCCGTACTATTGATTTGGCCGTTGACAATCTGAAAAGCGTTCAGCACGCCGCCCGTTTCCTGGGCGTACACAATCGGACCACTCGGATCGTTCCAAAGTGCCGTAGTATGCGTACCACCTTCATTGGCCTGGACGTTTTGCACCGTGCTGCTGTTCTTGGGCCCCAGATGCCCCATCGAATCGCTTTTGATCACAAACAGGTCACCGGACTTGCCGCTAGTGACTAGCTGATTCGTGCTCGGAAGCAGGATTACGCCGGACGAGCCAAGATCGGAATCGTTGTCATTCAAAGCGGACCAAGTGTCCGGTGTATACCAGTCAACTAAAGTGAGGTCGGTTCCGGAAAATTTGAGAACTGATTCGCCGAAATTCACCGAGCCGTCGAAATCGCCGTTGCCGGTAGCAACGTAGAGATTTCCGCTGGCATCGATGGCCGGCGCACGCCCCGAATGCCAGATAGACGCGCCATACCCTTCCGGCGACGTCGTAAGGAACGAAATCTGTTTCAGCGTTGAGGCGTCAAAGCTCATCAGCCAGCCATGCCAGTTGTCTAGATCGCCTCGCGAACCGAAACCCAGATAGACCATTCCGTTCGCAAGCGCCAGGCCAGGCCGTTGCAGCTCGATGGCTGGATCGAAGGTCAACGTACCGGCGTGATTTCCCGCACCGTGTCCGGGCACCGCCGCGGAGATCACTACTGGGCCGTTCAGCATTTCGCTCCCGTCCGCGAGCGACAAAGCATGTAAGCGAAACACCGGCGTCCCGCCATCGAGCGTGTCCGAAACGATATAGATCACCTGCCGCGTCAGATCAATCACGGGCGTGCTCAGTATGCCCACTTCCGGCAGAATGTCAGTAAAGTTGAGAACCCAGGATGGAACCGAGGGGCCGAAGTTCACGGTCCAAAGCGGAGTGGTGGATCCTGGCATGTCAGCGTCGATCGCGTAAACGCTATTGTGCATGGTGACGACATACACGACATTGTGCAAGCCTTGACCGGTGATCTGTACGCCGGACGCATAGAGCGGCTGCGCGTAGATTTCGCCATCCACGGGAAAATAGCCGATCTTTCCAAAGCTACCGGTGGTCACATTCTGTTGGTTGAGAATGGTTTCCTGCAGGTTCGCATTGGTTCGCTGGTTGTCGTAGTTGGCCGTCAGGACGTTCACTTGCGCGGCAAGAGACACAGAAAGAAGGAGTCCGGCGGCAAGGAACTTAGGGTATGGATTTCGGAAGGGTGAACTGCTCAAGTTCATATTCTATATCTGACGCGCTTCGTCAATGCAAGTTTTTGTAAAATGCGCCGCCGCATGCCCATTCCGAGCCGCGACCGGAAGGGAGCGCTACCACGACAGGTCTTACGCTCCCTCCCGGTCGCGGCTCAGCTAACCAACCCGTGGATGGCCTCCAGCTTTTCCCACAACGCTCCGAGTAAGTCCAGGCGCAGTGCATTCGGTCCATCAGACAGCGCGCGCTCAGGAGCTTCGTGAACCTCGATGAACACACCGTCCACGCCGGCAGCCACAGCCGCGCGAGCAAGCGTGGGAATAAATTTCGACTCTCCACCGGACGCGTGACCCAGACCTCCGGGAATCTGGACGCTATGCGTAGCGTCGAAGATCACTGGCCAGCCGAATTCACGCATGATCTCGAGCCCGCGCATATCCACCACCAGGTTGTTATATCCGAACGACGACCCGCGCTCAGTGAGCAGGATTTTGTTATTGCCGGTAGAAGCCACCTTCTCGGCTGCATTGCGGATGTCGTGCGGCGAGACGAATTGCCCCTTCTTGATGTTCACGGTTCTCCCGGTGCGTCCGGCCGCCAGCAGCAGATCCGTCTGGCGGCACAAGAAAGCCGGTATCTGGAGAATGTCCGCCGCTTCGGCCACCTTTTCAGCCTGCGATGGTTCGTGAATGTCGGTGAGAACAGCGTAGCCTTCGCGCCGCAATCCTGCAAGAATTCGAACACCTTCCTCTAAACCGGGACCGCGATAAGACGTGAGACTGCTGCGATTCGCTTTATCGAACGATGCTTTGAAGACGAACGACCCAACGATCTTGCGGATCTCCGCGGCCAGAAAATGGACGTGCTCCTCGCTCTCGATTACACACGGGCCCGCGATTAGCGCCAGCGGCTGGCCTCGGCCAATTGGAGGAAGGCTGGGCAATCGGATTAATCGGCGTGCGAGAACTGCTTGGGCCGCGCGCGCAGTATCGGCTTGGCGCGGCTGGTCCGGTGTTTGTGCGCCGCGCCGATGAAAGCGGCGAACAGTGGATGCGGCTCCATCGGCTTGGACTTGAATTCTGGATGGAACTGGCATCCCAAAAACCAGGGATGGTCTGGAATCTCGCAGATCTCCACGTACACGGCATCCGGAGTTTGTCCGGTGAGACGCAGGCCGCCCTCAGTGAGGATCTTCTCGTACTCGCGATTGAACTCGTAGCGATGCCGGTGCCGTTCGCTGATCTCGGGCACTCCGTAAGCCTCTCGCGCCAGACTCCCCTCGGCCAGCAGGCATGGATAGGCGCCCAGACGCATTGTGCCGCCCAGCTCGTCGACGCCTTTCAACTCGCGCAGTTTGTAGATTACGCGATCGGGCGTAGCGGGATCGCACTCGGTCGTGTTGGCGTGCTCCAGTCCGCAAACGTTGCGGGCGAATTCGATGACCGCGGTCTGCATCCCAAGACAAATTCCGAAATACGGTACGTTCCCCTCGCGAGCGTAGCGGATGGCTGTGATCATACCCTCCACGCCGCGCTTGCCGAATCCGCCGGGAACCAGGATGCCGTCGAACTTGTCGAGATCCGGCGTACATTCCGGCCAACGCATGTTCTCGGATTCAATCCAGTGAATGTTCACCTTGAGCCGATGCGCAAGGCCGCCGTGCAACAGCGCTTCCTTCAAACTTTTGTAGGAATCTTCATACTCGACATACTTGCCCACCAGCCCGATGTCAACTTCATCCTCCGGATTCTGCATACGCTCCAGCATTCCGGTCCAACGGCTCAGATCGCGCGGCTTGGCATCGTCCATGCTCAACAAGCGCAGCAGAATTTCATCTACGCCCTGTTCGGCGAACACCAGCGGAACTTCGTAGACCGAGAGGACATCCGTGGCCGTGATCACGGCTTCCACATCCACGTCGCAGAACAGCGCAATCTTCTCCTTCATATCGTGCGGCAGCGGACGTTCGGAGCGGCACAGCAGCATATCCGGCTGAATACCGATGGCGCGCAATTCCTTGACGCTGTGTTGCGTGGGCTTGGTTTTCAGCTCTTGCGCCGCGGCGATCCAAGGCACCAGCGTGACGTGCACGAAAGCGGTATTGTCGCGGCCCAGCTCATGCCGGAGCTGGCGGATGGCTTCGAGAAACGGCAGCGATTCAATGTCGCCCACCGTGCCGCCGATCTCGACGATCACCACATCCACGTCGGTTGCGACTTTGCGCGCAGCCGCTTTGATCTCATTCGTTACGTGCGGAATAACTTGCACCGTCTTGCCCAGGTAATCCCCGCGGCGCTCGCGATGGATGATCTGTTCGTAGATTCTTCCGGATGTCAGATTATTGCTTTGGCTAAGCTCGGCGTGCGTGAATCGCTCGTAGTGGCCCAGATCCAGATCCGTTTCAGCGCCGTCGTCGGTGACGTACACTTCGCCGTGCTGGAACGGGCTCATAGTGCCCGGATCGACGTTCAGATAGGGATCGAACTTCTGCAAGGTCACGCGCAGTCCGCGGCTTTCCAGCAGACACCCGATGGATGCCGCCGCAATGCCTTTGCCAAGAGACGAAACCACGCCCCCCGTTACGAATATGTACTTGGTCGCTGGCATTCTCACCTCTACTATTTCGACAATGAAGGTTCAAAGAGAGCTGTTACACGTTCGAGATCCTCGGGCGTATCCACGCCGAGCGATTCGTATTCGGTTTCAATCACGCGGACGCGATATCCATTTTCAAGCGCCCGCAATTGTTCCAGACGCTCGGCCTGCTCGAGGGGACCCACCGGAAGCCCGGAATAGGCAAGCAGGAAATCACGCCGGTACACATAAAGACCAATATGTTTGTAATGCGCATCCCCCTCATGAGGAATCGCACACCGCGAAAAATAAATAGCGTTGCCCGCCAGATCGCTGACCACTTTCACCACGTTCGGATTCTCGATCTCGCTCGAATCTTCGATTCGTTTGCTGAGGGTCGCCATAGGGAGCTCGGTATCCGACGTCAGCGCCAGCACGGCGGCATCGATGGCCGTGGGATCGATCAATGGCTCATCACCCTGAATATTGACGATCACCTCAGCCGTGTCCGCGGAAGCCACTTCGGCCACGCGATCGGTGCCGGAGCGATGATCGGCCCGGGTCATTTGAACCTGCGCGCCAAAGGAACGCGCCGCGTCGTAGATCCGCGCGTCATCGGTGGCGATAATCACTTTAGTGAGATATCGCGCCTGGCTAGCCCGCTCATACACATGCTGGAGCATGGGCTTTCCGGCGATCAGGGTGAGGGATTTTCCAGGAAATCGAGAGGAGGCAAACCGGGCAGGAATTACACCCAGTAATCTCTTCGGCACAATCGATCTTATCACAGTTGATGCCGCGCTGGGCAAGACTTTTGACCTGGCCGCGGATGAACGCGGACAGACCAGCGCCGCGAGTCACGGAGTATCATGAAGGTGTGAACATGCTACGGTCAGACGCGCGAAGAAGCGATTAGCAACACCGAGCGCCTCGCCATCGAGGTTATCGCCGATCGAATCACCCAGGGCGAGTTGCCATCCTCAGCCTTCTTCGACAATTCTTGATCCGCGTTCATTCGCGTTCATCCGCGGCCTAAGAATGCGTTGGTGCACCACCCTTCCCAAGCATCGCAGCTAGACTGAATTAGAAATGCCCGTCGAGAGCAGAATTTCCGTCAATGGAATTGAAGTTGCCCTTTTTGAATGGCCCGGCCAGGATCCACCGGTCTTCCTTTGCCACGCCACCGGATTCCATGCGCGCTGTTGGGATCAGATCATCGCGCATCTTCCCGGCCGCCACTGCTTCGCGCTGGATACCCGCGGGCATGGCCGTAGCAGCAAACCGGCGCCGCCTTATGCTTGGCGAAATTTCGGCACTGATGTTGCGGCTGTGGCCGAGACGCTCGGTTTATCCGCAGCAATCGGCGTAGGACATTCCATGGGCGGGCACGCGGTAACGCTGGCCGCGGCGTTGCGCCCCGAGTCGTTCTCATCGTTGTTGTTGATCGATCCCGTCATTCGACCCAGAGGCGCATACGTTGGACCCTGGCTCGAAGCCCACTTTGTCTCCAAGCGCCGCAACCGTTGGGCCTCGGCGCAGGAGATGTTCGATCGCTTCCAGGATCGCCCGCCTTTTGCCACTTGGGATCGCGCTGTGCTGCGCGATTATTGCCACTACGGATTGCTGCCGGATGGCGACGGCTTCGTGCTGGCATGCCCGCCGGCGACCGAAGCGTCCATCTATGAGAACAGCCCGGCCCCCGAGTCCGACATCTACCCGGAAATTGACACCATCAAGATTCCGGTGCGGGTGGTCCGCGCAGGGAAGGTTCCGGATCCGGGAGACGTTATGGGAAGATCGCCCACCGCGCCGGATTTGGCATCGAGTTTCCAGCACGGCGACGATCTTTGCCTGCCGGAATATTCGCACTTCATCCCCATGGAAGCACCTGCGCTCACGGCGAAGCTGATCGCGGAGTAACTGGTCACGCGCCTCATCCCACCAAATCCGCCTTCCCACCAACAACCTCCAAGACTCTGCGAGCTGCTCCGCTCCCGCATCGTGCTATTTCCTGGGCGAGGTACCAACTATGTCAGCGACAGCAACAATTGAAATTAATCAAGCCGAGATCAATCACTCCAACGCCCGAAATTCCACCGGCCCTCGCACCGATGCCGGTAAACAGCGTTCGTCGCAAAACGCTCTGCGCCACGGACTAACGGCCCGCACCGCGGTCCTGCCTTCCGAAGACCAGGCCGCCTACGAACTCCACTGCCGCAGATTCGAAAACGAATACCAACCAGCTGCAGCCACCGAAACCCAGCTAGTCCAGCAACTAGCCGACACCTCCTGGCGCCTCAACCGCATCCCGATCCTCGAAGCGGCCCTCCTCGCGCAAGATTGTAGCCCCGCGCGTGAGCAAGGG
>CABEDY010000333.1_pt1 | contig 21245 bp, 20 predicted proteins | sample 3423171 | NCBI WGS metagenome assembly CABEDY01 (sample SAMEA5534333, study PRJEB31848) | metagenome | biome: tundra; feature: field; material: soil | place: USA | collected 2013-05 | depth 0.15 m | reverse complement strand
ACTAGGGGTTAGCAGTTTGGGCAACCAATTGAAAACCCAAATCTGCGGCGGCAGCATGGAGACGGTTAAAGCGGGCTTGTTGATATCTTTTCTCGTAAGCTGCGGCTCCCTCGTCCAGGTAGGACTGTCCCCATCGCAGCATCCGATAGATCATAGTCGCTAGCTTGCGTGCGGTGGCGAAGGCAGCTACGTCTGGGCCCAGCCGCTGCGCGGTGTGACGATAGTAAGCTCCCAGAGCCGTCTGACTGTGTTGCAGCGACAGAGCCGCACTCCGCAGGATCTCTGAGACCCGGCAGCTGGCGCTGTTTCGCTTCTTTTTGTGGATGGGCTGGCCGCCCGTTATGCCTCTTCTCGGCGCCAGCAATACGTGCGAAATAAACTCCTTCTCGCTGGGAAACCGGCTGAGATCGGGACCATACTCGCTGAGTACGGCCTGTGCCGCTCCCGCACCCACCGCATCGATGCTGGTGAGGTCCACGGCGCTCATCCGATACAGAGCTTGCCGCACGGGTTCCTCGCCACGATCCCGAATCTTCTTGGCCTTGTTCTTGTTCTTCAATTCCGGCGCCGACCGGTCCGGCAAGTCGGGCTTTTCCATTTCCCCCAGCTGCCTGAGGATCTCTTTCTCATAGGCCGCGATTCTTTCGCCGATCGCGTCGTACATCTTTAAACTCTGCTGCAGGCTGAACAAATAATCCTCGCGCCAATGTCCGCTGAGTTGCTCGGCTATTTCCAGCTCGCTTTTGTGGCAACCCGGATCGCGCAACTTGGCCAACTCCAGCGGGTCCCGCTGCCCCTCCACGATCGCTCGGATGATTTTCATTCCGGTGGTTCCCTGGATATCGGATACCGCCCTGTGTACCCGTACGTTCATTTGGTCCAGACTCTTCTGCATCCTCCGGACCCAGTCGGCCCGCTCCTCCACCAGCCGCCCCTTATCGCGCACCAGCGTTCGCAGCATGCAGATCTGCTCCGGGGGCCGGAACGATCCGCGCAGCAATCCGCAACTGTGCAGCCGTCGAATCCACCGGCAGTCGATCCGGTCCGTCTTGGGTCGTCCGGGTACGTGGGTCAGTTCTCGGGTGCTCACCAGCAGCACTTCCAATCCATGCCCCTCCAACACCTCCTGAGGCGCAATCCAGTACACCCCGGTGCTCTCCATTGCCACCGATTCCACCTGGCGCTGTTTTAACCACTCGGCCATCCTTTCTAGTTCCGGAGTGGTGGCTCCAAAAGCCTTCTCTTCCCAACTCTGCCCGTCCAAACTGGGTGCACAGACCCATTGCATCTGGCTTCCCAAATCTATGCCCGCTACATTTCGGCGCAGCACCGGCAAACCGTCTAGCTCCCGGCCGGCCTCCTGGTTTTCTATTTTCTCTGCTTTCATACGGACCTGCCTTTCTGAACACGAAAGCCCGGGTGGCTACGCTTCGGACTCTACTCCAGGGGAGTGCTATTTCAGCCTCGCCAATGTTCGATCGCCTTCCGGAACCATGCTGAGCAAGGGGTAAAGACTCCAATGTTCAAAGGGTTTTAACTGCAATCGTGTTCATTGCGCAGCATACCTCACGGTCTCTTCTTGTTCAATCCGGCGAATGACGGAGGCCTAGCTGAGCCGCGACCGGCAGGAAGCGCTACCACGAACGCGACAACTAGCGGCACTCATGGTATCGCTCCCTGCCGGTCGCGGCTCGGCTACACCCTCGAAAGGCTCCACATTTATGTCGTGCACCCTTTGATATTCTGGCTATATCCATTCCGAGGTTGCGCGTTGACTGACTTCAACCATATACATTCACGAGACGGAGATGACTGGGTTTGCGGGCGAAGCATGGCCGTGCAGGATGACCAGTTACTGCAGTGCGAGGGGCGCGACCCGGACGAGGAAGAGGCCTGCCGGATGTGCGCGGAGCGAATCATCGGCTTTTTCGGCGAGCCGATGCACGTTCACTGAAATCGGGGCTAGGGACTTGGGCCTGGGGGCTGGCAGGCTACGACTGCTAGCGGCGGTCCGGTCTCCAATCCGGCCAGGGAATGCTCAAATCTGTTTTCCGGCCGGACAGCGCCAAACCGGCTACGTAGAGCGCCAGTGGATCGTCCGGATGCTGCTCCGCTTGTTTCTGGAAGCGATCCACCAAAGCCGGATACTGGCCCGTGTCGTCCTGTTTGGTAGCCTGGATCAGCCGGCGGTACGGTTCCACCTCTCGGGGATATTTCACGATCAAATCCTCGAGCACCTGGCGGCGGAACGCTACGCGCTCAGTGAACTTCATCTCCTGGAGCGTTTCTCAGGCCGGGGCTCGCAGCCAGGCAGAGGCTGGGACGCTTGGGCGAACAAAGCAGGGACTACGGACGCAAGCAGTGCGGCGGCGAATACGCGCAAAGGAGTTGGCATCACTAGAACCCCATCTTTCTTAATAGTCTTTGGAAATCAGGTTCGCCCCGCAATGAAAGATAGTCCGGATCCACGTTCAGGAACGCCAGAAGGGAAAAGCGGTTGCTGTACCACTCTTCGAGCGCGGCTATCGCGCGCTGGGGCTGGCCTAGATAGATAAACGTCGAGGGGAACGGGGGCTGAGTCGGAGCGCACACAGCCAGTTGCTTCAGGGCTAAGTCGCGCTGTCCGTCGCTTGCGTAGGCTTCAGCAAGTTGCGGGCACCAATTGGCGCCCTCTGGCATGGCCAGAAGACGCTGCATTTCCGCTATGGCTTCCTTCGATCTGCCGGTGATGATCTCTAATTTCGCCAGCATCACGCGCGCCAGGACATACCCGGGGTCCCGCTCGAGCGCTTTCCTTAGCTGGGCTTCTTCCAGATCGAAACGATGCGCGTAGTACCAGAGTTCAGCGAGATTGATCATCGGCAGCATGGCGAAGGGCTCCAGTTGCTGGGCCCGGAGGAGCTCGGCCTCCGCTTCCCTGAAGCGGCCGCGTGAAATCAGGCCCAACCCGTAGCGCTGATGGGGCAGCGCCTCACCTGGCGCGAGTGCGATGGCCTTGCGAAATTCCGGCTCGGCGGCGGCCCAGTTCCAATCGTAGGAAAAGAATATCCAAGCGAGCGCGACATGGGCAATGTAAAGCTTGGGATCGAGTTGAATGGCCCGTTCGGCTGCCTGCCGAGCGGCTTCGGTATTGCGCCGATCTCGAAGCCCATATTCGGGCAGCATGGCCAGGCTCTCGGCGAGCCACCCATAAGCCGGAGCGAAAGTCGGATCGATTGTGGAAGCCTGGCGAAAATAATCGACAGACTTCCGCATGGACTCCGGCGTGCGGCGGTTCCAGTGATATTTTCCAAGCTGAAACTTTTCGATGGCGTGCGGATCAGTGCCTCGCGGATGAAACAACCAGGCAGCCGCCAGAACAGCCAGGATGGTGGCGGCTGCGGCGATAATCCAAGGCGATGCGCGATGCTCAGCCAGGCGGATTCCGGATTTGATCTTTTCCAGATCCTCGCGCACCAGACCTGCCGATTGATAGCGGCGCCGGCTGCTTTTCGCGAGACAGCGCCGCAGCACCGGGCGCAGGGCTACGGGGACAAGCCGGTAATCCGGCGCTTCGTGCAGAATCGCGCGGGCGGTGGCGATGGGGTTGGCGCGCTGGAACAGAGCTTGTCCAGTAGCGGCCTCATAGAGCAATACGCCCAGCGCGAAGATGTCGCTTTGCGGCGTGCCCGGCGCACCTTCGATCTGTTCCGGCGCCAGATAGGCTACGGTGCCCGCCAGAACGCTTTCGAGAGTGGTGCGTTGGGGACTCGCCCGCTCATCCAAATGCGCCAGGCCGAAATCCAGGACCTTGGGCCCGCTGGGTGTCAGCATGACATTTTCCGGTTTCAGGTCGCGATGAGTTACTCCGGCGTGATGCGCCGCTTCAAACGCCGTGGAAATGGCCAGGCCGTACTCAATTACTTCCTGGGTGCTCGGAGGCCCGGCGCGCTGCAGGCGCTGGCGCAAGGTTTCGCCCTCGAGATACTCCATTACCAGGTAATGAACACCGTCGTCAGAACCAGCCTCGCGGATGCAAACAATGGCGGGATGTTGCAGGGCGGCCATGGCGCGCGCCTCGCGTCGAAACCGCTCCAGACGGCTAGGATGCAGGGCTTGGCCGGGAGGCAGAATCTTGATGGCTACGGTGGACCCGTCGCGCTGATCGATGGCGCGATAGACCATCCCCATACCGCCTTCACCCAGGAATTCAGCGACAGTGTAGTGACCTAGCTGTTTGCCGGTCAGGAAGGCGCTGCCCAGAGCTTCCATCAAACCGTGAACGTCCAAGGGCTGCCGCATTGGAACATCCTCGGAAGGCGCGGCATTGAGCAGCGCCAGCACTTCATCGGCGAGCTTCTGGTCCCGGGCTTCTTCGCGTACAAACGCTTCGCGCTGAACGAGGGGTCGTTCCAAGGCGGCGTGAAACAATCGCTCTATCGCCTGCCAGCGCGGGCTCATGTGGACTTTCCAGCGCCCAGTTCCCGATTCAGCCAGGCCCGCGCCAGCATCCAGTGGCGTTTGACCGTACGCGGCGACACGTTCAGATGGGCGGCGGCTTCCTCCACCGACATTCCTCCGAAGTAGCGAATTTCCACTACGCGGCACAGTTCCGGCGCTTCGATCTGCAGACGGTCCAGCGCCTGGTCGAGCTCGTCATAATCCCAAGCCGCCCGATGGCGCAAATCGCCGTCCATGGGAACAGTAGCCAAACCGGGATCCCGTTTGGCGGCCTTCCGGCGGCGCGCCTGCAAGGCCAGCACCTGGCGCATGGCCACCGCGGCTGTGGCCAGAAAATGCCCACGGTCTTGCCACACCACCTGTTGTCCACTGCCAGACAGCTGCAGGTAGGCTTCATGCACCAGGGCCGTGGGTTGCATGGTCATGCCGCGCCGCTCCCGGCGAAGATAAGCCGCGGCCAGACGGCGGAGTTCGGCGTAAACGAGCGGGAATAGATCGTCCGTAGTGGCTGCCGGCTTCGCCATTTGCTTCAAATCTACCACCCCATGGTACTCCTGGGACTTTTGCAGTGGCCCCTTTTCCACCCATTTGCACGTTACGTAGCAGAGGGAAATGTGAAAGCTGGAAACGCGGTCGTCTGCACAGGGGCCGGGTGGCTGTATCATATCTGACCCTTCCCGGATTATTGAAACTTTAAGGAGACATGATGAGCTTATCAAACGAGGGCTGCAGGTTGGTTCGATTTCTGACGATCGCCTTTGTCGCTGCGCAATTGGGTTCTTCGGTTGCACGCGCAGACATTGTTTACACAATTGACACCACCATCACCAGTTCTGTCCCCACGGGGAACCCACTCCAGACAGACACGGTTGACGGTAGCATTACAACAGACGGCACAATTGGGGTCCTAACGGCTAGCAACATTTTAAGTTGGAACCTCGACTTGACAGATCACCTTAATGCCGCAAACAACGTCGACCTCACCAATACCAATTCCTTTATCGACACGTTTTTCGGGAGCTCCCTCTCGGCTACCGCAACCGGGCTCTTTTTTAACTACAGCGCGGCCGGCGAGTTTGGTATTCAGGAGGACGGCTTTTACACAAGCGGCGAACATTATTTCTGCTTTTCCACGGGTACCGCCGACTGTCTTGCCGGGGAAACAATAACCCCAGGGAACGTTTTTTTTGATGGAGTAGTAGCCACCGGCTCAGCAGAACCGATCGGTACGCAGCCACTGAATCAAAGTTCCGTCCCAGAACCATCTTCCTACGGGCTGATGCTAGCTGGCCTGCTGGGCGTTGGCGGCGGGCTGAAGCGCAGGTTCTTTTCTTAATCGGGAAAGAGTGTCGGCATGAATGCCTGCGCCACGATGCGGTCAACAAGGATCAGGTGGGGTTACGTGAATTTGTAGGCGCCGGGGACTGGGAGCGGGGGGGCTGGGACGACCGCTTTATGGTCGAAGGTTTTGGGCAGCAGGTCGAGCTGGGAGTTCAGCATTCATGTCCCAGGTGACCTTCTGTCCTGAATAGGCGACCTCACGGCCCATGAGACAGGTCATGGTGCTTTCCGCCACCGCCATGGCTTCGTTAATGTAGGGCCCCTGCCCAGGATGCTATTCATCATGTCGGTGTGCTCCTGCACATACGGATATACCGCCGGCAGCGGCTCGCCATGTGGACGCCGCTCGCATAAACGAAGTCCGCATGCAGGTGATCGTAGATGTTGCCGTATTCTTCCTCGCGCGGACGCCACGCTGCACCGCCTGAAGCGATGGCTTCGCTGACGGAGCTTGTGTCGGGGATTACGCGGGAGAATCGTCATCGGGAAACCTTGTGGGGCGCGGACTAGAGTCCTGTGCTGCCTGCAATGGCAGCGCACGGCGCTGCCCCACTCTGCTGCACACTCAGGCTGAAATCTGGAGAGTTCAGGCGCAGACTAATCCAGCGTGATTGGCAAGTCGGAGACTTGCCCTACGGGGAGGTTACAACCGGAGGTCGTAGCCGGATTGGCGGCACGCTTCGATTACGCGGGTCCGGATTGCAGTTACTTCGTCGGATGAGAGAGTGCGATCCGGGGCGCCAACTGTCAGGCGATAGGAGACGCTTTTGCGGTCTTCGGGAAGCGGGGCGCCGATGTACTGGCGCACGAATTCAATTTCAACCAGATCGCTTCCCGCGGCGCCGATGAGGAGGCGTTCGATGTTGCCGGCGGGATCGCGTAGGGCCGCGACCACGGACAGGTCGAAGGCACTGGTGGGGAAGCGGCGCAGAGGTTGATAGCGCACTTCGCGGCGGTCGAGACGCTGCAGCAGCGCTAGATCCAGATCCATTATCGCGGCTCGCCCTTCCACTCCGAGCGATGGGTGGAGCTCAAAGAGGCGGCCGATGGTTTCACCGCGCCAGAATACTTCGGCGGCGCGCTCCGGATGTTCGAAGGGCCGCGCCGCACCCAGGCGCACCTCGCACTGCGGCATCAGGCATTCGGCCAGGCGTTTCAGTTCGAATAAGCCGGCGCTGCCGTCGCCTTCGCGGGTGTAGATGGCGGCGGCGAAATGCGGGATCTCTTCCGGCAGCAGCCCATGCGCAGGGTGGATCTCACGGCCGATTTCGAACAGGCGAAATGAATTAAGGCGCCGGCTGTTTTCGAGGATGTTCTTATGAATTCCAGGTTGCAGGCTCAGCCGCATCAGCGTTTGATCCGAGGCGATCGGATTGGCAACGCGTAGATGCGCTTCCGGCTGAAATTGGAACGCGCGGGCCATATCTTCGCTGATGAAAGAGTAGTTGTAGACCTCGGTGAAACCCTGCGCGGCCGCCATTTTGCGCACCTGGCGTTGATACGTCCGCATCGGATTATCCGGCGGCACAACAGATTCGATCAGCGGCGCTTGCGGTGTGATGGAATCGTAGCCCAGCATGCGGCCCACTTCTTCCAGCAGGTCGTCTTTGATGGAGACATCTTTGGTGGCGCGCCAGCTTGGAACCACGACGGAGAAGTGTCCGGGAGTGCTGTCAGCGATGAGGAATTCGAGGGACTCCAGGATGGAGCGGACATCGTGGGCAGTCACGGGGCGGCCGAGTTTCGCGGCTATCCAGTCTACTGATAGGTCGATCACCGGTGGCTTTTTTGATTCGGCTTTTCTTTCAGCAAGTCCACCGACAAGACGAATGCCCGGCGAGACCTGCTCCAGCAATTCGAGGGCGCGCGCCAGGCCGCGCACGGTGTTCACTGGGTCCTGCGACTTTTCGAATCGCATGGACGCATCGGTGCGCAGCTTGAGCGCGACCGATGTCTTGCGGACGCTGGTGGCTTCGAAGCAGGCGCTTTCAAGCACGATACGCTTGGTGGCGGGACCGATGGCGCTATCGAGACCTCCTATGACGCCGGCTATAGCGATGGGGCCTTTGGCATCGGCGATGACCAGGTTGGATGGGTTCAGATTGTATTTTTCATCGTTGAGCGCGACGACCTGTTCTCCAGCGCGGGCGTTGCGAACGAAGATGGTTTGGCCGGCCAGTTTATCCGCGTCGAAGGCGTGCATCGGCTGGGCCAGCTCCGACATGACGAAATTCGTTACGTCGACGATGTTATTAATTGAGTTCAGGCCGATCGCTTCCAGGCGGTACTGGAGCCAGAGCGGCGAGGGGGCGACGGTGACGTTCTCGAAAACCAGCGCGCTGTAACGCGGGCAGAGCGAGAGGTCTTCGATTTCAACTTTTATTACGCTCCCTTCCGGTCGCGGCTCGGTTTGGCGCGAGGCGCCGGTTGGGCGCGAGGCGCCGGTTGGGAGGAGATCCAAACGCACTGGATCGCGCAGGCGATGGTGCGTAATGGCGGCCACTTCGCGCGCCATGCCGTAGTGGCCCCACAAGTCCGGACGATGCGTGAGCGACTTGTTATCCACCTCGATGACCGTATCGGGCGCGAACAGCACTTCGGTTTCCAGCTCGACGATGCCGTTGTGATCGCGATTAATGCCTAGCTCGAGGCCGCTGGCCAGCATGCCATCGCTCTGGACACCTTCGATCACGGCGGGGCTGACCGGAAGATACACCGTGAGCATGCCGAGCCGGCAGTTGGGAGCGCCGCAAACCACGGTTTTTGCGCCATAGCGGGCCGTTTCCACCTTGACGACTTGATTGTGGCTACCCTTGATCCATTCGATGCCGGCTACGCGCGCGACGCAAGCTGATTCCAGCGGCACGCCGGCCTGCTCGAGCCCTTCGCACTCGGCGGTCTTCATGGTGATCAGGCGCATCAGCTCCTTCGGACTCTGATCGAGGCCGGGAACCAATTCGCGAATCCAGTTATACGAAAATCTCATCTGCTGTTCAGAACTGCCGCAAGAATCTCAGGTCGCCGCTTTGGAGCAGGCGAATATCGTCGATCGCGTAGCGCATCATGGCCAAGCGGGTCAGGCCCAAACCGAACGCGAAACCGCCCCATTGGTCGGGATCGATACCGCTCATGCGCAGGACGTTGGGATGCACCAGACCACAGGGCATCAGCTCCACCCAGCCGCTCTGTTTGCAGACGGGGCAGCCGGGACCACCGCAGATCAGGCATTGGATGTCGAGCTCGAAGCCAGGTTCCACAAAAGGAAAGTATCCGGGCCGCAGGCGGACGGTGACCTCGCGATGAAAGATGGCGCTGAGCAACGTCTTCATGAAGTAGTTCATGTGGGCGACGGAGACGTTGCGGTCCACCATCATGCCTTCCACCTGATAAAAAGTGTGCTCGTGCGATGCGTCCACTTCTTCATTTCGGAAAACGCGCCCGGGCGCGATCATACGCAGCGGGGGGCCCAGGCGCTCCATACCGCGCACTTGGACCGGCGAGGTGTGCGTGCGCAGCAGGTTGCCATCGGTAAGCCAGAAAGTATCCTGCATGTCGCGCGCCGGATGTGTGGCCGGGATATTGAGCGCATCGAAATTGTGATATTCGGTTTCCACTTCGGGGCCGTCCAACACCGCGAATCCTAGCGAGGTGAACAGGTCTTCGATTTCCGTTTGTATGCGCGTGACTGGATGAAGGCTGCCTGGGCGTGGACCGGGGGCGGGCAGCGAAAGATCGATCCACTCCGCTTGTAAGCGCTGATCCAATGCTCCGGCGGCGAATGCTTCTTTCCTGGCTTCGAATGCGGCTTCGATTGTTTGCCGGGCGGCGTTGAGCGCTTTGCCGGCCGGGCCACGCTCGGCGGGACTCAGTTTTCCAATGTTGATTTGCGCGAGCGATCCCTTGCGGCCGAGCACGTCCACGCGGACGGTCTCGAGTTCATCCGGGTTCTTCGCAGCCTGGATGCGCGCCAGAGCGTCGGATTCGAGTTGTTTGATTTGGTCTTCGAGCACTACTTAGGAAGCTCCGTGCCCCTGGGCTGCGGATTCATCTAACAAGTTCACCATAGCTTGATGTCCTTTCGTGAGTGCCAGGTCGAGGGCGTTCTGATTGTTGGATGCGCGCGCCTGCACATCCGCTCCGTGCGAAATCAGCAGCCGGGCGATTTCCACATCGCCGTTCAATGCGGCCGAATGCAGCGCAGTGAATCCGCCTTCCTGGCGGGCGTTCACGTCGGCGCCGTGTTCCACCAGTGCGCGGACCACGTCCAGGTTTCGGCCTGCGGCGCCGGCGTGCAGCGGCATGTTGGTGGTACCGTTTCGCGCGCGCGCATTGACATCGGCACCGTGCGCAAGTAGAGCGTCCGCAACGGATGGCTGGGCGAAGAAAGCGGCTAAGTGGAGCGGCGTCCAACCGTCGTGGCTGTAGCTTGTTACCAGAGTTGGTTCAGCGTCGATCAGTTCCTTCACGCGGCTGCCAGCGCCCGCCATAGTGGCGGCGAAGAAGTCCAACTCGATGCCTAGTTCCAGTAACAGCACCGCGATGTCGTTACGGTGCGCGTACTTTGCCGTAACGAAGGCGCTATTGCCTTTTTCATCTTTGGCGACGAGCAGAGTTGGGTCCGCCGCCAGCATGGCGCTCACTTTGTCACGGTCGCCCGCGCGGATGGCGTCGAAGAAGTCTTTACTCATTTGGATGATCTCTACTCAGTGTCCCCTTACCGACGTGCGGGGCTACCATAATTACGCCGGCGGCTGAAATATTTTCTCGGCCTTGGATACTTCCCAATCCAGGTGGTTGATGTAGAACAACAGCACAGCCGCGGGATATGCGTCTTTGAATTTGTCGTACGTTTTTTGTTGCCAACCATCGGTAAGATACTTGGCGCCGTCGATGTCCTTGTTGAAAAAGCCGTCCTGATTGGGGATGCCGAGATCGTCGAGCACAGCCTTGATCATGTCGAGGTACGAAACCAAGATGGCCTGCGAAAGATCGGTGGCAAAGTCCTCGTCGCCCTCCCCGAGGCGGGCCCAGAAGCGTGGTTCGGCCTTGCGGACGTTCTCGGAATTCAGCTTCGCCAGGTGCAGGCGGGCCTTCATTCGATCGTAAAGCTGGTAGGTTTTCAGCTTCCCGATGGAAATGCCGCGCAGCAGCGAAGTGAACGACTGCTCGCCCAGGCTAATGAAGATTGCGGAAAGCTGCATAAAAAGCCAGCGTAGCATGGGTGCGGTGGGTGCTGACGGACGGTAACGGCACCGACTCCGTTGAAGACCCCTGTCCAAATTGTTGATCCTGAGGACCGCCCGTGGCGCACGCAGTATCGTAGGACAAGCCGGAGGCTTGTCCTACGCGGACGCTTTCGCCTGCACCGATTTTTCACACAGCGTCTTCATTCCCTTTGGTGGGCCGACAGGCCCATGGGAACTCCCTTACGGTCGCGGCTCGGAATGGGGTTTCGAAAACAGTCATGTGGTGGATTGGCGGCCGTAGCGTTTCACCAGGGTTACGCCGGCGAAGATCACCAGCATCGCGAGTAGCTCGCGGATGCCGATTTGTTCCCGATAGAACAGCCAGCCGAGAAACACCGCGACCACCGGGTTGACGTAGTTATAGGTGCTCACTACCGATACCGGAAGTTTATCCAGCACGTAAAGATAGGCGCTGTAGCCGATCACCGAGCCGAATGTCACCAGGTAAAGCACTGCCGCGATACTGCGCGGGGTCCACTGTACCGGTTGCGTCTTGGTGAGAAACGCGGGTCCCAGAAAAACAAGGCCGGTGGCCAATTGCTGTACGGCGCCGCTGACTACTGGATGCGCTTTGGTAACGTGCCTACGCTGCAGGATGGAGCCAAAGGCCCACCCGCAACAACCGAACTGCAACACCAGGAAGCCCTTGAGCAAAGGCCCGCTCCAACCCTGCTGGATCGCGTTCGGCGCAACCAGCAACGCAGTTCCCGCCAAGCCAACCAGCATTCCAAATAGTGTGGGTGCGTGCAGCCGGTCGCCGCCAGGAATAAGAGCCTCCATCCCGACCATCCAGAAGGGCGACGTGGTGATGAAGAGCGCCGCGAGGCCACTCGGAATCCACACCTCCGCGAACGCCAGGCAACCGTTCCCGATCCCGATGATAATCACGCCGTACAGGGCGGTGTAGAAAAGTTCCTTGCCCGAAGGCAGGTGCGCTTTCGCAAAGAACGCCACCAGCAAGAGCGCTGTGCCGGAAATGGTGTACCGCAAACCCACCAGCATCAGCGGCGGGAGCGATTCCAGCGCCATGCGGATGCCTAGATAAGTGGTGCCCCAGAAAAAGCAGACCGCTGCCAGCGCCAGGTACGCTTTGAAATGGGGATGGCTACGCATTATTCAGGTTAACATTGAGAATTGATACTCACGCTCACCGTCAACCCCGCGATTGATCGCAATATCCTTGTGGACCGGCTGGTGTTTGAAGATCGCGCTTACATCCTTTCGCGGAATGAATCGGCCGGCGGCCGAGGGATCAATGCTTCGCGCGTCCTGCACTCCTTCGGAGCCAAGACAGTGGCGGTGGTAACCTCGGGCGGCGAGAACGGAAATCGATTCGAAAAGCTGCTGGCGAAGTCTGGTTTTCCGGTGAAGGTTGTATGCATCAGTCACGACATTCGAATCAACTTCGCCATCACGGACCGGCAGGGGCTGACGGTGAAGTTGAACGAGCTGGGCCCTCCAATCTCGGCCGATGAGTTGGCGAGCCTCGAAAAGGCAGTGGAAACGCGGCTCAAGACCGCATCCTGGCTGATGCTGTGCGGCAGCATACCGCCGGATGTGTCTACGGATTTTTACGCCAAGCTGATCCGCATCGCGCATGATCACAAAGTGAAGACCCTTCTGGACACCGACGGCGATGCGCTGGTCCACGGCGTGGAAGCTGGACCCACAGTGGTGATGCCGAACCAACCGGAAGCGGAGCGGCTATTGAACCGCGCGCTGATCACGCGCCAGCATTTCATGGACGCAGTTGCTCGCATCAAAGCTATGGGACCGGAGTCCGTACTTTTGTCCTTGGGCAGCCGGGGCGTGGTGGCATTGAACGATCATCATTTGTTGGAGGCGCTCCCGCCGCGCATCGATGCTCTTTCTCCCATTGGGGCGGGCGACGCGCTGGCGGCCGCATTCGTGTGGGCCGCCACCAAGAAAAAGGATTTTCCGGATTGCGTGCGCTGGGCTGTTGCGGCGGGCACCGCATCCGCGCAGCTGCCAGGCATGGAATTCGCGAGCCTGGAGCAGACCAAGGAAACGTATCGATCCGTGGAAGTGAAGTTGGTGAGGTGAGGAATTGATGTAGCGCACGCTCCCATGCGTGCCGTGTTCACAAGGTCCAAAACACTTGGTCTCGGATGGACGAATGCAAAGTGGGGCGGACCCCCTGGTCCGCGGCCGACGCCCACGTCGGCCTGCTGCTGGTATATGTCGATGCTTGAGGTAGCGGGTCCAGGGGGACCCGCGCGGACCAGGGGGTCCGCCCCACCCGCTGGTCGAAGGTTTTCATTCCGTTGGATGGGCTGCAAGCCCATGAGATACATTCATGTGAACGTCTGGATCTTCGGTGCGCACGGGTGTTCGCAAGAGTGCGAACACGGCACGCAAGAGTGCGTGCGCTACGAGTCTGGGTCGGATTTCTCTTTGTCGGGTTTGGCTGGAGTGGTGAACAATACCACGAACAGCAGAACCAAACAGAGCAATGTTCCAGCGGCGCCCATTACCAGATAGTCCGTCGCCTTGTGAGGACCCGGCATGACGTTCAGCAGGATCCCCACCGTCGCGGCGAAGATCATCACCATCCCGGCTGCGAGCGCAATGGTGCGATTCATCAGTCGTACTTCTCGAAGACGATCTGCTTGCGATCGAAGCCCAATGCCTTCAGGATGGCGCGCACATCGTCCACCATGGCTTTTAGACCGCAGATGTAAACATCCAGATCGCGCCGGTCGCCGATGGCTTCTAGCAGGTGGACCTGAACGTGACCTGTGCGACCAGTCCAGGATGGCTCCGCGCGGCTGAGGGTTGGCCAAAAATTGAAATTCGGATGACGGCGCGCCAGCTCTTCGAACTGGTCGCGATAATAGATACTGTTTTCGTGACGGACCCCGAAGAGCAGCGTCAACTGCGCGTCATGGGGATGGCTCAAATAGTCCGGCGCCATTGCGCGGAACGGTGCAATGCCCGTGCCGGTCGCGATAAACAATGCTTCTTTCGTAGGATTTCGAACCACGAAGAAGCCGAGTGGCGCGCTCATTTCCACCGAATCGCCAGGCTTCATCTGAAATAGAAAGGGCGAAAAAATCCCTTCTTGTACCACATTGAGACACAGCTCGAAGCGGTTCCCGTCGGGAAGCGAGGCAATGGAATAGGGTCGCGTGATCTTCTTGCCATTCAGCAGTTCATTGAACGAAACGAACTGGCCGGCTTTGAAATGCAGACGCTCCACTTCCGGCACGCCGAACACGAAATGGCGAACCTGCGGAGCCAGCTCGTAGGTTGATATCAACGTTGCTCTCACGCGGGATGCCTCTCACCAGCCAGAGCGTGGCTGGCCCGATCGAGCAAGGCTTCGAGTAATGCGGGATGCCCGTCCAGCGGCGGCGTGACTTCCATCTGGATGTTTCCTCCAAAGGAGGCCGCGGCCTCTTCGACCAGGCGCGGCAGGTCGCGCTGCAGATGCGTTCCCAGTGTGAGGAAATACGGTATGACGATGATGTTCGTCACGCCAACCGCGCTGAGGCGCTGGACGGCGCCCGCGAGATCCGGCTGTCCCAGCTCCAAGAACGCCGGTTCCACAGTGTGCTCGCCAGACGCAGCCATCTGAGCCGCGACTTCCCTCACCGCTTGGTTGGCGGATTCAACCCGGGATCCGTGGGCGAACACGATGAAACCGGTCATACCTGTATTAATGACGGAGCAATCGCGGGGCTCTGTTCCTTCATCGGAAAATGTCCGCGCATGTAATCGATGAAGGAACGCCCTTTGGGCCGGCCGTTCAGTTGATGCAGGCCGACGCGTTCCAGAAACACCAACACGCCCAGGATTTCCGCATCGCGAATGGCGGTGGAACCTTTTTCGCTCAGTTCCTTGCGTAGCTCCTGGATCGCGTCCTGGATCTTCTGATGAATGGCGGCGGCCACCAGATTCGTGGGCCGCGACTCATAATATAAACCGCTTTGGAGCGTCCGATAGGTGCGGATCAGCGACTCCAGCGCCTCGCGAACGTCGGAATCCACCGCGCCCGCGGTCTCGAGCGCGCCCTCCAGAAGCTTTGCGCCCAGAAAAATCAGCAGCGGCTCATGTTCGCGCAGAAATTCTTCCGACACACGGACATCTTTGTTGGGAACCTGTTCCGGATTCACTGCCGGGAGCTTCTCGTGCAGACGCGCTTCCACCAGATACTGGCAGTCGAGCGGGCAATTCACGGTTACTTCGCGTTCGTTGCCGCAGCAAATGGAACAGATATCGCCACCCACTCCCGGGCAATGACGGCGCGGCTTGCGGGTCTCGCAAATCTTGCATTTCATAACGCCGCCTTTATCGTAACATCTCGTTTCTCGTTTCTCGTTTCTCGTTTCTCGTTGGGGGCGTGGGCCGCGAACCAGGAACGAGAGGCTAGGAACCGGGGAACGCCTGCTGATACTGCCGTAAGAAAAACCCATCCGTCATTCCGGCAATGTAATCGCACACTACGCGATGCACCGGCGAAGCGTCCAGGGATTCCACGTAGCTGGGAGGCAGCTTTTCCGGATTCGCTACGTAGAATTCGAACAGCTCCGCTAGCATGCGTGAGGATCGCCGCCGCTCTTCCATCATGAGCTCGGAATAATAAACCTCGTGATGCAGAAACTGCTTGAGTTCGCGATTGGTGGCTTCGGACGCGGACGTAAAAGACGCTAGCCGCCGCGGATACTCCCGCACGCCGGCGGCGCTGGCTACACCGGCCTGGGCGGCCGCGTCCATGGTTCCCTGGATGAATCCGGAGACCAGCCAATCCACCAACCCGCGCAACACTTCCTGGAAGCGCTCGTGCTCGGAAGCGCCCGGGAATTGGCCTTCTGCATCTTCGTATCGCCGATCGAATTCCGGTACTCCCTTGCGAATGTCCCCGATTTCGAACAGGCCAGCGGAAAAGGCGTCGTCCAGATCCGCCGTGTTATAGGCGATTTCGTCCGCCAAATCGATCAACTGCGCTTCGAGCGGGGGCCGCAACCCCGGCAGGTATTCATCCAGCGCCGGATTTTCGCCCTTCTCGAAATCGCGCGAATGCTTCACGATTCCTTCCCGGACTTCGAAAGTCAGGTTGAGCCCGCGGAAGCGCGCATAGCGGTGCTCGAACGACTCAACAATGCGGAGGGCGTGGAGATTGTGATTGAAGCGCTCGCCCACACGGCGCATCTGCCGGTCCAGTTCTTCTTCGCCCGCGTGCGCAAAGGGAGGATGGCCGATGTCGTGACCAAGCGCCAGGGCCTCCGTCAGGTCTTCATCCAAACCTAAAACGGATGCGACGGTTCGCGCGATCTGGGACACCTCAATGGTGTGCGTCAGCCGATTGCGGAAGTGATCGGAAATGCCGGCCGGGAAGACCTGCATCTTGTTTTCCAGCCTGCGAAAGGCACGGGAGTGGATAATGCGATCGCGATCGCGCTGGAATTCGCCGCGGTAGGGATGGGGAAGCTCGGGGTAGCGCCGGCCGCGGCTTTGGGCCACCGGAAAGCGCAGGCCACCAATTGTAGTCGCGATCAATTCTTTTGGGATAGGTCGTCGAGCGCGTTGAGGGCGCCACGGCTGATGCTGCTGCGCGGATTGCCGCGCAATGGCTCCAGCATCTTGCGCGCACGCGCTGGATCCTTGGGCGCAACCAATCGCGCCAGAGCAATGGTGGCTGCTTCCTTGGAAACCAACTCTGTGGGATGATCGATCACTGACTGAATCAGATTCTCGCCATCCTTCTGCTTGCCCTGGGCGGCGTAAATCTGCGCCAGCGACAATTTGGCCATTGAACTGTACGGCCCGCTCCCGGCGTCCGCCACCACTTTGTAATGCTTGGCAGCCTCGTCTATGTTGCCTGCATCGGCCGCATGCGTCCCCAGGTAGAATTCGGCCAGCAGGCCTTCATCTGTTCCTGGGTACTTGGTGGCCAATTCGGCGAAGGCCTTGTCGAAGGCTTTGTCCCGGTCAGCGGTGGTTGGAAACGAAAGAGAGTTGTCGGCGGGATTTTGCCCGGTGTTGGCATTCATGATCTGCATGGCCGTTGCCAGCTTTTCCTGGCGAACGGTGCGCTGATAATTCCGGTACACGAAGCCACCGGCGACGAGTAACACTACAACTACCGCAGCACTGGCCCATCGCACCAGTTGCCGCCGGTGCTCGGAGACGTATTCCACGCTGTGCTGCACTTCCAGCGCGAACTTGTCGGTCTTGAGTTCTTTTCGGGTAAGCCTATCCACTGAAAACCTCGTAGAAGGGAAAACTCAGAATAGCACATCCTCGGGGCGCGGGGCTCACCGCTGGCACCGGCTCCCTTACGGTCGCGGCTCGGTAGCGCACCGGGAAACAGGAAGCATCTTACCGAACCGCGACCGTGAGGGAGTCGGTGCCGTTATTCCTCTCGCAACGTATCGGCCGGATTCAGACGAGCGATGCGGAGCGCCGGCAGCAGGCTGGCCAGAGCCGCTACGAGCACCAGCCCGGCCGCTACGCTAATGTAGGTTCCCGGATCCGTGGTGCTGACACCCCACACCAGGTGCGCGAAAACCTTCGCCGATAATCCGGCCAAGAGGCATCCAACGGCTACGCCGGCCAGCGCCAGCATGACACCGGGGAGGGTGGCTTCGCGGATGGCTTGCGAAACTGTTGCGCCCAGCGCCATGCGAATACCGAGCTCGCGAGTGCGCTCCACGACGGATTGCGACATCAGGCCATAGATACCGACGATGGCCAGCACCAGGGCGAGACCGGAGAGAGACGCCAGCAACGTGGCCTGGAACCGTTCCGACGATACTGATTCGCGGCGCAGATCGTCGAAGGTGCGAAATTTGGCAATGGGCAGCAACGGATCGATGGTGGATGCCGCGTTTTGAATCCCAGGAATCACGCTCGCCGGCATGCCCGCCACGCGCACCACCCAGCTCGGATCAAACCAGACATGAACCAGCTTGAAAAACTCGCCCTCCACCTGCGCGGCGGGTACATAGACGTTGGGAACCGGCGCGAGCGGTCCAAAGTCGCCAAAACCGGAGCTTTGCTGCACGTCGCCCACTACGCCAACCACCTCGCGGATTTCCTTGTTCCCGAAATCGAGATGGCTGCCGACGGGATCCTGGCGCGAAAGATATTGTTTGGCAAACGCTTCGGTAATCAGAACAATCCGGGCGGCTTTCGGGCCGTCGCTTGCGCGAATCAGGCGTCCGCGCAGCAACGGGATATTGAGCGTCTCCAGAAATCCCGGCGTCACATAGTCTAGATTTGTTATCTGCCAATCGGTGTCGGCCTGGGGGCCGTCGACGCGTTTCACTCCAGTATTCAAACCGCGCTGGTAAGGCAGCGTGAGGGCAGCGCCGGCCGATTCCACGCCGGGAAGCGCGCGAATCCGCGCCAATCCCGAATCGTACAACTGAGTGACGTGCGCGCCATCGGCATAGCGGGCATCCTGCAAAGAGAAGCTGGCGGTAATCATGCGCGCCGGTTCGAAGCCGGGACGCAATTTGTAAAGATGCGTGACCGTGCGGACTAGCAGCCCTGCGCCAATCAAAAGCATCACCGCGAGCGCGACTTCGCCCGACACCAGCAGTCTGCGGGACCAGCGCTTGCGCCGGCCGGACACGCCGCGTCCGCCCGCTTCGCTCAGTGCGTTGCGAAGATCCACTGCACCGGCCTCGATGGCCGGAAAGATGCCGGCCAACAGGCTAACTAACAGCGAGAGGAGCAACGTGGCCGCTAATACGCGCGCGTCCAGATGCGCTGACTCCACCACTTGGTACTGATCCGCAGCCAGCTTCTTGAGCCCTTCCAGTCCCACATAACCCACCGCGAGGCCAGCCGCTCCACCGAGGACCGCGAGCACTAGCGTCTCCACCAGCAACTGCCGGATGATGGTGCGGCGTCCGCCACCGAGCGCCTTGCGCGTGGCAATTTCGCGTGAGCGAGATGCGGCTTTGGCCAGCAAAAGGCTGGTGACATTGGCGCAGCCGATGAGCAGCACCAAACCCACCGCACCCCAGAGAATGAGCAGCGGCTTCCGCAAGTCCTGGGTATCGCCCTCCTGCAAGGTCATCAGATGGAGTCGAGCATACGAACCTTTCGGCACGTTGGTGAACAGCGGCGCTCCAATGGATTCCAGTTGGCCGTCGGCCTGCGCCCAGGTTGCGTCCGGCTTCAGGCGGCCGGCGACGGCGTAGTTGGTGCCCTGTCCCTCGGCGTTGGTATTCGGCTGAAGCGGCGTCCAAAGATCGGCGGGTACGCTCGAATGGAAACTCTGCGGCATGACGCCGATGATGGTGTAAGGCTCGCCCTTCAAAAGCAGTGCTTGCCCCACGGCTGCAGGATCTTCATGAAAGATCTGTCGCCATAAGGAATGGCTCAGTATGGCTAGGGGCGGTCCGCCGGTGTGATCCTCCTGGCGCGTGAATTCGCGTCCGATTTGCGGCGCGATGCCCAGGACGCGGAAAAACCCCGCCCCTACCCGCTGCTGTTGCACGTGCTGGACGTGGCCGGCGGCGGAAAGATTTACGCCGGAAGCGCCATCGGAATAAACGGCGGCATCCAGAAATGTCGCATGATCGCGGATCAGCTCCCAGGCGCGGCCATTTTGCCCCACGTTGTCGCCTTCCGCGCGCTGGCCTTTGAAATGGGTGACAATGTGGACCAGACGGGAGGGCTCCGGAAACGGCAGCGGCCGAAGCAATGTCGCGTCCACTACGCTGAAGATGGCTGTGTTGGCGCCGATGCATAGCGCCAGCGTGACGACGATGATGCCGGCAGCCGCGGGACTGCGGCGCAGAATCCTGAGGGCATGTCGAAGATCCATCCAGAGATTCATGGGCACTCCTTTCGTGACCGATTCCTGAGACAGGCACCGACTCCCTGACGGTCGCGGTTCGGTAACACACTTGTGACGAGGGGCCGGGCAGATTTGTTCGGTGGAAGATCGGGTAGAATAAACCTTGGTGCTTAAGACTATCATTTTGTCTGCTGGCTTAGTTGCCGTGACGTGCGCGGAGACCACCCCAAAAGTTCCCAAGCAGAAAACTCAGAAGGTCTATGCCCATACCCGCAAGGCGCCCAAATACAAAGCGCCCAAGTATAAGGCGGCGAAATCGAAAGCGCCGAAATACAAAGCACCTAAGTACAAGGCTCCGAAGAAAAGCCGGCGCTCGTCCCAGATGGCGCCCACGCCCGATCGATATAAAGAGATCCAGCAGGCGCTGGTCAGCAAGGGATACCTGCACAGCGAGCCGAATGGAGAATGGGGCGCGGATTCCGCGGAGGCCCTGAAACGTTTTCAGGCTGACCAGAACCTCACGCCGGACGGCAAACTGAATTCGCTTTCGTTGATCGCCATGGGCCTGGGTCCGAAACGGATGACCGCGCAGTCGCATGCACCAGCGCCGCCGGAATCGCCCAAGACGGATCTCCCGCGATGATCGTCGGCGTCCCTAAGGAAGTCAAAGATCACGAAACGCGAGTTGGTTTGGTTCCGAGCGGTGTGATGGCGTTGCGCGAAGCCGGCCATCGAGTTTTGGTTGAAACCAACGCCGGCGCCGGCAGTTCGCTTCCGGATCAGGATTATCATGAGGCAGGCGCGGAGATCCTCGCCGATGCCGCCGAAGTTTGGACGAAGGCGGACCTGGTGGTGAAGGTCAAAGAGCCGCAGCCATCCGAATATCCACATTTCCGTTCGGGCCTGATCCTGTTTACATATCTGCACCTCGCGCCGCTGCCGGAATTAACGCAGAAGTTAATGGAGACCAGGGTCAACTCCGTGGCGTACGAAACCATTCGCGAGAACGATGGGTCGCTTCCTCTGCTCACTCCGATGAGCGAGGTAGCCGGACGCATGGCCGTCCAAGTAGGCGCGCAGTATCTGGAAGCGCCCAACGGAGGACGAGGCGTGCTGCTGGGCGGCATTCCGGGAGTTGCGCCCGCGACCGTTCTCATTCTAGGCGGCGGAGTGGTGGGGCACAATTCGGCGAAGATGGCGGTGGGGCTGGGCGCACACGTCACTATCATCGACCGCGACCTGGAACGCCTGCGAGAGCTGGACGATATTTATAACTCGCAAGTTGTTACGCTGGCATCCAACAGCCTCACTATCCGGGATTCGCTTCGGAACGCGGATCTGGTGATCGGCGCGGTGTTGATTCCGGGCGCGTCGGCGCCCAAGCTGGTGCGTCGCGACATGCTGAAAGGGATGAAGAAAGGCGCGGTGATGGTGGATGTCGC
>CABEDY010000332.1_pt1 | contig 21259 bp, 24 predicted proteins | sample 3423171 | NCBI WGS metagenome assembly CABEDY01 (sample SAMEA5534333, study PRJEB31848) | metagenome | biome: tundra; feature: field; material: soil | place: USA | collected 2013-05 | depth 0.15 m | reverse complement strand
CCAGTGAAATCAGATTCATCCAAACCCAGCAAGCCGACGTGGGCGTCGGCTGCGGACCAGGGGGTCCGCCCCACCAAGAATGCAGACTGAGCAGTTTTGGGAAAACTAAGTGGCATTGGGCGAAAGCGCCTGCCCCACAGCGCAGCATAGCCGCAACGAAAACCGGGCCGACCCACAAATCGTCGCAGGCTGCAAAGATTTTCGGTCAGCATGTTCCTTCCATCTCGCGCGCCAGCCAGGCTCGCGCCAGTTTCCAGTCGCGCAGCACGCTCTGTGCGGAGATCTTCAGCTCCGCGGCAGTTTCCTCGACGCTAAGGCCGGCGAAGAAACGCAGTTCCACTACATCCGCTTTGCGCGCGTCGAACTTCGCTAGAGCGTCGAGGGCGTCATCGAGCCGCACCATTTGATCGCTATCGAGCGGAGCGCCATCCAGTGACTCGTTGATCTCGACACGAATGGCGCCGCCGCCGCGTTTCCCGGATAACCTGGTGCGGGCCGCGTCCACCAGTATTCTTCGCATGAGCCGCGCGGAAATGGCAAAGAAATGGGTGCGATCCTGCCATTGGGCAACCCGAGCATCCACCAGCTTCAGATATGCCTCGTGCACAAGCGCGGTGGCCTGCAGGCTGTTATCCGAACCTTCACGGCGCACATAACCGCGCGCCATACGCCGCAATTCATCGTAGACGACGGGGGTGAGGCGGCGAAGGGCCTCGGAGTCCCCCTTTCCCCAGGCCCGTAACAATTGCGTAATTTCAACCTGCGACGCTTCGGCCAAGAAATCTCCTGAACGCCATTATAGTTTTGCCTGAAGTTTTCCGCTTACCGGGTGACCCCGAAATTCTGAAGGAGAAACTTATGCTCAAGACGTTTTCGATGACTCTTCCAGGCCTACTGTTTCTGGCCTCCACCGCGGTGAGCCAAACGGTACCCGATCCGACCGCCCTCGATCCAGTAAAAGTTCAGCAAGGGATGGCGATTGCACCGGTCCCGCTGAACATGAAGGGCCTGGACCCCAATTTGGTAGGATACGGCAGCTACCTGGTAAACGCGGGGGCCGACTGCAATGGTTGCCACAGCGACGGTACCACGACCCAGTTCGCAAAGGGCGGAAATCCGTACTTTGGCCAGCATGCAATTGTAAACCCGGCCACGTACCTGGGAGGCGGAAGAGATTTCGGAGCTTTTCCGAATGCGACCGGCAACTTCCCACACATCATCAGCCGCAACTTGACACCGGACTCTACGGGCCTTCCTGTCGGTGGCGACACCTTCGACCAGTTCCTTCTCATCATCAGGACCGGCATCGACATGGATCATGTCCACCCCACCTGCACTGGTGCGCCCAATGGCACATGCATCCCGGCGCCGTTCGACGGCAACCTGCTCCAGGTTATGTCGTGGCCCACATTCAAAAACATGACCGATCAAGATTTGATGGCCATCTACACATACCTCAGCGCGATTCCGTGTTTGGAAGGCGGTCCTGGTGAGCCTGCCAATCGTTGCGGGCCGGCCGTAAAGACGAAGGCGGTGGCCGATCCGAAGAATGCCACAGTGGTGTCGGGCGAGATTCAGTTGGATGGATCAATGTCTATCTCGGCCGATGGAAAACCGTTGACCTACCAATGGACGGTTCCACGAGGGAGTCCATCAGCGGCCATCCTACATGGCGACTTGGCTACGCCGACGGTCCAGTTTTCGCAGGGGCGTGGCGTTTACACTTTCCTGCTCACGGTAACGGATTCAACCGGCACGTCATCGACCGATGTGGCTACCGTGAATTTCGCGGGCAACTGAGTCGCGGCTGGGCCGGTGCATAGCGGGAAGCTCCGGCCCATTCCGCTGCTACGGGCGTGCCGCATCATCGCATCGAGTTTTTGTGTTGGAAGCGCACAATTCCTTCCTGGTAATCGATGGTCAGCGCCATTTGCCGAAGCACCGGCATCCCGATAATGCCTCCAAAAGCAACACCCATGGAATCGCTCATGCTTTCGAGACTGATGGCCACCAGACTGGGATTCTCCTGCCTAAACCCGGCGAAGACCAGTGAGACGTGATCTGTTCGGGACGTTTGCTTGACCGCGCCTTGAATGCCACTGACCTTGGTAAGGTCGTCGCGATATACTTTCGAGGATTCGCGCGCAATGGCGTCATCGATCAAATTGGAAGACGAACCGGAATCGATCAGGAACAAAGTGGATCTTCCGTTGTTGATAGACGCAGGCACAGCCAGATGATCACCAAATCGAAAAACGCGCTGGAAACCGGAAGGCAGGGCGGTAGCGGCATCCATGGGTCCATCGGATTCAGAAGGGGTAACGGCCGGCCGCGGTTCCAGGGCAAGCTCCACCTCGGGAAAATCGATGGTGACCATGAACCGCCTGAAGACATCGGCGCCGATCAAGCCATCAAAGTCGGAGGACTTCGCCGACCGGAAGACGGAAATTGGGTAGTCGGCGAACACAACGTCGCCAATCCGAACTTCCGAGGCGATGTAGCGGAGGGAGGGTTGAGCTTGCTTGTCACCAATTCCCTTCGCGTCGTGACTTTGATCCCCGAGTATTTCCAAGCCGGCGCGCTCGGCGAGCTTGGGAGACACGCTAATCCCGGATGCTCCTGTATCCAGCAACAGCCGCGCAGTTTCATGTTGGTTGAATTGCACGCGCACGCCGAGGCCTCGCGGCTTGAGGGGGCCGTCCAGGATCAGAAATAGCTTAATCCTGGTCTTCTCATAGGGGCTGATCAGCCGCCTTAATTTACGGTCGCCTGCAGCGAGATCGTCGGCGATATGGGCACGCAAACGACGCGCTTCTTCTGAATCAGAGTCGAGGACCGCGAGCACCTCCCGGAGAGCGGCTATGTGATCCGCGCCTTTCAAGATGTCGGCGTGCACGAGCATTAATTGTGGATCACCGGGCGATCTACGATAGGCGTCCATCAATAGATTCCTGGCGGTCTTGAACTTGGAGATTGTTTTGTAGATGGAAGCCAGCCCTTGACGCGCCGCAGCATCGTCGGGGGCAAGCCGGAGAGCCGAGCGGAAATGCTCCTCAGCCTTGGCAATGTCCCCTTTCCGATATGCGGCTAAGCCTGCGGCTGTCTGAACGCAGGCGGTCTGGGGAAATTGTTGTAGGGCTTCTGCAGCCTTCGAGTAGGCTTCCTGGCTGCGATGATCCTCTATCAATGAGCGGATGAGTCCGTAATAGGCGGTGGGGTCCGCTGGATCATTGGCGAGAACCTTGGCGTACAATTCGGCGGCGTGCTTGTACCTGGCCGCGAAAAGCTCCTTTTCTGCGTTCTGGAGAGAGACCGCCTGCGCGCTACATGCTGCCGCGCACAACAATGTGAGCCATATCGGATCTCGCTTGAATAGCATCACTCGCTAAATACTATCATTCAGTACCGTGGCGGAAGCTGAGCCGTGTGGTGATTGCCATTGGGCATCGGCAAGCCGGAGGCTTGCTCTACGGGGAACTGCGCACTGGGTTATAGTTGGGAACCTAGGGTTTCCAGCCATGACTTCGGAGCGATGGCGCCAGATTGAGCTGGTGTATCACGCGGCACTCGAACGCGAGCCGCAGGGGCGCGCGGAGTATCTCGCCGAAGCTTGCGGCGGTGATGAGGATCTCAGAAAAGAAGTCGAGTCGTTGCTGGCGAAGGACCCTTCCTCCCCCGTGTTGGTGTTCAACCGCACGCAAATCCCGGCGCGGCTAGGTCCTTACGAAATCGAGAGCCAGCTTGGCGCCGGGGGCATGGCCGAGGTATGGAAAGCGCGCGACACGCGGCTGGGCCGGCTGGTTGCTCTCAAGGTCTCGAGAACCGAGTTCAGCCGGCGATTCGAGCTCGAAGCCCGCGCCGTCGGCGCTCTGAATCATCCGCACATTTGCACTCTCTACGACGTGGGGCCGAACTATCTGGTCATGGAGTACGTCGACGGCAAACCGCTTCAGGAATTGATTCTCCGAAAGGGACTGCCGCTCGAGGAAGCCTTGAACTACGCCGGGCAGATCGCCGAGGCCCTGGCCGCGGCACATGCGGCAGGGATCGTGCATCGCGATCTGAAGCCGAGCAACATCATGGTGACGGCGGAGGGCAGCGTCAAGGTGGTGGACTTCGGCCTGGCCCGCGTGGTGGCGCCCGAGTTTGAGAAACCCGGTGATCCTGATCCGCTCACGGCCAAGGGCGAGATCGTGGGCACCGTCAGCTACATGTCCCCCGAACAGGCGGAAGGCCAAAATGTGGATGCACGTTCGGACGTTTTTTCATTCGGGTCGGTGCTCTACGAAATGCTGACGGGCGAGCGCGCCTTCCGCGGTAACTCGCCGGCGTCCACACTGGGAAACATCATTCACAAGGATCCGCGCCCGGTCCACGAAATCACCGGGCCAATACCCCACGACTTGGAAACACTCTTGGGACGCTGTCTGCGCAAAGATCCGGCGCGACGCTGGCAGAGTATGGCTGACGTAAGGGTTGCGCTGCTCGATTTGAAGGAAGATTCCGCGGTGCGCGAGCTGGTGGCGGGCTCGTCACCTCGAGGGCGGGTTTGGGCCGTTTCATCAGATCGAGCATACTGGCCTGGACGCTGGCGGCCGCCGGAATTGTCGCCGCTGCCGTTCTAGCTGTCGTCCATTTCCGTGAACAAACGCGGCAGCGTGAGGTGCTCCGTTATACTTTGCCATTCCCGGATAGGACCTCCGAGGTCCGTGAATTCGTCATCTCGCCCGATGGACACTATCTCGCGATGGATGCCGGAGACGAGGGCTCCCCGCGGCGGCTATGGGTGCGGGCGCTGGATTCGCTGGATGCCCAACCGCTCGCGGGAACCGAGGATGCGAGCTACCCTTTCTGGTCGCAGGATAGCCGCTGGATTGCCTTTTTCTCACGCGACAAGCTGAAGAAGATTGCGGTTAGCGGTGGCCCGGCCCTGACTCTGTGCGACGCTCCCACTGGCCGCGGAGGAACTTGGGGGCGCAGCGGAGTGATCGTGTTCGCCGCCGACAACGGCAATAACGGGCTCAGCCGTGTCGGGGAGACGGGCGGCGCGCCGGCGCTTTTGACCAGGGTCGAATTGGGCACGCACCGCTGGCCTTGGTTCCTGCCGGACGGTCGCCATTTCTTGTACCTGTCAGCCCGGGGCCCCAGCAACGGAATCCATCTGGCATCGCTTGATTCCGAGGAGGACAAGCGGCTGGTTGCCGACGAATCCAACCCCGGCTACCGACCGCCCTCCGCCGGGGACCACTTCGGCTTTCTGCTTTTTGTTCGGGAGCGGACTCTAATGGCTCAGCCAGTGGATCCGAACAGCCTGGAAGCGCAAGGCGAGCTTTTTCCGGTGGCGGAGCAGGTATCGCAAGGCTACGACTACGGCAGCAGGTTGTACTCGGTTTCTGAGAATGGCGTTTTGGTCTACCAGAAGGGTCGTGCCGTTGAGGGCCGCCAGCACACTTGGTTTGACCGAACCGGAAAGGAAGTGGGCCACGCGCGCGGAACGATGCGAAGCCTGAATTCTTTTTCAGTCTCGCCGGATGGCAAGCGCCTGGCGACCGAGCATCCATCTGATTCTGGTTCTGGTACGGATTTGTGGCTCGCGGATCTGGAGCATGGCAATGAGTCGCGTTTCACCTTCGATGCGTCATTAAACGACGGCCCGGTGTGGTCCCCCGATGGCGCGAGGATCGCATTCGAGTCGAATCGCGGCGATGGCAATGCGCGCTTGTATCAGCGCCGCTCCAACAACACGGGGCCGGACGAGCTTCTGTTTGAATCGAAGTTTGGCGTGACACCGCAGGACTGGTCGCGCGATGGGAAATATATAATTTTCCGCCCGGTCCGAGGACCGATCGATCTGTGGGCACTGCCGCTGGCGGGCGAAAGGAAACCCATTCGGCTGGTTGCGACACCGGGGGTTGCGGAAACTGACACGATGGGGCAGCTTTCGCCGGACGGGCGATGGTTAGCTTACACCACGAATGCATCCGGCCTGTTCCAGGTGATGGTGCAGCCTTTTGTCCCTGCGTTTGAGAAATCACTGGCAGCGAAGTGGCAAATCTCGACGGCCGGCGGCGCGCAACCACGCTGGCGCGGCGATGGCAAAGAGTTGCACTACATGGCGCCGGACGGAAAGCTGATGGCGGTGGAGGTGAAAGCGATGAGGGAAAGCTTCGAGCACGGCACACCCCGTGCGCTGTTTCGATCCCGGGCTGATGCTCCAACGGGCGACATATCCTGGAGCTATGTGCCGAGCCCCGACGGCAACCGCTTTCTCATCCGTACGCCCGCAGGTGCGGCCGCCGAATCGCCGATGCTCACTGTGGTGGTGAATTGGGCCTTGGGTGCGAGGAAATGAATCCCCTGATAGTCTCCGGGCTACTTTCCTTGCTTGTCGTACGGGGCGCCGGTGCCGGAGGATCCCAGGAACAGTTTCTGGCCGTTCGGGAGCGTGCTGTCGCGGCCGTTGGCGCGATCTGATCCGTCCTTGGACTGATAACCACCACGATCACCTTGATACGCACGGGAATCGCTGGGCCATGGAAGAATTGACGGCAGCGATCCGTTGCGAGGTCCCACGGGCTTAGAAGAGCCTCATATAATGGAGAGGTGGGACAGGTGGCCAAACCCGAGCTGCTCGAATGTGGAGAGCGTCCTGACACGAGGCGACCACTCGTGTTTCTGGACACAAACGTGATCATCGGATACCTCTCAGGTGATCCGTCGACGGCACAGTTGTTTTCTGCCGAAGCAACCGGTCGAATTCGCTTAGCCGTCAACCCGATTGTGCTTCAGGAACTCCTTCTAGCCGCTGACGCCGCCGATCGGCCTGAATTCGAACAAATTAGAGATCATTTGCGAGTGCTTCCGGTGGACTTCGCCAAGGCTGAAGCTCTGCTGCCGCGAATAAGATCTCTGAGGAACCGCATGGCGCACCCGAATGACATTCTCATCCTCAGCAGTGCAGATCAATGTGACTTCCTTGTCACGAGCGATGTAGACTTCAAGAACTTGGTGACAGCCGAGAAACCCCAGGTAGTGACTCCTGAAGAACTCGTTGCCCATCTCCGTGCTGCATAGTGCGCGTTTACTTTGATACTGGCGTATTCATCGACTTTCTCAGCACGCGGGGAAACACCAACGCAATTCTGAGATCCTCAGGGCGACGAGGGCGGACACCGGCAAGCATGGCGGTTGATGCCGAACGGTTGTTTGAAAGAGTCAGCCGGGCCCACGCCGGCGCGACCTCCTGTCTGACATATTACGAGGTTGAAGAAGCGCTCTATCGGCTTCTTGCGCAATCTGCCAAGGGTGTTTCTAATGCCAGCACGTTGTTGATTCCAGCTGCGCGATCAATAACTACCCAGGTTCAAATCGTTATCGAACTATTCAACATCTCAGTGCTCGACCTGACGTCTGAAACAGTCCGCCTTCAGCTTCAACAACTCGATTTACAGACGCGTGGTATTCGAGCCGCCGATTCACTTCACGCGGCGTCCGCAATTGCATTCGACGCCGACCTTATTGTCTCGACGGACGATGCACTTTTGCACCTGGATGGAATCCTTACGAATACCCGCGGTTCGAAAATACTTTGTCGCGATACCGATTTGTCACTTCAACTTTTATAGAGAGCCGGCCCGACTGGGCGCTTTCCGGCCTTGCAGTCTAGTAGCTCGGTCTCCTGTCGAATTAGCGACATTCCCTAAATCACATGGTGTTCTTGCGACACGCTGGCGGGAACGATCCTTCGCTCTGCCACCTGGCCGTCTGACAGCCAAAGTGCCATTCTTGGAACTGCCAAATGGTGCAGGAGTTAGGCAACGCGCCCGTTTAAGTTAGCCTCCCGTTACGGGCCTCCCACACGGATTGTCAAAAGCTAGGGGTGACAGGCGCCGGGCTACTTCTGTTGCTTGTCGTACGGGGCGCCGGTGCCCGAGGAACCCAGGAACAGTTTCTGGCCGTTCGGGAGCGTAATGTCGCGGCCGTTGGCGCGATCTGATCCGTCCTTGGACTGATAGCCATCCACGATCACCTTGGTGCCTACCGGGATGGTGTTTTTGTTGAAGCCGCGCCTCAGCAAAACATTGGGGCTGCCGGCTTCGACCATCCAAGTTGTCACTTTGCCGTCCGGCCCCGTGACGTTGACGTGAATCCATGAATGCGGATTGATCAACTCCACTTTCGTGAGAGTCCCTTCCAAGTGGACGGGGCGTTTCGCATCGAATTCCGCCGCGAACGCGTGATGCGCCCAGGCCGGCGCGGCAATCGAGGCCAGTGCGGCAGTTCCAATTCCAACCATGAGCGTGATTTTCATATCGTTCTCCTTAATCGATTACTTGCCGGGTTTCTTGCTGAACTGGCCGTACATCAGATCTTCCACGAACTCTACACATTTGAAGTCTAACAGCTGCGCGTCCTTCTCAACGTGCCGATACAGCGGCATATTGATTTTCCACTGGCGCGAGAAGACTTTTGGGTCCTCGATGGTGGCTTCATACCAAAGGATGTCGGGGCTGCGGGGCGTGTAGCGTTCGATGACGTGAAGGGCGTCGCTATGATAGTTTCCCGACCGGTCGAACCAGGTGTGTTCGTCGAGGCCGGTGACATCCACTACCAGCGTATCGCCTTCCCAACGTCCCGCCGACTGGCCCATCCACGAATCCACGGGAGCGGGACCAGGGTCCTTTAAGAAGATGTTGCGAAACGCTCCGTCATATTCATACGTGATCGCGATCGCTTTCGCGCTTTGCAGAATCTGAAACGGGTAGGGCATGTAGGTGGCGCGCGGGACGCCCGGAAGATAGCACTTGATCTCCGGGTCAGAGGTGAGGCGATTGGCGAAATTTTCTTTTCTCTTGGCTACGGCTGCGGGAAGATATGGAATTTTGCCGCCTTCGACTACGCTCAGTCCACCCGGCTCGGCTCCGGCCGCGCCGAGGGCGACCACCAAACTCTGTTGTGCGACGTGATCCTCCAGGTTCCAATTGGCCGTGTTCATGGCCTGCCAGATGCCGTTGAGGTTAGGATGGCCGTCCGGACCGTGAGGGGGTTTATAGGCTGTCTGCGCGGACGCCTGGAGGATGACGGCCGCGGCGATAGTGGAGAATTTGGATAGCCGCTTCATTGGATGAACCTTTTGTGCTGGAATATCATTTTGTCACAGATCGTGCGCCGATTGGCAATCGGCGCGCAGGTTGGCAACCTGCCTTACGAGTCGAAGGCGATCAGGCGTCCTGAGAAAACTATGCCTGCCCATAGGAGCAGCGACAGGAAACCTGCGAGTTTGGCGCGCATCGGGTCCGGCACTGCTGTGCTTCCGTAGACTGAACGATGGAAGATTAGCGCGTGAACTCCCACCAACGCCAGCAGCGTCATTTTGATCCAGAAACTCCGGCTGTGATACAGCTTGATGGGCTCGCACCAGGCCAGAAGGAGGCCGGTGCCCACGACAACAGCGAAGCCGATCCATTTCCAGACGCGAAACTGGCCGATCAGATCGGTGACGGATTCGCGGCGCATTCCCCAGCCCAGCATCCGCACGTCGGACGCCAGCACCATACCGCCGAACAGCGCGATGGCCAGCAGATGAATCCCGCCGATGATGGGGTAGAGCAGCGCGCCCTCGCGGATGGCAACGCTCACATCGGTTTCTTGAAGCCACTGGCAAAATGAGAGCAGGGACATAGTTCACACGAACGCGATCATCCGGCCGGCGCCCAACACGCTGGTCCACAATGCCAGTGAGACGCAGGCCGCGAGTATTCCGGCGACGCCAGGCTTTTGGGATCGCGCCGCCATGCGATGTAGCGTGAAGTTATAGAGGATGGCAATGACGAGGCACGTTATCTTGATGCGGAACGAGGGATTGACGTAATAACGCGTGGCGTCGGCTGAAAACATCAGCGGGCCGGTAGTCAGCATGATGGCAACGCCGGCCCAGGTCCAGGGGCGAAGGTCCGCCTCAAGCTGAGCCGCCGGTTGGCGCCGCATGCCGAGGCCGAGCAGCCGCAAGTCGACGATGGCGATGGTCCCGATCAAAAACGCGAATCCGATGAAGTGGAGGGACTCGACTACCGGAAACGCCCACTCAGGACCGTTCATCGCACTCGCCGCCGGGCTTGCCTCAAGCCACTGCATGATTTGCAGAATGGTCATTTGATTTCCGAAAAATCGGTGGCGTCCATATAGGTCGAATCGATCTTTTCGACAATTTTGCCGTCGGCCTCGGATGCTTTGGACACCTGCTGCCACTCCGGATCGGCGACAAATTCCGCCCAGTTCTTTTTCGCAGCTTCGCGGCTGGGGTGCGAAATGATGTAGATCAGCGTGCTGTCCTTTTGCGGGGAATCCTGTGGAACCCAGTATCCGATGCTGGTGATGTGATGCTTATTGAAGATGGCGATGGTGTGATCGCGGAACCGCGCTTGGAGCGCCGGGAGACGGCCCGGGAATGTGTGGTACGTACGGAGCTCGAAGACTCGCGAGTCTTGCGCGTGCACGGTGAATTGTCTGGTGAGGAGCGATCCGGCCACGAACGAGAGCGCAACAAAGGCGCAGGTGCGAAATAGGCTGAGTGTCATAGGTCTCCGGAAATCATACCACTGATACGTAGGACAAGCCTCCGGCTTGTCCATTGGACAAGTCGGAGACTTGTCCTACGGGTGCGCGGTAGACTAGTCCCTATGCTTCGTACAAAATTGTTTGCCGGACTGCTGGTTTGTGTTGCAGCGTTCTCTCAGCCGCTTCCGATAGCCAATCGGCCGGAGGATGCCGGGTTCTCCTCGAAGCGCCTGGAAAAGACCAGGCAGGCGATCAAGGCCAATGTCGAAAACAATCAGGTACCCGGGGCCGTGCTGCTGCTGGTTCGCAATGGCAAGGTGGTAACATATGACGCCATCGGCTATCAGGATCGCGCCGAGAAGACGGCCATGAAGAAGGACTCGATCTTTCGTGTCGCGTCCATGTCGAAGCCCATCACGACGGTTGCTGCGATGATCCTGGCCGAAGAGAACAAGCTCGACGTCGGCGCGCCCGTCGCGCAGTATCTTCCCGAGTTCAAGGACGTCAAAGTTGGCCTGGAGGGACTCGCCGTAAAACGTCCCATGACGGTGCAGGACCTTATGCGGCACACTTCGGGTCTGACCTACGGTTTGTTCGGCAACTCGGCGGTGGATCAGCTATACCGGAAGGCAAACATCTTCGGCGCCAAATCTCTCGAGGACATGGTGAAGACCATCGCCAGCCTGCCGCTGCTCCACCAGCCGGGCGAAGTTTGGGAATATAGCGTCTCGACCGATGTCCTCGGCCGGGTGGTAGAGGTGGCTAGCGGGATGGACCTGGACAGTTTTATTCAGGAGCGCATTACCGGTCCGCTGAAGATGAACGACACGGGGTTCTGGGTGAAACCGTCCGCCATTTCGCGTCTTGCCAAACCCGATGCCAAGTCCAACCTGCCCTTCTCCGACGCGACGCAAAAACCCGGCTTATTATCGGGCGGTGGGGGCATGTTCTCTAGCGCGGGAGACTACGCGCGCTTCGCACAGATGCTGCTCAATGGCGGGGAACTTGAAGGCGTGCGCATTCTTGCGCCGAAGACGATCGCGCTGATGACGTCGGATCAACTCCCGCCCACAACTGAGCGGCACACTCCGGTGGCCGTGCTCCTGGGACCTTTTGGTCCGGTCCCTGAAATGGGCACCAGCTTTGGCCTGGGCTTCGCCGTTCGCGTGGATGCCGGACGCAATCCGCTGCCTGGATCCGTGGGTGACTTCTCGTGGGGCGGAATTACCGGCACCCTTTTCTGGGTTGATCCGAAGGAGAAGCTGGTGGCGGTGCAGATGGTGCAGGCTCCTCAAGCGGTGCTCGGGGCCATCTGGCGGCAGGCGCGGACGATGGTTTATCAGGCGATGACTAACTAGGCGTGGGACGAGCCTCTGGCTTGTCAACTGGGCAAGCCAGAGGCATTCCCTACTTAGAAACTGATGCGGGCTCCTAGTTGGACCGCTCGCGCTCCGCCCTGGCCCAAGCTCTGGCCAAACCTTGCAGTCGGCTGGCCGAAAGCTTGGGAAGTGGAATACGCGCTGTCGAGAGTATAGGAGCCGTAGATGACATTGGAGATGTTGAACGCGTTGAACATCTCGGCCGTCACCGAAAGCTGATATCGCTCGCGGAAGGTGAACTTCTTGGTGAGCCGGAAATCCTGCGAGAAAATGGGCGCCGACAGCGCGTAGCTAGCCGGCAGCGCCAATTTTGCGGCGACCGGGGCGCTGGCGTTGTAGGCAGCCACCGCGGCGGCGAGCTGGGCTTTGCTGGTTCCCGCATTCAGACTGTCCCAGACAATACCCGGCAGCGGCTCGGTGGTGGTGGAAGCAACGGTACCTGGAAGCACCAAGCCATTCACTTGGGCGCCCACCGGTGTGCTGCTGATGAACGAGGAATTGACGCTCAACGAAAAGCCCCAGGGTAGCTCATAGGTTCCTGCGAAGTTGAAGAAAATCTTCCTACGGCCAGGATCTTGCCCACCGTGTGGCTGCTCGCGCAGGCAACGGTAGATTTCCTGCTCTCGGAGGGGTCCTTGCAACTCCGATGCTGCGCCAGCGAGACCTGCCGCTGGCTCTTCCTGGACGCCAGCAAGAACCAGACCCGCCGCTGGTGCGACATGAAAGTCTGCGGCAACCGCATGAAAGCCAGACGATTCTACGCCCGCAAGGCTGAATAGTCCCGCACTGCGGATCGCCGTCCCCCCCGGCGCGTCTTCCAGCATCTTTAATCCTGGAGCAGGTATGACTGGTACCCTGCCATTGTTGCTCGACCAAGTCGACACCATCGGCAAAATGTTGATCGTGACGGATTGCGACGGAAATCCAATCGAAAGTGGTCTCTTTCGAAATGGGCTAAGTGCGCGAGGCAGCGACCGAAGCTAAATAGCGACGCGAGCGCCCAAGTGGTTGGCGTTCCTGCCGTACGCGTCGAGAATTAGATTTCTGGCGATGTCAATCTCCTCACCGGAAATCGTATGAGGGCGGTTTGGATAGCGCCGGGATGTTACGGCCGCTCCCATCTCGTCCAAAATTCTTCGAGACTGCTCCACCCGCTGCCAGGGAACGTGCGGGTCAGGGTCGCCGGAGCCAAAAAACGCGGGCGTGCCGGCCAGATCGCCCGTATGGGTTAGGTCCGCTCCCAGAGGGCCAATGAGACCTCCAGTGAACGCAATCAATCCGGCATATCGCCGCGGATGTCTGGCTACGAACTCGGTAGCCAGGCAGGCTCCTTGCGAGAAGCCTGCCAGGACAATTCGATCCGCGGAGATGCCTGCGTCGTTGGCCATTTCGAGGGTCGCTTCCACTTTGCGAAGCGCGGATGTGAGCCATGGCTCGTTTTGGGCGACCGGCGCCAGAAATGAATTGGGGTACCAACTGTTGCCGGCTGCTTGCGGGGCGAGGTACGCCAGCGCCGGAAGATAAAGTTCGCGCGCGAGCGATAGTATATCGTCCGCCGAGCCGCCGCGTCCGTGCAAAAGGATGACCGCTCCGGCGGCCTCGCTCAGAGGCTTTCCGGAATGTCGAACGGGAGCGTCCTTGTGGGGATCGTTGTTCATACCGTGGCGCCCGCCTCGGTCTCAAGCTCGATCGGCTGAAGGCTCTTATGCAGCGTGACGGGAGGGAGTCTCTTTTCGATAAAGCTACGCTTCGGTTCCAGCCATTGAGGAATGCGAAGCTCCTCACCAAGGGATTCAATAGGCTCGTCAAAAGTGAATCCGGGCGGGTCGGTGGCAAGTTCGAAGAGCACGCCACCCGGCTCACGGAAGTAAATGGAGTGAAAATACGTGCGATCCAGTACGGGCGTGACGTCCAGATGCTTCGCAATTTCCTGGCGCCACTGTCTCTGCGCGGCGTCGTCGGTGGCGCGAAAGGCAATGTGATGCACCGAGCCAGCTCCGGAACGTCCGAACTTCGCATTGGGATCGATGAGTAAATCAATGTGGTTTCCCAACGCACGGCCAGGGGCTCGGAAGCGCAAGCGGTTCCCTTCCTCGCCGATTTTCTGAAATCCCATGATGTTGAGGATGGAGGCGGTTTGGGCGGCGTTCTGCTCCAGCAGCGTCACGCCGAAAAAGCCGCGAATGGCATGCTCCGGAGGAACCGAGGCAAAACGCGGAGCATTTGCGGGACCGGCATCGGCGTGGGCTACGATTTCAATCTGCATGCCGTCCGGGTCCGGAAAAGTCAGCACTTGTTCGTCGAATCGTTTTCCAGTCCGCTCAACCAAGAGACCTTGGTCCGTAAGCCTCTGATGCCAGTATTCGAGCGACGCGGCTGGAACGCTAAAGGCAGTCCTGGCGACTTCGCCGGCACCGGCATGTCCGCGGGCGGCGTTGGGCCAAGGGAAAAAGGTGAGGATGGTTCCAGGCGAGCCGGCGTCATCGCCGAAGTAGAAGTGATAGGTCCCCGGATCGTCAAAATTGACCGTCCGTTTGACGAAACGCAGACCCAGAACTTCCGTGTAAAAGTCCAGGTTTGTTTGAGGATCGGAAGCGATTGCAGTAACGTGGTGGAGACCGGCGATAGGGCTGGGCATATTGTCCTTGCTCATTAGATTCCGTTCGTTCCGAAACGATTCAGACTGCGGGCTCGCTCAGACAGCCGGTTAGATTAGGATAAAGATTCACTCGGTGCTGAGTTCCTGGATCAATGGCTCGCAGAATATGCTACGCGGAAAGTACCGCCTACGACGCTGGAGCGCTACCGGGAGTTGGCGGGCCCAATCTCTGAGGTTCGGAAAGAGTGTCAGGCCCAAGATCGTCGTTGAACGAGCCAAACTGCCTACTGCTACGAGCGGGCAGCTGCAAGGTTTTGGAAGAGATGAGATGACACTCCTAATTGGCGTGTGCGGCGGATTGCGTCACGGCCCGCGCCATCTCATCTGGCTTCGCTCGATCCACCCTTCGGAGCAAATTACGCCGGCGCATAGCGAGCCAGATGTTCAAGCTGTGCTGATAGGAGTCGCGCGCTGCCTGCCACCGCTTGAGCTTGAGGTTAAGATCGCCCAGGCGAGCGTAGAGTTCGGCTTGATCACGTTCCATCCCAGCGTCGTTCCGATCGCGCTGAGCTGTTTCTTCAAAAAAGATCCGGCCTTTCTCCAGGAATTGGGCGGCCTTGGCGACGTCGCCTGAGTTGAGAAACAACGTTCCCATGTGGGTATACATGTTCGCCAAATCTCCGCGAGTTTCGCCTTTGTTTGGATCGGCTGCTAACAGGGCTTGGCTGATGGCGATGGCTTTGCTGTAGTATTCCAAAGCCTGGCCGTTCCGCTTCAATTCCTGAAGCGCGTCCCCCATCGCCAGGTAGGTTACTGCCAGTCCGCGACGATGTCCTTTATCGCCAGGGTCGGCGCCCGAGAGTTTATCGATATACGCGTACGCGCTTCGGTATTTGGCGAGCGCGCCGGCCGGATTGCCCTCTTTCTGCAACAAACTCGCTTCGCGCAAATCGTTTACCCACAAATCCCGTTGGTAAACGACGTTGGATGGGTCCTGCGCATTCAACGCTTCGGCAGTCTTCCTGGCAGCGCGGCAGTTCTCAAGAGCGGCCTTGTAGTCGCCGTTGTCGGCTTGGCCACGGGCAATAAAAAGCAGATTGTTCCCTACAGCGCGGCGAGTTTCAATGTCTTTGGGGTCGGCTTTTAGCGCCGTTCTCAGCATATCCGCGGCTTTGAAGTGGCACTCCAGCGCCTGGTCAGTTTGCCCCATCAACTCCAGTATGATGCCCGTTCTTTCAAAGGCGTCCGCGAGATTCTTTTGGTACTCGAGGCTGTTAAAGTCAGTTCCGAGCAACGACTCCATCACCGACATCGCCTTGCGATAGCTGTCGAGCGCACCGGCGGAATCGTTCTTGTCCTTGAGGGAATCGCCGACAGAGTTGTAGCTGTCAAATAGTTGCTCACGGTATTTTCTGTTGGCTGGCTCGGCCTTCACCAGACTTTCGTTGATCCGAACAGCCTTGCGATGTGTATCCAGGCTGGCCGCTACATCCCAGGTGAGAGTACCCACGCGACTGTAGGCCACGGCTAGTTCGCTCTTCAGTGGCCGGTCATCACCTGCCTCCTGCGCGAGGCTGTCCAGGTATTCGAGAGCGCGCTTGAGGATGAGTTGGCGGGCAGCCAGCGTTCCAGGAATGTTCGCGATGGCATTGGGGAACTCGAACAGGATGGAGTTTGCGAGTTTTCGCACATCGTTGAAACGCCGCTCGGCGCGGGCGCGTTGGGCGCTTGCGACATGCGCCTGCCACGAGGTTCCGATGATGCCGCCGAGCAAGGATAGCAGGAGCAGAATCGCAGCCACCACGCCCACTCGATTGCGGCGCACGAATTTTCCCGCGCGATAACCCAGGGTATCCTGATGCGCGGCCACGGGCAGACCGTCCAGATGACGGCGGATGTCCTCGGAGAACAAATCGACGGATGCGTAACGGCGGTCCGGCTCCTTGCGGATGGCCATGAGTACGATGTTGTCGAGGTCGCCCCGGAGGCGCCGCTGCAACTTCCCGGAGTCTTTTGTGTGACTCGTACCACCTGACTCATCGCGGCCCGCCGCAGTGCTGGGCTTGCCCGGTTGTTGATCGCAGACGGCCTGTGCGATTTCCTCCGGACGGCGAGTCTTCAAGCGATACGGTGCATGGCCGCTGAGCAGTCGATAGAGCAGCACTCCCAACGAGTAGACGTCGGACACGGTGGTAATGGGCTCGCCGCGCACCTGCTCGGGACTGGCGTATTCCGGCGTCATGAAAGGCAGCGCCAGGGTGTGCTCGTTCGCGCCAAGTGTTTGATCGGGGCTGAGCAGTTTCGCAATGCCGAAATCCAGCAGCTTGGGAACGCCGCCGGAAGTGACGAAGATATTGCTCGGCTTCAGATCGCGATGGATCACCAGGTTTTGATGTGCGTAATTCACTGCCGCGCAGACAGTTCGGAAAAGGCCAAGGCGTTCGGAGATGGAAAGCTTGTGATCATCAGCGTATTGGTCGATGGGCTGGCCCTCGACATACTCCATCACCAGATACGGCGAACCGTCGGCGGTGGCGCCGCCGTCCAGGAGGCGCGCGATATTCGGATGTTCCAGTTGGGCCAGGATCTGGCGCTCGGTGCGGAAGCGACGCACAATCAGGTCCGTGTCCATACCGCGTTTAATGACCTTGATGGCCACGCGCATGTGATATTCGTCGTCGTCCCGGGCGGCCAGATAAACAGTCCCCATGCCGCCGCTGCTGATCACGTTCAGAATCTTGTAGGAACCCAGGGCTTGCCCGATTCGAGCATCGGGCTGTTGCGCGGTGCGGGCGGCCTCGACTTCTAATGCGGAGGAGGTCCAAAAACCAGCAGATGCGGCTTCCTTATCGCTCGCCAGGAGCGCGCGAATCTGCGCCAAGAGTGCAGGATCGCCGTCACACTGATGGGCCAGAAACAGCTCGCGCTGCCCCGGGTCTTGGTCCAGCGCCAGCAGGAACAAATCTTCTAATCGCTCGTTTGTGGGCATCGGAAGAATCGGTTCAGGCGGGCAAGCCAGGCGGCCCGTTATCGCCTAGCATTATCGCTTGGTGCAGCCAGGCTCGCGCAAATCTCCAATCGCGCTCCACCGTGCTAGCGGAAACATTCATCGCGGAACCGTTCAGCACTTCCACTGTTTCGTCGGTGGTGAGGCCGCCGAAGAACCGCAACTCCACCACCTGAGCCTGACGCGGGTAGTCGCGCGAAAACTTATCCAGGGCCTGATCCAGGGCCACGATATCTAGATCCGGCCCGGCAATAGAACCGTGGATATCAGCCAGCGACGTTCTGGGTTCGGCCCCTCCGCGTTTTTGAGCTCCATGTTTGCGGGCGTGGTCCACCAGGATGCGCCGCATCGTCTGCGCGGCCATTCCGATGAACTGGGCCCGGTTCTGCCAGGCTACTTTGTCCAGTTTCCGAATCTGCAGGTAGGCCTCGTGGACCAACGCGGTGGCCTGCAAGGTGTGATTGCCGCGTTCCTGGCGTAGGTAACCGGCAGCCAGGCGATGCAGCTCACCATAGACGAGCGGCGTGAGTTGCTCCAAAGCGGCTTGGTCGCCGTGGCTCCATCTGACGAGCCACGCGGTCACATTGTCGGAGGTGAGCACAGTTCTTGGAACTCCGTGGGGGAGCGGCTGAGCACCGATCTAATTTTATCAGACCCCAATTCCAGGCATATCGGGATTTACCCGCCGTCTGCGCTTTAGGCAGCAGATAACCATCATGATCAGCCGTCACGATTTTCCCTCGTTTCTCCTGGCAATAGTGGATTTGCGTCCCTGGGCTCCGCTCTAACAGCGAAGCCCGCTCGAATCGACTATGCGCGTTTGCCGATGAACTTTGAACCGAACGTTGGCCAGGCTCCTGCCGGCGTCCATTTTGTGGCGCGCGGCGCCAGCTACGCGGTTCGTTTGGAAAATGCCGGTCCCGTGTTGCTGCTGAAGCCGGCACTCAAAGCGCCCGCGCACCGGATTGCGATCTCTTTTCCAGGCGGCCGGACTCGCATCGAGCCAAAGGGAGTGGATCGGCTGGAGGGCAAGGTCAACTACTTAGTCGGGAACCGCAGCCGCGGCTGGCATCGGAATGTGCCCACCTATGGCCACGTTCGGTATGAAGCAGTCTATCCGGGCATGGACGTGGTTTATTACGGGCAACAAGGGCGTTTGGAATACTTGGCGCTATTTCGACGATTATCGAAATAGCGTAGGTTGTTGAAAATTAAAAGGCTGGTCGGGCCGCCGGGATTTGAACCCGGGACCTCTTGCACCCCAAGCAAGCGCGCTAGCCAGGCTGCGCCACGGCCCGAATGCATCTATTCTAGCGCAATGCCACTGCGCGACCTAACTTGACGCCTGCAGGGATCTCGAAGAGCTGGGCACCGCAACCCGTCGTTCGAAGCCGCCGATGGAGCGCGAACTGGATCGGAACTGTAATTGCGATCGTCGCTGCAACCATTCCCCAGCATGCCCAGACTGGTAGGTGGGCCACCGCTAGGGTCCGGAGAATCAGCAGCCAACTTAGTGTGAATCCCAGACCCACCGCGCCAGCGGCCATCGCTGCGTTTCGTTCCTTTTTTAAAGCGCAGATGGCTTCGATCAACAGCGCAAATGGGACGGCGACGATCAGGTCCACTAAATAATGTTCGCCGAAGCCCAATGTCGACAAGAACGTCAGCGCCGCAAAACCGGTTGCGATAAATCCTGCGAGCGGCGTGAGCTCCCAAGCGCTCCACCATACCAGCAGCGCCCATGTCATGTGCATGGATGGCATTGCATTGCGCGCTCCGGCGCCGCGGTACATCGCGAGTTGAAATTCGCCCGGAGCTGGAAGATGAGCTGGGAAGCGGGATCCAAAAACGTAGGCTGGCCCGAGGCCCGGAAAATCTGATAGAAGATGAACCCGCACACGCCACCCACGGCGAATGCAGTCATCAAACTACTGTGCAATCCTCGGCGCAATCCCCAGGCATCATACAGCGTGGGAAAGAGCAGCAACAACGCATACGTGACGGACGCCGCTATTCCAAGCCACGGCAACGCAACGAACAACTTTGCGACGGAAGCTCCCGGAGTTATTCCCAAGCCGGAATCGAATGCGTAGAGATAGAAATCGTAAGCAGGCGCGATTTCGTGACGGCGTCCATCGAGACACCGGCTATAAGCGAAAAGACCGGAAGCACCAGCGCGCGCCGCAGGGGTTCGAGGTAGGCGCGCGTATCCGTCCAAACCATCACAAGCGTCATGACGGTCAAGCTGCCGAGTCCCAGAAATGCGCCGAGCCCGGTGGCCACCTGAACCGTGCTGCCGCCAAAAGTTGTTCCGAGTAGTGCGTAGGCAATTCCGTAACCGGTACCGGCCGCGACAGCCCAAAGCAGATGCTTCGTCTGCGGCCGGCTGCCTACATGGAAGAAAAACGCTCCGGCGAATCCGCACGCGATCATGGAATTGCTGCCCAGATGCCAGATCCCCATCACCACCAACAACACTAGGATGACGGCGGTGGAAGTGCACAGCTTGTACAGCAGGTCGTAGTGATGGCGCTTCATGCGGACTTTGGTCCCACTCGATAGTTCGTCGGACCAAGGCGTGGACTTTAGCGCGAATCGCGATGCACAGCGCATCACGTTCGACGGGCACCACTGCGGTCCCAGCTCCATGCCGGCTTTTCGCGTCTGCCGCGGCACGTTCGCATGGTGCACGAAGGCTTAGTGCGAACCGGATGGCAAAGGAGGATTCTCGTGCAAGTGCGACGTCATGCAGGGGCTTTCGGCAGGCGCTGGAGATCACTTGTGCAGTTCGTGACGCCCGTTCCGCCTAAACCGAAATTGAGGATTCCGTCGCGCTACTATCCCATCCACAGCTATGTCGCCTGTCCCAGCCCAAAGGAGATCGTGACGGCGCGTTGGTGTTTGGACATGCCTTGCACGTGGTGTCGAGCAGATAACCGAATTCTTGAAAACCTCGCCTTTGCAGCCGTTCCCCATCAAGGTGCTGGAGCCTGGGAAATAATTTGAGGAACAGATGTTATATTCTCAAGGCATGCAAGATGATCTCTCCCGCCGTAATTTTATGAAGACCACGGCTGTGGCCGCGGTTGCCGCTCCCGGTATTCTCCGCGCACAGAATGCTTCGGGCGCCGTTCGCATCGGTTGGATCGGCGTCGGTTCGCGCGGCTACTACCTGATGGACCGGCTTTACACCGGGAGCAAGGACTTGGCGCAGGTAACTGCCGTGTGCGACACCTATGCACCGCATATGTCGCGCGCCAAAGACCGTGTCCAAACCATGGGCGGCAACTCGCCGAAGACGTACGAGGATTACCTCGATCTGCTGCAGGACCCGAGCATCGACGCCGTGGTCATCGCCACGCCCGAGCATCTGCACTATCCCATGTTCCTGGCGGCGCTCAAGGCCGGCAAAAACATCTATATCGAGAAACCACTCGCGCACACTATTGAGGAAGGCGAAGCGATGGTGGAAGCGGCCGAAAAGTCCGGCAAGGTAGTGCAAGTGGGGACGCAGAATCGCAGCAACTCGCTTTATCAGCAAGCCAAGGAGATGGTGGCTCAGGGGATGATCGGCGACATCCATTATGTGCGCGCGTTTTGGTATCGCAATTCGCTCGAAGACAATCCGGCTTGGCGCTACAAAGTGCCTGACGACGCCACGCCGCAGAATAGCGATTGGAATAAGTTTCTGGGGTCGGCGCCCAAGCACGATTGGGA
>CABEDY010000324.1_pt1 | contig 21591 bp, 22 predicted proteins | sample 3423171 | NCBI WGS metagenome assembly CABEDY01 (sample SAMEA5534333, study PRJEB31848) | metagenome | biome: tundra; feature: field; material: soil | place: USA | collected 2013-05 | depth 0.15 m | reverse complement strand
CCCGGCTTTGTGGGCCTCTATCAAATCAATGCCGAGGTTCCAGCCGGGCTCACCGCCGGCAATCAACCGGTAGTGGTCATGCTAGCCGGAGCTTCCAGCAATTCAGTCCTCCTGCCCGTGCAATAAAAAAACAGCACCAGTTTCGGATCCCCTCACGCTGGCTACACCGCATCTCGCTCCAAATCTGTCCTTTCGCCGCTGAACTCAAATCTCACGGACGCGATTCATTTTCGCACCCCGGAAGTTTGGCGTGGAAAAATAAAATCCAAACGGGTACGAAAATGGTTTAGCGAGTTTTTACAGGGCCGGGTGGGCTGAGGCGAATTGCGCGATGGTCTACTTTGAAAAGTCCACACCGGGTCGCGTGGGTCACGATGGAGCCCTTTATGAGATAGGCTGTCAGGTGGGTTTGCGCGTGATACCCCATGATGCCGCGTCGCCTGTAAGTGTTTGAGGAATTGGTAGCGCTAACGGGAATCGAACCCGTATTTAAGCCTTGAGAGGGCTCTGTCCTAACCGTTAGACGATAGCGCCACTCCATCCATTATAAACAAAGACGCGCTTCCTCCTTCTGACTCCTGAATTCCGGCTCCTGAATTCCCTGCCTTCTTCCCCCAACTGATAAACTGAAAGTTAACTCATGATCTCATCGACACAGCTCCGTCCGGGTATGGTCATCAAGTTCAACAAGGAACTCTACTCCATCTTTAAAATGGAGCACCGCACCCCCGGCAACCTGCGCGGCTTCGTGCAGGTCAAAATGCGCAGCCTGCGCAGCGGCTCCATGACCGAGCACCGCTTCTCTTCCGAAGACCGCGTCGAACGCGCCGCGCTCGATGAGCAAGAAATGGAATATTTGTACGACGACGGCGAGTACTACTATTTCATGAACACCGAAACCTTCGAGCAGATGCACCTCACGCGCGACATCCTCGGCGATGGCGTCGAGTACCTGGTCCCCCAGCTCAAAGTCCACGTCGAGTTTTACGAAGGCAAAGCCATCAGCGTGGAACTGCCCCCCACCGTCGACCTCACCGTAGTCGAAACCGAACCGGGACTCAAGGGCGCTTCGGTTTCGAACGTCACCAAGGCCGCCAAACTCGAGACCGGCCTGATGGTGCAAGTGCCGCCGTTCATCATCGAAGGCGAAAAGATCCGTGTCAGCACCAGCGACGGAAGCTATCAGGAACGCGCCTGAACCACTGACCGCAATACCACCTGTGCTATCTTTGCTCCCATGCCGAATGCGCGCGGGATGCTCTTCATCGCTCTCGGAGTGGTTACCGTGGCCTACGCCTGGATTTGGTTTTCAGGCAAAGGCCGCGCTCCCGGAGTTCCCTCTCTCGCCGAACTAGCCATCGGCTGCGTCACCAATTTCTTCGACACGCTCGGCATCGGCTCGTTTGCTCCCACCACCGCCATCTTCAAGTTTTTCCGGCTGGTGCCCGATGAGCGCATCCCCGGAACGTTGAACGTCGGCCACACGCCGCCCACCATCCTCGAAGCCTTCCTGTTCATCGCCATCGTCCAGGTGGACATGTTGACGCTGGTATCCTTGATCGGCGCGGCGATTCTCGGCGCATGGTTCGGCGCTGGCATCGTCGCTGGTTGGTCGCGCCGCCGCGTCCAAATCGGAATGGGAATCGCGCTGCTGGTGGCCGCGTCCCTCTTCGTAATGACCAACCTGAAGCTGATGCCCGGCGGTGGCCAGTCCATGATTCTGGAAAATTGGAAATTGGGCGTGGGGATCGCCGGCAGCCTGTTCCTCGGTGCGCTCATGACTCTCGGCATCGGCCTCTATGGACCCTGCATGATCCTGGTCAGCCTGCTCGGCATGGATCCCAAAGCCGCGTTCCCCATCATGATGGGATCTTGCGCGTTCCTCATGCCCGTAGCGAGCGCCCGATTCATCCGTATGGATAGCTACAGCCCGAGAGCGTCCTTGGGTCTCGCACTCGGTGGACTCCCAGGCGTCCTAGTCGCAGCGCTCATCGTAAAATCACTCAACCTGACCGCAGTGCGCTGGCTGGTAGTGATCGCAGTAACCTACGCCGCCGCCACCATGCTCCGTTCCGCGATGATCGAACGCCGTAAGTAGGGCAGGATGCCATCCTGCGGCGGGTTGCCAACCCGCCTTAGTTAAATAAAACTCCTGTTGACAGCCCACACATCTTGTGGCATACTCCTGTTGTCATTGCACAGGAGGCCGCATGCCCGAAAGCAAGTCCGAAATCCTACAAGGCACGCTGGACCTGATGGTCCTCAAAACCCTGGACGCCATGGGCCCCCTGCACGGCTACGGCATCGCCCGCCGCATTGAGCAAGTTAGCGAAGACGTGCTGCAGTTGAACCAAGGCACCATCTATGCGGCGCTGTTGCGACTCACCCAACGCGGCTGGATCAAATCCGAATGGGGCGTCTCCGACAACAACCGCAAGGCCAAGTTCTACTCCCTCACGCGATCCGGACGCAAGCAGCTCACCGCCCAGGCTAAGAACTGGCGCCGCATCGCCGGCGTGATGGGCCGCTTGCTCTCGCTCGCCAGGAGCTGAATCATGCTTGCAGCGTTACGTACACAGTCTCCACTATCCTGCGCGCCACCCAAGTAGATCCAATGGAGGCGTTGCGATATGAGTAAGACCGCCATCATTCTGCTTCTTGTTAAAATGAGCCCAACAACCCCATGACCTTCCCCGCTCCTGTTCCTGAGATCCCCGCGGCTAACGTCGACAAAGCCGCAGCCTACTATGTCAACACGCTGGGCTTCACCTTCGATTGGGGGGACGACCAAGGCGGTATTGCAGGCATCTCAAGGGGAAATTGCAGACTGTTTATCACCAATCGCTCCTTCCGAGAGTCCTACGGCAACCGAGGCCCTATCCTTTTCTGGCTCAATCTCTCTAGCAAGGCTGAGGTGGACGAACTCTGCGCCCAGTGGAAGGCCGCCGAAGCCAAGATCCTTTCCGAGCCCGAGGACAAACCGTGGAAGCTGCGCGAATTTATGGCCGCCGATCTGGACGGCAACCTCATTCGCGTCTTCTATGATTTCCGGCACGACATGTAAGAGAATCCGTTCATGATCCGTCAGATCGCCAGTCGACGCCCCAGTCTACGCAATTGTCGCGCGGGACCAGCACGCGATTCATTTCCGCTGCGCCGCGCCGCCCACAGCCAATCCGGATAAATATCCGGACGAACTGCTGGACGCCTACATACTCATCGAAGATGCGGACGCGTTGTACGCCGAGTACGCTGCCCGAGGCGTAGAGTTCACTCGCGGGCTCGCCAACATGCCGTGGAAATCGCGCGAGTTTGTGGTTAAGGATTGTGACGGCCGTCTTCTCGCCTTCGGTGCGAAGCTGTAATCCCCAGCCGCCCAATGAGAATCACGCCGGATCGTATCGTGGGTGTGCTCGGCCCAGCTCCAAAACCGGCCAAAGTCTGGCAGGAACAGTTCGACTACTGCCAGGAAGTGCTCCTGAGGCTCGCTCAAGCCGATTGGGACAAGGTGGACGAAGGAGATTTCTCGTACTACTTTCTCCCGCCTCGCCTACTCGGACCTGCAGCCTGACTTGTTCCGGCATGTTTTTCCGGCGTGCCTCAAGTATTGGTACGACACACTGCTGAGAGACGACTACGCCGGCGAGTTCCACTATGCCCTCGTGCAAGGCCAGATCCTTGAGAAAATGTTTTCGCCGCAGGAACGGGAGTCGCTGCTCGATTTTTTCCGCGATGGCTTCCTCGACCGGATCGAGAAGGAACGTGACTTCGCCCGCGACCGCGGACGCAAGGCGAACGCCTGGATCTTCCGCTTCAACGAACTCGGGGCGGGAGTGCCGGTGATCCCGCGCCGGTGGGGAATCCCGGTGGCCCCTATCTGGACTCCACTTATGACAGAGGCTGGCAGTGTACTACTAGACCTGAAAATCTTTGCAGCCTGCGACGATTTGTGGGGCGGACCCCCTGGTCCGCGGCCGACGCCCCCGTCGGCCCGGTTTTGGTTGCGGCTATGCTGGCAGTGTGGGGCAGCTTGATAAGCTGCGGCCGATTGTCAATCGGCCAACTGCCCGTGCTTCGACGACACTGCGGCGGGAAGCAACCGCCGCGCAGGCTGCCAGCCTGGATTGCGGACTTGATCGAGGCGTTCACCTCTTCTTCCGCATCCATACACGCCAAGTCACCGGCCCGGCCTCCTCATTCGTCATCGGACAACCCGCCAACTTGAGCGCCAGCTTGATCTGACCGTGATGATAACCCTCATGCCAGACCATGTGTTGCAGCATGAGGATCGGGTGGTCATAATGCAGGTTCATCTCCCGCCCTTCCTCCACCCTGCTCTTCACCGCATCCCGCACCGCCTTGGCGCTCTCGTCGAGCATCAGCGCGATGCGTCCACGGTCACGCTCCACCGCCCACTCTTTTTCAGGAACCTCTCTAGCGAACTCAGGCGCATCCTCGAACACAAACACCAGCCGCACATAGTGGATGTGTGTGAACATTTCGCCAACAGATGGACTGCCCTCCATCGCCCTAGCCTCCAGCCCACCCTCCGGCAGCGCGCGAAGCAGATTGACCAGGATGGTGTTGTTCCGGTCCCAGGAATCCAGTAGATCCTCAAGCAGCCCTTGGTCTGACGCATTCGGCATATCCATACCCCGTTCGTTACTGAAATCACGCCCCAACAACCGGCAACGGCCCAAACGTCTCCGCCGGCAGCCACTCAGGCAAACCAGTCCCGGCTTCCGGCACAACCCATCCAAGATACCGCCAAGCTTCAGCGTTGCACGCCATGATTCTGTTTCGCGCAGGATCCACCGAGCACCAAGCCGGCTCGCCGTCCCGGTCCGAGAAATGATAGATTCTCGGCGCAAGCTCCGCGCCACTCGCAACGTCCCAGGTACGCAACGTGCCGTCCTCAGACGCGGAGATGATCCGTAGCCCGTCCGGCGACCACGCGCAGGCCCGCACATAACCTTGGTGCCCTCGGAGCGTGGCCAGGCAAGCGCCGGACTTCGTGTCCCAGATGCGCAGCGTTTTGTCGTCAGACGCGGACACGATCCGTAGCCCGTCCGGCGACCACGCGCAGCCCCTCACGAAGTCCTGGTGACCTTGGAGCACAGCCAGGCACTCGTCGGACTTCGCGTCCCAGATGCGCAGAGTTTTGTCGTAAGACGCGGAGACGATTCGCAGCCCGTCCGGCGACCACGCGCAGCCCCACACGGAATCTTGGTGCCCTTCGAGCGTAGCCACGCAAGCACCGGACTTCGCGTCCCAGATCCGCACAGTTTGGTCGTCAGACGCGGAGACGACTTGCAACCCGTCCGGCGACCACGCGCAGCCCATCACATAACCCTGGTGTCCAGCGGTAACCGTCACCCGTCCCCGGCGCTCAAGTTCCCGCCGGTCTTCCTCGCCGCTACCCGCGCACAGAGCAAACAAAGCCTCGGGCCGCCCCGAAGGCAAGCCAAGCGCACCCTCAAGCTCGCAGCGCAACCACTGCGTCCGGTCGCAGGAGGCGTCCTCGAAGCTCGCATTCGCGAGTTCGCATTTGCGGAACACCGTCGCCTCCAGCGCCGCTCCCCGCCAGCTTGATGCGGCCATATGGCACTGCAGAAACTCCGCCCGCAATCCATCCGCTTCGTCAAAAACCGCCCCCTCCAAATTGCAATGCCGCCATCGCGAATTCCACAGCCTCGCTCCTCGCAGATTCATTCCCGCCAGCATCAAGGGCGCTCCATCGCTTCCCGAAATCTCCCATTCGGATAGATCCGCGCCCGGCAATTGAAAACCCGCGGGTGTTGGCGTCGGGTATCTCTTGCGTGCGGCCAGCAGAAAGTAATCGAACGCCAATTCACTCGCGCTCGCCCGATAAGAATCCCGCAACCGCCCTAGTGTGGCTAGCGCCGCATCTCGCCCATCACCCTCCTCCATCCACTGCCCAAGGAAATCCAATGTCTCACGGCTCACGCGCGGCAGGTCCCACGCCTCCGGGCGACCCTCCACCAACGCCCGCCGCAAATAACCCGCCAGAAAAAACTCCTGCAACGAAGTGTGCGCGAACCGGAACCGGTCGTCCCCTTCTCGCACCAGAAACGTTGCAGTCCGCAGGTCCTCCTTCAATTGCTCTGGCTCCTTGCGCCGGTAATGCGCCGCAAGCTCCGGACGCGCTTCCAGAAAGTTGATCAGCCACTGTTCCAAATTTTGGACGGTCCAGGACCGCTCGCCCGATCGCCACAACTCTGCCGCGAAATGCTCCATCAGCGCCTGCTTGTGGTCCGGCGTGAGCTGATGCTTGCCCGCATCGCGCTCTAACCAGGAGCGAACCATGTGCCGGTAAAGCATCAGACCGGTCACCCGCTGCCCTTCCGCCTTCCACTGCTCGATCTTTGCAAACTCCTCCGTGATCAGGCTCAGCGTATAGGGCCGCTCCGCCATCTCCTCCAGATTGTGCACCGCCTTCAGCGTCTCCATCACGCGGTCCGGATTATCATTAGGCAGCGTATGCTCGATGTACTCTCGAATCTGCTTCGAAGTGAACGGCAGCAGCACAAACGGCGCACGATAGTCATCCGCCCGCACATTGTCGCGATCCTCGGCGCGAAAATGGTTCTGCTGATCCCGCAAAGTGCGGAAGAAGTGCGTTCGGCAACTGATCAGCATTCGCCCACGCCTCGGTTCGCCCTTTCGCGCAGGCGGCAGAATCCGGAAAAGCTGGCGCGTGAACATCTGGCCAGGGTGCGGATCCAGATGCACCAGCACCTCATCCAGGCCATCCCAGATCACCAGCGTGTCTTCGTTCTGCACCAACTTGATCAACTCCTGCGCGCCGAGTTTCCCTCCGTCAGGGCCGCTCTTCCAACTCCGCTTGAGGATCCTTTCGAGAATCTCATCCAGAACCAAATCACCCGCCTTGTCCCCCACGTAGCGCAAATCCAGATAGATCGGCAACGGTACCTTCTCATTCCGGTCCCGCCGATCAAGCAATTCTCTCGCCAGCGCCTTGCATGTGGTGGTCTTCCCCATGCCATATTCCCCGAGCAACGCACAATACGGTTGCGCCTTCGCATCCCCGATCCACTCCATGAGAAACTCGATCGCATCCTTGCGCCTACTAGGATCGATCTCCGGCGCCGCCTCCGGCCCCTTCACCATCGTGCCGGTCGTGGCGTCCTGGTGTGACCTCTCCACGTCTCCGACGACTTCTCGCAAGTGTCGCTCGTATCTCGGCTGCTCGGGCTTTGGATGGTCCAACAGCGCACAAATCTTCGTGTAGAGCTGTAGCGCGAATGCGTCGCGGGTCTGGTCGGTAGTCCGCGCGGCGAACGCCTTCCGGTCGGCGTCGAAAAAAATCTGCCGCTTCTCAAGTCCCTTCAGGTCCATCGTTCCGTCGAAGAGGATGGGCTTCAGCGCAACGGGGACCACGCGCTTGTTCTCCAAAAGATACGGTAGCTCCTCGCGCGTGATGAACTTGCTCGCGAGGAATGCAGGGCTCACCAGGAGGAATCCAAAATCGCACTTCGACATCGCATTCTGAATCTCGGCGAGCCATTCTTGCCCCGGTAGAATGTCGACATCCGACCATTGTTCAAATCGTGATCGAGGATGCGTATCAAGGAAGGGACGCAGTTTTTCCAACAGGCGATCCTTAACTCCACGGTCGTCATGCGCATAAGAAACGAAGAAACGCAAGGGCGGTTCAACTAACAGGTCCCGATTAATGGGTTCGACGCCACGAACTTCGGCATCCACCATCCGCTTCACTTCCTCGGCAACCCGATCCTCGGCCTCAAACCAAACCACCCGATCCGCAGGAGCGCTCTGCGTCTGCCCATCGGTCTCGAGCGATAGCCGCAACCGAGCCTCTTTCGCCGCCAGCCCAATCTCCCGCCGGAACTGCCGGAACGCCGTCAGCGCCGGCCCACGCTTGTGACCTGGATAGAGAGCCTGAAGCACACTCGCGAGACTTGCCCTTCCGCTCTCATCTATTAATTGAATGGTCTGGTCCCACCGAAGAGCATTGGCCCGAGAAAGCTCGGCCCGCAAGATTGGAGCCACGCGGAGAATTGCCGATTTTGACGCCATACGGCATGTTACTACGAAAGACACGAAACTACAACGATTACATACTGCTGGTATTGCTAAGAGTATGCCAAATAGTATAAACTAACAGCAGACAAATGAAGACCGCCATCTCCCTCGACGGGGAACTCCTCAAAGAAGCCGACCAAACCGCCCGAGCCCTCGGCCTCAGCCGCAGCCGCCTCTTCTCACTCGCCCTCGAAGACTACCTCCGCCATCGCCGCCAAGAACAGTTACTCGATCAACTCAACCGGGCTTACTCCGACGAACCCAACCCCGCCGAAGCCCCCAACTTAAAAGCAAAGTTCCGCTCCACCATCAAGGACCGCTGGTGACAGAAATCCACCAAGGGGAAGTCTACTGGCTTGACTTCGGGCCAGCCGAAAGTTCCGCTCCCGCCGAGCGACACCCCTGCGTCGTCGTCCAAAGCGACGTCTTCAACCGCAGCCGCCTCGCCACCACCGTCGTCTGCCTGATTACCTCCAACCTCACCCGCGCCCGCGCCCCCGGCAACGTCCCACTCGAAAAAGGCGCCGCCAATCTCCCCAAAGCAAGCGTCATCAACGTATCCCAAATCCTAACCATCGACAAAACCGAACTGACCGAACGCATAGGCAAGCTGCCCGCCAACACAATCGACTCCATCCGCACCGGCCTCCAACTCCTGCTCGACCGCATCTGACCGATCACTCTCCCACCGTCTCTTTCCGCTCTTCCCCACCAACAACATCCACCGCGCGCCACCATCCACCAATTACGCCACGTGCTACGCCAGTAATCAGGAGCCCAATCAAATGTCCGACGCATCCTCTAACTACACCAACGTCCTAGCCCCGAGCGACCCCGAGCAAGACCACCGCGCCGCAGTCAACCGCGCCAACGCGCTGCACTCCACCGGCCCCCGCACCGACGCCGGCAAACAACGTTCGTCGCTCAACGCCCTTCGCCACGGACTCACCGGACACGTCATTGTCCTGCCCTCGGAAGACCACGCCGCCTACCAAGCCCACACCAACCGCTTCTTCGACGATCTCCAACCCCAAGGCGCGCTCGAACAGCAGCTCGTTCAATCTGTCGCCGACACCTCCTGGCGCCTCAATCGTGTTGCCGCTCTCGAAACCAATCTGCTAACTCTGGGAATGACCGAGCAGGCCGCCGCCATCAACACCGCCGAGCCCGAGGTTCATGCCGCTCTCGCCACCGCCGCCTCTCTCCGCGAACAAGCCCGCGCATTGTCCAACCTCAGCATGCATGAGCATCGCCTCTCCCGCCAATTCGAACGGGCACTCAACCAACTCCGCGAAATCCAATCCGAGCGCCGCGAAAAAGAAGAGAAACAACTCCAGAAGGCCGCCGAGCTCCTCGAAATGGATCAAGACGCAGGACTTCCCTACAACCCGACCGAAGATGGCTTCGTTTTTTCGAATGACGAAATCCACACCTTCATCCGCCGCCGCGACCGTCGCCGCGAAGCCTTCACCGCCGACGCGCATCGCCGCTACAGTTGACCTGTGGAGCCATCGTGGCGCACGCTCTCAGCGTGCCGCGTCGGCACTCGTGCCGACGCTTGGGTTGCGCTAGCATCGGATAGCACATGCACCTCTCCCCCCACGACCGCGCCCTGCTCTCCGGCGACCTCGGACCCGCCGCGCGCATGGCCATGTCCATCATCGTGCGCATGGGGGAAATCCAAGGCGCGCCCGAGCTCCTCGATATTTCGCAAGCCCACATCGACAGCACCATATATATGGGTGAAGCGGGCCTCGAATTCGCCGAGCGTCTTGCGAAACTCGGCGCCAAAGTTGCCGTGCCTTCCTCGCTCAACGTCAGCGGCCTCGACGAATGCCATTGGCGCGAGTGGTCAGTGCCTGAGGATTGGGCCGCGAAAGCGCAGCGCCAGATGATCGCCTATCACAGCATGGGCTGCGTCCCCACCTGGACCTGTGCTCCATATCAAACCTCCATGGCGCCTAAATTTGGCCAGCAGATCGCTTGGGGCGAATCGAACGCCATCGTCTTCGCCAACTCCGTTATCGGCGCGCGCACCGAGCGTTATCCGGATTTGCTCGACATCTGCGCGGCCATCACCGCGCGCGTTCCGGCGTTGGGCCTGCACTTGACCGAAAACCGCGCCGGTCAGTTGCTGATCCGGCTCAAAGATGTTTCACTCGCAGTGCAACAAGACGACGCGTTCTATTCCGTCCTGGGACTCTTGCTCGGCCGCCTGGCCGGTCAGCGCATTCCAGTGATCGACGGTCTCGAAGCCGTACCGGCCGAGGATCAACTGAAAGCTTTAGGAGCGGCTGCGGCATCTTCCGGAGCGGTCGCGCTGTTTCACATCGTGGGAGTTACGCCCGAAGCCCCAACGCTCGAAGCTGCGTTTCAAGGCCGCGCGCCGCTCGAAGAGCACATCATCACCATGCAGCAACTCCGCGACGCCCGCCGGGAGCTCACCACGGCGGCCGGTACCAAGCTCGACATGGTTGTGCTCGGAAGCCCCCACTTCTCGCTCGCCGAATTCCGCCAACTGGCGCCGCTCCTCGCCGGCAAACAGCGTCACCCCGACGTACAATTCCTGGTCACCACCAGCCGAATCATGCGCGACCTAGCAGGCCAAGCGGGCGTGCTCGAAAACATCGAAACTTTCGGCGCGCGGCTCACCGTGGACACCTGCGTGCTCGCCACGCCCATGCTGCCGAAATCCGTGAAGGTTCTCATGACAAATTCCGGCAAGTACGCCCACTACGCCCCAGGACTCCTCTCAACGCAAATGGTATTCGGCAGCATGGCGGATTGCGTAGAATCCGCCATCCACGGCCGCGTGGTGCGCGATGAATCACTATGGGAAATGTGATCGAAGGCAAAGTAGTAGTCTCGGGCGAAGCCGAAGGCGACCTACTGGTCAGCACCCAGCCGCTAAGTTTTTGGGGCGGCTACGATCACCAAACCGGCGAAATAATCGACCGCCGCCATCCCCTCTCGGGCCAGATCGCGAAGGGCCGCATCCTAGCCATCCCAAACACAATCGGTTCAAGCACCACCACGGCTGTCTTACTAGAAGCAGTCCGCGCCGGAACCGCCCCAGCCGCAATCCTAACCACCAGCATCGACTCATTCCTAGCCCTGGCCTCCATAGTAGCCGCCGAAATGTATGCCAGCCCAATCCCAATAGTGGCTCTAACGGCCGAGCAATTCGAAAAACTGGAATCAGGAGCAAAAGTCGCCGTCCGCAAGGACGGCACCCTCCTTCTGACTTCCCAGACGCGAAGCGTCAGCTCCTGAATTCCGGATTCCTGCTTTCTGCTTTCTGCTTTCTGCCTTCTGCTTTCTGCCTCCTGCCGCCTGCCGCCTCGGACCCAGCAGGGTCCGGCCGCGCCCAGCGCGGCTCTGCTACTATACAATTTACCGAACAAACAGCACCGATTGTTCGTCTATAACTGCTGGGGAGAGCCATCCTAGTGAAGCGTAAATGGAAGATCCTACTCATCGTCACTCTGATCGTCTTAGTCAGCGGCGGCGTGTTCGCCAGCATTCGATTTAACGAGCGCGGCATCGTTGAAGTTCAGACGGGCAAAGCTCTGCGCCAGGACCTCACCGCCACCGTCACCGCCTCGGGCGAAGTTAAGCCCAAGAATTACATCAACCTAGGCGCGAACACGCTCGGCCCGGCGCCCATCACTCAGATTCTGGTAAAAGAGGGCGACCACGTCCGGAAGGGACAGACCGTGGCGCTGTTGGAGTCCGTGCAAGCAGGCGCCGACGTCGTGGCGCAAAAAGCAACCATCGATACCGCGCTCGCCGATTCGGCCGCCGCCGAAGCTGGAATGGCGTCCATGCATGACGCCGTCCAAACCGCGCAAGCCACCGTGGCGCGTAACAAAACCGAACTCGAGCGCACCAAGCTCAACATCGACCGCGCCAACGAGCTTTATAAAGCGAAACTGATCGCCAAACAGGATTTCGACCAGAAGCAGGCCGATTACGACACCGCCATCGCCGCCCTGGGAGAAGCGGTAGCCAAATTGGCGCAGGCCAAATCCCAGGAAGCGCAGTCCCGCCAGCAACTCGATTCCGCGCAGAAGCGCATCGCGCAGCTCCGTGCTAACTTGACGCGCTACAGCGACGTGCTCGAGAAATATTCCGTCTTTTCACCCATCGATGGCATGGTCACCAACCTTCCGGTTCGCGTCGGCGAGACCGTGGTTCCCGGCATCCAAAATTCGGCGTCGAGCCTGATCATGACCGTCGCCGATATGTCGGTCATCACTGCCGAAGTGAAAGTGGATGAGACCGACATCGTCAACGTGAAGCTCGGCCAGGTAGCCGACGTTACCATCGACGCAATCCCGAACCAGACCTTTAAAGGTCACGTGACGGAGATCGGCAACACTGCCATTCTACGTTCCACCGGCTTGGCGGCCTCTCAGAGCGCCGTATCGAGTCAGGAAGCGAAAGACTTCAAAGTTGTAATCGCGTTGGACAATCCGCCGGACGACATCCGCCCCGGCCTCTCCTGCACCGGCAAGATCGTCACCGCCACCCGGCAGCATGTGGTCACCATTCCCATTCAAGCTTTAACTGTCCGCCAACGCGGCGATTTGGAGCCGATCGGCAAGAATAAGGGCGTCCAAGCCGCCGCCAAAACCGACCCAGCCGCCGAGAAAGCTAAGAAGGAAGAGCTGCAAGGCGTCTTCGTGGTCAAGAACGGACGCGCGGAGTTTCAGAAAGTGGCCACTGGAATTACCGGCGCCACCGACATCGAAGTCCTGAGCGGGCTCAGTGAGGGCGATCAGATTATCACCGGCACTTACAAAATCATCCGGACCCTGCGCAGTTCCGCCAAGGTCAAGGTGGACAACAAAGCGCCAGTCATCAAATCGGAGAGCTAACCCACGAATGGCGACAGCGACACAGGACCTCCTCGATCGCGGCGAGAGTTTAAAGCGCGAAGGCATCGTCATCCGCACTTACGATTTGTGGAAGACGTACGTGATGGGCGATCAGGAAATCCATGCCGTTTCGGGCGTGGACATCCAGATTCGCCGCGGCGAATACGTCGCGATCATGGGCCCCTCGGGTTCCGGCAAATCGACGTTGATGAACCTGATCGGCTGCCTGGACACGCCTTCCAAAGGCCTGTATTACCTGAACGGCAAACTGGCTAGCGACATGCCGGACGACGAACTGGCGCGCATCCGCAACAAGGAAATCGGCTTCGTTTTTCAGACCTTCAATTTGTTGGCCCGCGCCACCGCGCTCCATAACGTGGAGCTGCCGCTGATCTACGCCGGCATACCGTCCCAGGCGCGCTCAGAAAAAGCCAAGCAAGCTTTGCGCGCAGTGGATCTTGAAGCGCGCATGCACCATAAACCCAATGAGCTTTCCGGCGGCCAACGGCAGCGCGTCGCCGTGGCGCGGGCGCTGGTCAATAGTCCGTCCATATTGCTGGCGGACGAGCCCACCGGCGCGCTCGATAGCACCACCGGCAACGAAATAATGGGCCTCTTCGAAAAGCTGTGGCAACAGGGAAACACCATCGTGCTGGTCACGCACGAGGCTGACATCGCTGCCCGCGCGCACCGCATCATCCACATCCGCGACGGCAAAGTGGAAAAAGACGAACAGGTAAGATAGCCCCGCGCGTCAGCAAGGGGACAGCGCGAATCTGCGAAAATACGAGTTCCCATGCATCTCAGAACTGCAATCCTCACGCTGGCATTGGCCTCGCCCAGTCTCCTGCCTGCCCAGACATTCCCAACTCACGTACCGCCCAAGCGGTCTTCCCAAATTCAGAACGGGTTCGGCATCAATTCCGACCTTCCGCGCGAGCCCTACCTGCCATGGAACCGCTGGTGGTGGACCCGCATGTTCGACGCCGGCGTGAGCTGGATTCGCATCGGACAATACGAGAACAGTTCTGACCCCACTAGTTGGGATTGGGTGGAACAAAAGCGCGGCGTCTATGCGATCGCTCCGGAAGTGGACGACTACGTCGATTCGCTCCTCGAAAACGGCGTCCAGGTGCAGGTGCAATTGATGTACGGCAATCCGATGTACACATCGCTCTCGGGCGTCAAGCCCGATCAAATCACGCCCGCCCCCGGTACCTTCCACAATGACGACCGCAGCATGAACTCCATCTTTTGGCCGCCTACAACGCCGGACCAGATTGCAGCGTTCCTGCGCTACGTGAAGTGGATGGTGAATCATTTCCGCGGCCGAATTCATTACTACGCGTTGTGGAACGAGCAGGACATCGGATACTGGAACCCGTGGGGCAATCCGGAAGAGTACGGCCGCTTGCTGGCTGCGTTTATTCCCGCGGTTCATGAAACCGACCCGCAAGCCAAAGTGATCTATGGCGGCCAGGCGGATCCAGTCAGCAGTTGGGCGAAGCGCGCGCTCGATGAGTGCAAGTGCGCCGCGGGAATCGACGTCTTCGCGTATCACACTTATCCCGGCTACGGGCAGAATATGAATCCGGAGTCGATGGATTATGGCGCATATGAAGCGGACTCGCCAGCGAAGCTCCGCGAGTTGGTGCGCAATTATCCGGGCATCCGGAAAGACATCGAATTCTGGGACGACGAGTTCAACTCCATTGGGACGTGGACTGGGTCGGACGATACGGTGCAGGCCAAGTATGTCCCGCGCGGGATGATCTACAATCACGCGGCCGGTGTAAAGACATTCGTGTGGCTGCTAGCGGCCGGCGTGGACGGCAATGAATTCGACGATTTCGGCTTTCTGCATGGCCTGCGGAATCTCCCGGACGACTTTGCTCCGCGGCCTGTGTTTTACGCGTTGCAAAATACGAACGCTCTCTTCTCCGACACGCGGCTCGATCCGAGCATCACAGTAGAAGCGGCGGATATTCCGCCGCTGCGCCGCCAGCAACGGGCGCCGCTTCTACGCTATGGTTTCCGCAACAAGAATGGAAAAGCGATCATCGCCTATTGGATTGCCGCACACAGCGTGGCAGGCGCCGAGTTTCCTCCACTGGTGGTAGATCTAAAACTGGAGAATTCAGGAATTCGAGAGCCGGTTCTTATTGACGTTACCTCGGGCGACGTCACGGCGCTCGCCTGGAAGCAGGGAACCACGAATACTCTCAGCGCCATACCGGTCCGGGATAGCATTTTGGCGATTGCGGATGCCAGCTATTTCGATTGGCATGTGTTGCCGGAAGCACCGAGTGAACTTGCGGCGCGATCGTCGAGTAGCGGAGTGGAGTTGCATTGGGCGCTGCATGGCGGATCACCGTCGAAAGTGGCCATCGAGCGCAGGGTTGGAAACACGGGCGCGCACTGGGAGCGGATCGCAACGGAATCGGGCACGCAGTTCAACGACACGTCAGCGCCCCGATCGGCCGTCGTCGTATGTTACCGCGTGCGAGCGATCAACGCGGCGGGCGAATCGGCGTATTCCAACATCGCGCGAGCGGGGCGATAGTCATAGACCTGAAAATCTTTGCAGCCTGCGACGATTTGTGGGGCGGACCCCCTGGTCCGCGGCCGACGCCCCCGTCGGCCCAGTTTTGGTTGCGGCTATGCTGCTCTGTGGGGCAGGCAAGATTGCCTCCCCACATGTCAGCGCAGCATCGGGAACAACTCCCGTATTCGCGCTTCATCCGGGCGCGCGCCGTATTCGCAGATCTCGAAAGCCTCGTAAAACTTCACCGCATTTCCTTTCTCCGCCCCATACCATTTCACCAGCGCCTCACGAACCGCGGGATTGGGCGGCCGGTTCCTGGTGCGCTTCAGCCACGCCTTCCGCTCGGCCGGATCTTTAGGCACTTCACTCAGCTTGCCATCCACCCACGGTAGCCATTCATAGAACTGCGAAACATGGGAATCCAGCGCGTCCGTCTTCTTATCCACCACGTCATCGATCGCTACCGCAATGTCGGGACGGAATGGATTGGGCCGCTGGAAATTATCTTCGTAGTAAAGAAACACGGGATTCTTGTGCAGTGCGGGAACTTCGGGTGTCACATTCGGAACCACCACCATGTAAGCGGCGTCCTGCACCAGCACGCCGGTATAACGGTGATCGGGATGATAATCGTTGGGGCGCGGCGCCAATACGATATCCGCGTTCCAGCGCCGAATCTGGCGGATGATCTCCTTGCGAACTTCGAGAGTTGGCAGCAGCTCTCCATCGTGATTATTCAGGACTTCGTATTCGATTCCCAGCCGCCGCGCGGATTCCTTGGCTTCCGCTTCGCGGCGTTTCGCTAGCGCAACGCCGCTCATCGACTGGTGTCCTGCATCTCCGTTAGTAACCGAAACAAATTTCACCGCGTGGCCCATTTTCGCGAAGAGCGCGGCAGTGCCGGCAGCGCGAATATCGCAGTCGTCCGGATGCGCGCCGAAAGCGATCACGTGAATCTTGCCGTCTTGCGCCAGTAGCGCGCTGATACCGGCCATCAGTAGTGCGAGTGTTTTCATCTATGACCTTCCCTTCGCCGGAATCGCCGAACTTTTGCGCGGTTCCCGCAATCCTTCATATCACACCAGCGCCGGGTCCGATTGCGGCTGGTGTCCAGAAACATCCAACCACACTCGTCGCCGCCGCACTGGCGAAGCTTCCCCAAGTCGGCGGAAGTGAGCAGATCGGCGGCCGATTGCGACACTCGCCAGAGCGGAGCATCCAACGCATGGTCTGATTGGTCCCATGCCCAGGCGAAGCCGGTCTTGGTGCGAAGCAGACGCTCATGCGCTTTCGCAATCGAGAGCTCACTTCTTAAAACATCGACATCGGATTCATCCGGCGCCGAACGGCCCAGTAGGGATTTTGAGATGCGAAACAGCGCTTCGCGGAGCCGGAGGGCCCGCGCCAGAGTCGCTGCGGCTCGTGCCGGATGGCTCTCAGCGGCGCGCTCCAGACAGCGCACCTCACGCGCGGTGGAAAGGCCTGCCAACCGGCTCCACGTCGCGAGATCCGGGTAATCTTTCAGCTTGTCGCGCAGCACGATGTCCCGGCCGGTGACGCGGCCTCCGACGGTGTTGACAAAGTCCAGGCAAATACAGCCGCCGATGAATTTCATTTCCGCCATCATAACCGGTTCTAACCGATTGACTGGTTACAGACGTTCTGATAGCATGTAACCACTATGTTGAAGATAACAGGTTACTGCGCGGTTTTTCTAGCGCTCGCCCTTTCGGCTTTGCAGGCGCAGACAAAGCAGCCTACAACGCCCGCCGAAACCATCGCCGCGTACTTCAAAGGCGGCAATGATCAACTGCTGGTGATGGCTAAGGATTTCCCCGAGGACAAATATCAATTCCGGTTGAAGCCCGAGATGCGGTCGTTCGGCGATGTCATCGTCCACGTGGCTTCCGGCAACGTCTACGCCGCGAAAGCGGGCCGCGGAGAAAAGGTGAAATGGGATGAGCTCGATCCGAAGAATTATAAAACCAAGGCTGAAATTGTGGCGCTCCTCGAAAAGTCCATCCAGGATGCCAATGCAACATTGAAAACTTCGCCCGAGGGTCCCAAAAAGGATCTTGAGCCGTGGATGGGTGTGATGGAGCACTCGGCCGAGCATTACGGCTTGCTGGTTGCTTACTACCGTGCGAACGGGATCGTGCCACCGTCGTCGCGTCCGAAGAAATGATGCGCTAGTAATTGCGCGCGCGTTCCTTATTGGGGCGCTCGGCGCGGCTCATGGCTTTGACACCCGCGAGCGATGGATCGGCCGATGCGAGATCATTGAAGTTCCCCATCACTTTGGCAACCGCGGCGGCGATGTCGTCCACATCGCGATCGTCGCCGATCAGCAGGAACTGCGGAAGCCAGACTGCTTCTTCATACGCCGCACGCTCGGACACCGGGCACTTGACGCCCGAGTAATCAGTCTTGAGCTGCGGGCAATTCTCCGGAGTGGCATAGAACAAATCGCTGCGATAGACCGGCTCGTAGAATCGTCCGTCGCTCGGAATTCCTTCGGCATCCAGCGCCGCCACGAAAAGATCGCGCGCTACACCAGGACGTTCGGGACGATATTGAAAAACGTAGTTGTAGATTGTGTCGCGGGTAATCGCAGGTTGAGGCGGCAGCGGGCGAATGCCCGGGATTGCACTCAGAGCGGCGCTCAGCCGCGCGGCGGCCCTCGAACGCTTTGCGGCAAGATCTGGCAGCATGTCGAGCTGTCCGATCAGCAGCGCAGCCTGCAGTTCTGTCATGCGGTAATTCGCTCCCAGCACGCGCTGCTGATATTCATCCGTCCTGCTGGCGCGCCCACAATTCACCTGCGATTGCAGATGCTCGAAATACTTGAGATCGGACGTGATCACCATCCCGCCTTCGCCCGACGTCATCAGCTTGCTTTCCTGGAAGCTGAAACATCCAAGGTCGCCGATGGCGCCCGCGCCCTTCCCGCGATACTGGCCGCCGTGCGCGTGCGCGCAATCCTCGATCAACTTAAGTCCGTGCTCGCGGGCGAGATCGCTGAGCGCGTCCATATCGGCGAACCGCATGGCCAGATGCACGGGCAACAGGGCTTTGGTGCGCGGCGTTATCGTTTTCCTCGCTGATTCCACGTCCAGGCAATAAGTATCCGGATCGACATCTGCGAACACCGGCACGCCGCCGGCAAACAGCACCGCCGTAGCGGTTCCATCCCAGGTGTAGGCGGGCACGATTACTTCATCGCCGAATCGAATACCGGCCGCTTGCAGCGCGGCCACCAGCGCGATGGTCCCGTTTGCCAGACACAGTCCATATTTCGCACCGTGCAGTTCGGCGAAACGCGAGGCGAACTCACCGCAGTAACGGCTGGGCACCGGATACCCGCCCCAGTGGCGGCTTTCGAGCACCTGCTGCAACCGTTGCGCGTCCGCGGGAAGATACTGCGGCCATACGGGGAACGGCCGGTTACGCACAGGGCTCCCGCCCAAAATTGCCAATTCACTCATATCAGAAGATTCTCCTCACTTAGAGATTAGAAATGGATCTCGATTCCCCTCGCTCCCTTCCGGTCGCGGCTCGGTTGGTCGAGTGCGCCGAGTGCTGATTCCGAGCCGCGACCGGAAGGGAGCGTAAGCAGAGAGTCAGTCATGACCACCAGCCTTGATGAATTTGTGGTACAGACCCATGTAGTATGGCAGCAAAAATGAACCGCCGTCGGCAAGCTCCAAGCCATCACCGCCTTGATCTAATTCCCACGGATCGTGATTCCACTGATCGACGTACCGCTCGTCGATGGGCAGCACCTTGCCATTGTTGCGAAACCCAAGTCCGGAGGCGCCAGGCTCTCGCGCATAGGCGGGCAGCGGAACAATATCCGTGCGATGGCTGTTGGTCAAGCGCCAATTCACGCGGTCCAGCGGATATCGGCGAAGCGTGTCCATGGATTCCTCCAGCCATTCGCCCGTGGGCGTCAGATCGCGCTTTCCGTAGGCGTCTTCAAATTGTTTTCCCGTATTCCTGGCCGCGTACATGAAGTTGAACAGGGGATTCAATTCCGGCCGCTCCATGCTCCAGTAGTTCGAAAAAGCCAGCGCATACTTCCGTTGAAGTTTCGGATCGGTTTCGTAACGGATGAGGTTGTAGAAATCCATGAAGGCCATCTCGTCGTCCGACTGATTACCCGAACCCGGCCCCGCGTTGGTCTTAGGGATGAGAACGTTTTGGTCGTAGGCGTGTTGTTCGATCAACTTTCGAGCAGCCTCGGAATATTTCGAGTTGCCCGTTACATGTCCGGCGATCTTCAGGTACGTCAGGATGGAGAGCGAATTCAGACCGCGCTCCTCCCACCAATTGGAATCGTGATTCAGGCTCTCCGGATTGAAAACACCCCATCGCGTAGGCTGGCCGTCGAAGTCCACCAAATGGAAATTGTGATCCAGCAAGTGATCCACAATCGCGCTCACCTGTTCGCGGACGCGGAGCTTCTCTTCGTCAGTAGAGGCCACCAGGTCGTAATACAGCGCGTAGAAAAAGAAATGGCCGTCCAGCTCATCCGAGCTTGTATCGGTTTTCCAGTACCACTTGCCATCGGCGCTCAAGGGCCAGCGCGGCGACATCACCTTCCACAATCGATCTTCTTTTTGACGTTTCTGTTGGTCATGTTCGCGGGTGTCGATCAAGTTCGGGTCCGGGCCGCTGGTGGGCAGAATGCTTCGCGCGATGAATCCACGCGGCGCTGGATGGCTGCCACCCTCGGTTACAACTCTCAAGAATCGGAGCGCTTCGAAGGCAGCTTTCGCTCGTTTCTTCGCTAGTTCGCTCCCTGTTGCAGCGTATGCGAAGCACTCGCCCGCGCCATACATGGACGTCCACAAGCCGTCGTTGTCACTGTCCTGCTGCGTCCACTCGCTCTTGTCGCCAGGCCGTTTCAGCCGGACGCCCAACACGTAGCCATAGGGTGTGCGCCGATGCCGCAGATCAATTTCATCCTCGAAGAACTTCGCTTTCTCGGCTAGCGTGATTTGGCGCCGTTCAATCAATCCAACGCCTTTCTTGGTCGCGAACCAGGCGTTGCCATTCGCTTCTACAGCGATGGCACGGACGTCGTCATCCGGCAGCCAGCGCAGGCCTTGCCGATACTCCCAGTTCTTGCCGTCGAAGCGAATGGCGCCTTTCGGAGTTGCAAGCCAGATCACTCCGTTCTCGCCCGCGGCGATGGAAGTGATCTTGTCATAGGGCAACCCATCGGCCGGGGTATAAGTCGTGATCACGGCTCCTGCGCGCACGGACTGCGGGGGAAGCTGCGCAGCATCTCGCGACCATCGGCCGCCGGAAAACCGCGCGATTCCAGATGTGGTTTTGGCAAAGACCTGTCCATTCACGACAGCCACCGAGATTACGTCGTTGGAAGGCAGCCCATCGCGTGTGGTGAAAGTGTGCGCCACCTCCTGCTGGAACGCGCCAGCCTGCATCGCAACCAGCAACAGGACGTAGCGCACGCACTTTTGCGTCTTCCTTCCCGCATCGACCAGCGGTGGGGCGGACGCCCTGGTCCGCGCGGGTCCCCCTGGACCCGCACCTCGAGTACCGAGCAAGACTTCAGCAGGCCGACGTGGGCGTCGGCCGCGGACCAGGGGGTCCGCCCCACAGGGCACACACGAGTTTCTCCGCAGGCTCAACGAATCCATTGTGTCACGTAGTGTATACTGACCACTTCCGGATGTCCTCAACCCAACCACATCTCAGGCGCGCTCTCACTCTGTGGGATCTCATTCTCTACGGCGTGATCGTGTTGCAGCCGGTGGCGCCCATGTCGGTGTTCGGCGTCATCAGCGATCGCGGCCACGGCCATGTAGTCACTACTCTGCTACTGGCCATGGTCGGCATGCTGATTACCGCTTTTAGCTACGGGCGCATGGCGCGAGCCTACCCGAGCGCCGGATCCGCTTTCACATATGTGGGACAAGAGATCAATCCCGCGCTCGGCTACATCACCGGCTGGAGCATGGTGATGGACTACATGCTCAATCCCCTGATCTGCATTCGATGGTGCAGTGAAGCGGCGTCCGCCTTCGCGCCCGAAGTGCGCCCCTGGATGTG
>CABEDY010000322.1_pt1 | contig 21634 bp, 16 predicted proteins | sample 3423171 | NCBI WGS metagenome assembly CABEDY01 (sample SAMEA5534333, study PRJEB31848) | metagenome | biome: tundra; feature: field; material: soil | place: USA | collected 2013-05 | depth 0.15 m | reverse complement strand
GCCGGGAACGCATCACTCATTATTCGTGGCGCCCGCCAGGTTCAGGATGCAGGCGCTGATCTGGTAGTCACACCGGAACTCGCGCTGATGGGATATCTGCCGCGCGATCTTCTGATGAACCAAGGATTCGTGCGGCGCAGTTGCCAGGCGCTGCGCCAAATCGCTTCTGAGCTGGCATCGGCGCCGCCGCTTCTGGTAGGAGTGGCCACGCCCAATCCATCGGAAATGGGACGGCCGCTGTTCAATAGCGCTGTGCTGCTCCAGAATGGCGAAGTGGGGCCTGCGTTTCACAAGACTCTGCTGCCTACTTACGACGTGTTCGACGAAGACCGCTATTTCGAACCTGCGGCCGGTCCACAAATTCTGGAGCTGAACTGTTGGCGTCTGGGCATCAGCATTTGCGAAGACGTGTGGAACGATCGGGATTTCTGGCAGCGCCGCCGTTATCATCAGGATCCCATCGAGGTGCTCGCGGAATCGGGCGCCCAGGCCATCGTGAATCTCTCGTCCTCGCCGTTCATCGCCGGCAAGCAAATCCTGCGGGAGCGGATGCTCAGCCACATGGCCCAGAAATATAGCCTGCCAGTGGCGTATGTGAACCAGGTGGGTGGTAACGACGATCTGATTTTCGACGGGCGAAGTTGCGTCTTCGATCGCGAAGGGCGCCTGGTGGCGCGCGCTAGAGGCTTCCAGGAAGACCATATCATAGTGAACCTCGGCCTGGGGAATGAGACTGAGAGCTCGGGCACCGTGGCCGAAGACGACTTCGAAACGGAAGCCGAGATCTGGCACGCGCTAGTGCTGGGGGTCCGTGATTACGTGTCGAAGACTCGATTCTCGAAGGTCCTGCTCGGGCTTTCCGGCGGCATCGATTCGGCGCTGACGGCAGCCATCGCGTCCGAAGCCGTGGGACCCGAAAATGTGCTGGGCGTACTGATGCCCTCGCGCTATTCGAGCGGCGGCAGCGTGGACGATTCCGTGGAGCTGGCGCGCAACCTCGGCATCCATACTTTGACTTTGCCCATCACCGATATCATGCAGACCTATGATGGTGTGCTGGGGGAAGCGTTTCGCGGACGCGCAGCCGACGTCACCGAAGAGAACATCCAGTCGCGCATTCGCGGTAATCTGCTGATGGCGCTCTCCAACAAATTTGGCTCGCTGCTTCTCACCACCGGCAACAAGTCGGAAATCTCGGTGGGATACTGCACCCTCTACGGCGATATGAACGGTGGCTTGGCGGTAATCGCGGACCTTCCGAAGATGATGGTCTACCGGGTTTCGCGCTGGCGCAACCAGGTCAAGGCCGATATCCCTGAGGCCATTTTGACCAAGCCTCCTTCGGCTGAGTTGCGTCCCGATCAGAGGGACCAGGACAGCTTGCCCCCGTACGATCTGTTGGATCAGATTCTGGAGCTGCACATCGAACAGTGCCAGTCGGCTGAGGATATCATCGCAAGTGGCTACGATCAGGACACTGTCCGCCGGGTGCTGCGGCTGGTGCGGATGGCGGAATTCAAAAGAAAGCAGGCCGCGCCGGTACTCAAAGTGACTTCGCGGGCTTTCGGGACCGGATGGCGCATGCCTATTGTTAGACAGGAATAAATACTCATGAATATTTCAATTATCGGATTGGGGAAGTTGGGATCGCCCATGCAGGCCGTCATGGCGCACAAGGGGCACACAGTGGTGGGCGTGGATCTGAACCCTGGCACGGTGGCAGCCATCAACAGTGGCAGGGCTGCGGTGAAAGAGCCGCACTTGCAGGAAATGATCGATGGCAACCGGGAGCGGATCTCGGCCACGCATAGTTATGAAGAGGCCGTTCTGGCCACCGATGTCACCATGATCATGGTTCCGACGCCTTCTGGGCCGGACGGGCGCTTCTTGATGACTTACGTGATGAGCGCTGCCAAAGAAATCGGCGCGGCGCTACGCAAGAAGGCGCAATGGCATTTGGTGGTACTTTCCAGCACCGTTATGCCAGGATCTACTGGTGGCACGCTGCTGCCGGCGCTGGAGGAGTTTACCGGAAAGAAGTGCGGTCAGGGATTTGGCCTCTGCTACAATCCCGAGTTCATCGCGCTGGGCAACGTGGTGCACGACATGCTGAACCCCGACATGATCCTGATCGGAGAGTCGGATGAGCGGTCCGGCGCCATTCTGGAGAAGTTTTACCAGGGCGTTTGCGAGAGCAATCCGCGCATTAAGCGCATGAACTTCGTGAACGCGGAGTTGACCAAGCTGTCGGTGAATACTTTCGTTACCACCAGAATCTCCTACGCCAATATGCTGGCGCAGGTTTGTGAAACGATTCCCGGCGCCGACGTGGATGTAGTGACTTCGGCCATCGGCTGCGACACACGTATCGGACAGAAGTATTTGAAAGGCGCGCTAGGGTACGGCGGTCCATGCTTCCCTCGCGACAACGTGGCTTTTTCCGCGCTGGCGCGCACTAACGGGGCTCCCGCGCTGTTGGCGGAGGCCACCGATCAACTCAACCGCCGGCAAGTGCCGCGGCTGGGCGCGATGATACTTGCGAAACTGCCGGAAGGCGGCACGGCGGGAGTTTTGGGGTTATCCTACAAACCCGATACGGGCGTGATCGAGGAATCGCAGGGCGTGGCGCTGGCCAAGTATCTGCTGCAGTCCGGCGCGCGGGTTGTGGTCTATGATCCCGAGGCAATGGAGAATGCTCGCGAGCAACTGCAGGGGCGGGTGACTTTCGCTTCTGGTCCCGCGGAATGCGCCCGCCAGTCCGACGTTCTGGTAATCACCACACCTTGGCCGGAGTTCAAGAAGTTAACACCTCAGGACTTCAAGCGGGCGGCCGGCAAAGCGGTCGTGCTGGACTGCTGGCGCATTCTTCCGCGCGAGAAGTTCGAGGGCGTGGTGGAGTATCTGACGTTGGGCTACGGGCCGGTTCCGAAAGCTGATATGGCGCTGGCGGCGGAGGGAGACTGAATCCAGAATTCAGAATCCAAGAAGTCAGAAGGAGGAACGCGCGCGCAGCGCGCCACTATCTTCTGACTTCTGACTTCTGTATTCGGGATTCTGGGCTGCTGCCGCGGGAACGTCGCTCAAGCTGCGATAAAAGCGGATGGTTTGATCCTCGCGGCGCATCTTTTCAACCAGCTCTCTGCGATCAACGAATATGAGTACTCCATGGGTTTCTTCCACCACCTTGCAATCGGGGTGGAGGGAAGCATAGGATGGCGACCCAATCGGCTGTAAAAGAGCCGTGACAATGGCCCGCGCAGCCTGGTCCCCCTTAGGTAGATATAGCAAGCTCGAGAACGGCGCCCCGCGATAGTTTTCCGCCTCCGCCACCGGGCAAGCTAGCGAAATCACGGTGTAGGGCCCGGCGTGGTCTTCCAGAAAACGATACAGTTGGCCCTGCTTCAGTGCGAAGCCCGTGACCTGAGGGGAGGGAGCGCCGCGAAGCAACAGGTAGTTCAATTCCGAATTGACTTGGGCGAAGAAGAAGCCACCCAGGTGCAAAGATCCGTCGGCATACCAGGATGCAAGAGACGCGTTGCGTCCGTTAAGGGTGGCGTCGCTCATGTGAGTGTATTCCGCAAGGGCATCAAAGCGCGAGGCATAATCGGCAACGTTGAACTGCGCCGGCAGCTTCGACCAGAGTAGATTCAGGGAAATGTTATACCAGTGAGCGGCCCCGGATGCATACCAAACTCCGAGCCGGCTACCCACCCTAGCGTTCGGACCAAGCATTGCTTTCCCGGCTGCCCGGGCCACCTCGGCTTCCTGTTCCCGAGGCTCGGGGAGGATCGCGGAGTGCTTGGTGTCCCACTTGGTCAGCAGCATGCCGGCTCCAACTATCATGGCGCCAACCGTCAGAACCACACGTCGCAACACTAGTTGCCGGGGAAGCTTCGCCAAGAATCGATCGGCCAGCATCGTGGCGCCCGCCACCAGCGCTATGCAATAGATTGAAACCTCGTGGACGAAGTAATAGGCGTGCTTATGGGACGCGAATAAGAGCACGAAAAGCTGCAGTGGGAGCGAGGCCAGCAGCAACCCCCTGATTGGCGGGAAAACTAAGAGGATCGGTGTCGAGAGCAAGACCAGTGGGATGCCGAGCAGGAAAGGCAATCTCAGCCAAGGACCGCCATTTAGCCTGGGCGCCAAATAGTGATACTCGGCGATATGGGTTTGGAGAATGCTCCAGATTCCCTCTCGCGGTATCATTCGAAGCATCGCGACAATCCCGTGCCAATCCGGAATCAGGAACAGCAACAGTATGGGACTCCGAACAGCAGCCCACCGGCTGACATAGCGAGCAGCGGTTTGCTCGCGCGACGCCAGCCATTTTGGACGATAGCCCAGATCATGTATACCAAGACCCCCAGCAACGCGGGAGCAGCGTAGTAGTGGATTCCTGAAGCGTAAGTCACGAGAAACGCGCCGGCGAACAGCCATTTCAGGTTCCAGTTCGCCAGTCTCCCTGATTCCAGGGCGATCAGACCAGCCAGCCACGCAGCGTTAAGATGGTTCTCCGGCCGCATGCCGAACAGCTCCAGCCCCGGGCTGCCGAGCCAGGCGGTTGGCGCCGCGAGACCGCAAAGGAGAGCCATCTTCGCCGTCGCCGGAAAAGGGCTGCAAACCACGAGCACAATACCGAACAACAGCATCAGCAAGGCCGGAGTCGCCTCAGCGTAGTAGTAGGTGAGGCCGCGACGCATGAAGGCGGCAATGATTTTATAGTGCAAAGGAGGGTGCACCACCATTGCGTCGAAATCGCCATAAATCGGATACGCAATCTTGCCGTAATGCAGATCCACGTAGCTCGGATTGAACAACCCGATCTCATCTATCCCTCCGCCGCGGTCGCTGAAATATGCCGCCAGCAACAGCAGCGCAACCATCAGGCCCGCCAGCGCGCCGACGGCTCCCCAATAACGCTCGTTCGGAAATGCAAGAGGCGTCTGTGGTTGCGCGGCAGGATCGCCGCTCTGTGCCTGGGGTGCAGAGGTTGAAGCTACGGCCGGGGCGGGAGGAGATTTAGCGGTCTTGAGCCTGGGCTGACGTGAGCGCCCCAAACGCCTACTATAGCAGGCCACTTTCACGGGTAGTGTCGCGATAGAGAGGATATGAAATGTCAACTGATGTAACCGAGACGCCTACTCTCCGCTTCGAGAGCGCCCAGGATGCTCTCGACTATGCTGACGAAATGGTGCAGAACGTCAAGCACAGGCTCTCCGTCAATAACCGGAATCTCATCGAACGTTACGAACAGCGTGAAATCCATCTTGTACTTCGTGCGTTTTCCGGATATGTAGGTTCCGAGTTCGACCTCGTTTTTGAGGCGGTCCCACGGGGGTCTAACAGGGATACTGACAAGGCCACCCTCCGTCATGAGGAAATTACCGAGCCCCGAGCCAATCCCAACCCCGAGGAGTGCGTGCTTGTCTGTGTTGGATGCCTTATTGAGAGCCCAGAGAAAATCATTGCCTCCTTGGTACGGCTGGAACGCACGAAAGAGCGGGTAAAGATCTTCCGGAACGTCCCTGGACCTTCCCTTCATGTTGCTCTCAAATTTGTCGAGGCTTCCAGCGAAGGGAAAGGCCATGTAGTCCGACTTGACCCTCCCGGCAGCGATGGAGATTTGTTGCACAGCCGTATCGAGACAGGATCTGATATTGTGGACGGCGTCAGCCGCAATACTGCAAAAGGATTCCGGGATAGGCTGCGTGAGCCGGAGTTTGTGGACCTCATGCTCAGGTTCCTGCGGGTGAGGTTCTATCACGATTTCGTAAGGATTCACATCGAAGAACACCCTACTTTTCCCTTCGAGATCCGCGATGTGTTCCTTTGCGCGAGTGACCTTGCGACGTGACGCTTCAAGCGGATTTGTCATTTACTGAAGCGGCAGACTTGGCCCACCGAGCCGCAATGGCTTTCTGGGCTATCTCCCTTCGCCGCTCCGGGCTCAGGCTATCGGCGCGCAGCCTGCCCCCTATCTTTCCCCCCTTGCGGCCCATACGCTTGAAATAGGCCATTGTTTCCGCTGCTATCTTGTGTCGTGGCATGTCTCAATAATACTTGACCCGGTAATGGAAAGCAAGCGCTTTTCTGTTGACCTTCATCAGGGGGTCAAGTATAATTAGTCATGAAGCAAAAAACCCCAGTCAGTGTTGAAGCACTGGCCGGGGCTGTAATCTGCACAGCCGAAGCCGAACAGACTCGCAATCTCATTATCCGGCTTTGGGCTGTGGAACTCAAGAGGAGATTCCATGACCTGCCACAATTGCCGAATCGAAACCGTTAAAGCTGGACGCGCGAAGGATGGAGCACAGCGCCACAAATGCCAGCAGTGCGGCAAGCGCTTTACCGATGCTAAACAGCGCTTACTCGGATCTGACTCTCGCCTGCCTGAAGAAAAGACCCTCATGATCCTGCGGTGCCTCCTGGAAGGCAACAGCGTGCGCTCCACGGGCCGCCTGTGCGAAGTTGAGCCGAATACGGTACTGAACATCTTGGTGCTGACCGGTGAGCGCTGCGAGCGGTTGTTAGGCAAGATGTTGATGAACATCACAGTGAAGGATGTGCAGGCAGATGAAATCTGGAGCTTTATCGGCAAGAAGGAAAAGCAACGGCAACCTGGGGACGATCCGAACGTTGGTGACGCCTATACGTTCGTTGCAATCGAGCGCCACAGCAAGTTAGTCCTTAACTTCGCTCTAGGGAAGCGCGACCAATTGACCACTAACGGCTTCATCGAGGGTTTGAGGCTGGCAACCTCTCCCAAACAATTTCAAGTCACGACTGATGGCTTCGCCCCGTACGTTTCGGCCATGGAAAATACGCTTGCCGACCGCGTGGACTTCGCGCGACTCATCAAAGTCTATCGTGCGACCCCCGAGGGCGAGCGCAGATATTCTCCCGCTGAAGTGGTCAGCACTGAGACAGTGATTGGTATAGGCAACCCCGATCCAAAGCGGGTCTGCACGTCCCATGTCGAGCGGCAAAATTTATCCATGAGGATGGGTATCAGGCGCTTCACTCGCCTGACGAACGCCTTCAGTAAAAAGTGGGAGAACCACTGGGCTGCGTTGTGTGTGTGGTTCGCGTACTACAATTTCTGCCGAGTTCATCAATCTCTACGTGTGACGCCTGCGATGGCGGCTGGAATCAGCGACCACATTTGGAGCGTGCGAGAATTGCTGGAGGCGGCGTGAAATGAAGAAACGGGAGTCGTTGAGAGAAATACTTATGAAAGTCCTGACGCGTCAGCTCAAGCTGGAATCCGAGTTACGCGTGCTGTGGATCGCGCTTCGACAAAAAGGAATCCTAAGCATCGAGGATTTCAGCGAGGCGGAAGTGATCGCAAAGCAAGTCGAAGAAGAGCTGCTGAAACTAGATCGCGCCTCTCCCGAGGAATTGCTGGCAGAAGCTCTTCGGAAATTTCAAGGTCCGAAACAGTAGCGAGTGCATCGGATACATCCTGCTCCGCAGACGCAACCGTTGTAGGAAGAATCGCCTCAACTGCCTGTAACGCCGCCATTGATTGTTCAAACGTGGCACCTGACTCGTGCAGTGTTCCAAGAATATTATCGATCAGGCGAAATACGATTACTGGTTCTCGTGTGCCCTGGCCGTTGGTCCCTTGCATGGAGGTTCTGGCCTCAGTCTACCAAACCACTCCACTCCCTGATATACTGGCCCATCCAGCCACATTGAAAGGAGCGTCGCACCGTGCGCCGATTTGCGTGTCTCCTGTTATTCGCTGCCCTGGCCGCTTTAGCTCAGGTACCGATAGAGCCTGAGATCAACGATATTTTCTACGCCATACCCAAGGACGGGTCAGCCAAGCTGGTCTCCCTGGAACGCCAGCAGATCACAATCCACAGCAAGGCGTCGGGCTTCATCGTAATGGGTATGAAAACAACATCGGAGATCGCTGGTGGCGAATCCCCAGTGCGATTCAAGGCTGGCGAGCCGCTGGCGTTTGTCGTGAGATCCGCATTCGCCGCGTCTGCCGTCGATCCGAATACGTTTTATGGTTTGCGGTTGCTGCACGCCAAGAAAAAGAAGCGTGAGATCGTATTCATGACGGGCCACGTTTCGCCACTCGGAGCTTCGACCAAAGAGGATCTTTCAGAGGGCGTATTGGGCTTGGAGTTCAGCAAGTATGGGACGTCTTCCTACAAGGTGACTACGCCTGTACTGAAGCCGGGCGAGTATGCGTTGGGACGGGCCACCATGCCGCAAGTCGTTTACTGCTTCGGCGTGGACTAGGCCAAAATCCCCGTATCCTCTCTAATACGACACTACCCTTTCACGGTGCATTTCGGGAGTGGGGTACATTAAAGCTTGTGGCTGAAGCGTCGCAAACAATCGGGGAAACGTCGCCAGGTCAGAGTCGCGAACAACTCAGGTCTGGAGCGGCGGGTTTTTCCTGCGTCATCTGCGGCCAGCCCCTACGTAGCGAGCCTCGGGTCCGGTTGGTGAAGTCCCAACTAAATGCATGCGAAGTCTGCGGGAGTTGGACGTATCTGCCTCGACGCAGTTCATCCGAACAGGCCGCAATTCACGATACTGAAGAGTATTTTGACCATCCCTATTTTGCTTTGCGCCGCAGCGTGAGCCCAGCTTTGATCCGGCGCTGCCGGGATATTTTCGGGCGATTAGAGCAATCCACCGACATCGCCGCGCTACGTGGTCAGAGATTGCTGGATGTGGGCTGCGACACGGGCGGCTTCCTCCAGGCCGCTCGGCAGGAGTTTGGGATTGTGCCGGTAGGTGTCGATGCCGCCAGCCGATCAGTCGAGGCGGTGCAGCGCCAGGGAATCGAAGCACATCTCGGCTCAATCGAGCGTGCCCCGAGCCATCTAATCGATTTCCCGGTGATTACTGCGATCGACCTTATCGAGCATGTGAGTGACCCCGCCGGCTTTCTTCGGGAGATTCGAAAACGGCTGCGCCCCGGCGGTGTAGTTTACCTCGAAACGCCGAACATTCAGTCGGCCGTTTACCGGGTCGGGTGCGCGTTCAGTCGTCTGACCCGAGGGCGCCCGGAAAAACTGTTTGAACGCCTCTTTCCGCTCCAGCACGTGCAATATTTCACGGCGACTAGCCTGGCAGGTCTGGCGCGGACGGCTGGCTTCGACGTTGTCCAAATCCATAACCGCGCGCTGCCCTGGGGTGACATTGCAGCTTCCGTGCCCGTACGGTTAGCCATGTCAGCGATGCAGCTATTGGACCGCGGTCTCGGTGCCCGGATTCTGATCTGGGCTGTCTTAAAACGGCCAGCTTCGGGAGCTGGACGTGGGTAAAAACGCTAACCTCCCGCTGGGCGATTCTTCAGGCTGCTTCATTCTTTTACCGGTACTCAATGAGATCGCGAACATTGGTCCACTGCTCGATCGGATCGAACAGGTCCTGGCGGGGTGCCCCTACACCATTGGGATCGTGGACGACGGTAGCACCGACGGAACCATTGCGTATCTTGAAAAGCGCATGCTGCGACCAGATCACCATCTGCATGTGATCTTCCGGAAGAAGTGGCGGCGCGCTTCGCAGCGAGGTGCGGCTTTATGGACGCTCTTGCGATGGGGCCTGACTAACACTAGCCACGAAATCTTCATCGAGATGGACGGCGACCTTTCTCACCGCCCGGAAGAGTTTCTGGAAGGTATCCGGTTAGTAGCGGGGCGACAATATGACGTCGCCATTGCCTCCAAATACGTGCCGGGGAGCCAGGTGTTGAATCGTCCGGTTGGACGCCGCCTCATCAGCCGGATTTGCAGCGTCGCAGTAGCTGTTTTGATTAGCCCGCGCATCCGCGACTACAGCAACGGCTACCGCTTCTACACCCGCTCGGCCGCCCGGTTGGTGGCTGATCATAAAATCCGTTACGGAAGCCCCATCTATCTCAGTGAGGTCCTGGCGCTCTGGCTGCGTCGTGGGCTGCGCGTGACGGAATTCCGCAGCACATACATAGGACGCAATGAGGGAGTCTCAAATCTTCGGATGGCAGACCTTGTAAAGGCCGGAATCGCCATTTTCGAAATCTCTGTCCGCTATCACATCCTTGGTTTCTCGCAGTGTGCGCCTGAATTGGCGCTCACTTTGGACAGCGAGCCCGAGCGGCACCGTATGCAAAGCGGGGGCCGGTAGGCAGCATGACTGGCCCAGATCGGGAATCGACGCCCACTTACTCCGCGGTTTTGTTCGGAGCTTGCTTGCTAGTCCTGGCGGTTGCTTCGATTCTTTACCTGGCTTTTCTGGATAGACAGATTTCGTTCGACGAGATAGGTCTGTTCAACCCCTCCTACATGCTGCTGCACTATGGCCGGATCACCTACCCCATTCACGGGCATTTTGACGATATGGTGATCCACCCTCCTACGCACTACCTGGTGATCGCACTATGGATGAAGCTGGGGTTCAGTCTCTTCCACGCGGCGGCAGTTATGCCCATACTCTCGTTTCTTGCGGCAGGATGGTTGCTTTTCATCTCGCCATTCGACTTCTCCGCGAAGGTAGGGTTACTGTTCGGAACCTACCTGGCTGCCTTGGTGTGGACCCCTACGCTAACAGTGAGGCCGGATGTATCACTGGCGCTGGCCTGGATTGCGGGGCTAATCGGGCTGGAGGCCGGCCGGCTTGCGAACTGGGACCCGAAACGTCTGTTTGCGGGTAGTTTATTTCTGGTCTACGCAGCAACCTTGCACTATCCCGGCGCTTTTTGTTGGACGGGAGTCCTGGTCTACGTGGTTTGGGTTTGTCGCCGGCTGCCTTGGAGGGAAGCGCGCGTGCGAGTGGCGGCGATGGGTGCCGGAATCGCATTGATCGGCATTCCCTACCTGGTGCTGTTCCTGATCCCGTACCGTCACGAGATCGCTGAAGTCCTTCAACAGGTTCAGGGCAAGGGTGGGCCCGCGACAGCGTTTCATTTGCATATCGTGGCTTACAAGGTATTTGCGAGTTTGCGCCCTGCTTTCGCGTTGAATCAGCCTCTGGTGCAGATGCTACTCACTCCACTATGGTCATGGCTCACCCCCGCCTTCCTTATCGGGCCGCCGCTGCTCTTCGCCTTTCCGAGCACTCGTGGCCTCGCGTTGGCCTCGCTGCCCCAGTTGCTGTTTATCGGCTTCGGAGCGCGACACAAGGACCCAGTATTCCCCGGCTATTTCACTCCGGAACTGATCGTGTACCTATCCGGAGTTATCACCGCTTTGGCGGCGGCGGCACTCTGGCTCACGGCGCGGCTTCCCTGGCGTGCCGCCCGGGTGATCCTGCTGACCCTGGGATTAGTTGGGCTCACCAGCTTGGCTCTGCGCGACAAGCCGAGCGTATGTGGGTCACTTGTTCGTTTCACGCCAAATCTGGATGACATGGAACTGGGCCGGGCGGCTTCACGGGAGATTGTGGGCTCTGGAGCCTTTATTGGATCCACGAGCTTAGGGGCATGGTATACGGGTGGCGCCGCTCACTTCTACGAGGTCTCACCCGAGGTTCTATACGGTCCGGCGTTTGCCATCCAACCGAAAGAGTATTTCTCACGATTTGATGGCTTGGTTATCGATCAGCAAAATAGTTGGATGACCTCGAACAAAGAGAGAATCTCCCTGAGCACCCTCTATCTGGCCGGCGATCTTCACCTAAAGGGATTCTGGTTCGATGACAGACGTGCCAACACTGAGTCACAACTCTCGTGGATGATGTACGCCGCGGCGCAAAGCCCGGTTCGGGGCTACGTGATTCGCGGCCACAGAATGTATCGGTTCGATCAATCGCCGGACGGCGACAGCATATTGTTCTGCGCGGCGTGCCAAATGAAGGACCTGCGCAATGACGGGCGGTTCGAGTCTTACTTGACACTCTTCTTCCCCTCCGCCGCAGGCGACGATGATCCCCGCTACGGCCCGGATTCGACGCCTCTGATTCGCACGCTGCTGGTGAGCAAGGAGCAATTCCAACGAGATGTACTTCCCCAGGCAACCCGCTGCCAGGTGCGTGATCAGATTGCCGGGCGGATGGTAGAGGTCGACTCCGGAGCCATGCTGGCGCGCTTACGGGCCACCGATAGCACCATCCGGTTCTATCGCAGCTTTGCGACCGCTCTGGGAGGTACAGGGCGTTTAAACACGGCGAATACTAACCGGCTTCCAGGCGTGGTCGCAATGCGAGCAATGCAGGCGCTCAACCCCCAATCCCACGTGGTGTTGCGCGGCGGTTCCGAGGATGTCCGGACCGCGCCAACCCGGTGGTGGGACGCGGCGTCTATTACCATCAATCATGCGAAAAGCGCTCCCGGTGCGTTCCTCTACATTCGCGGGAAAGTGTTGGATGGCGTGGTGGGCATCAGTATTCGTGGCCACGAGCAGAATTCCATTCTTGGAAGTGAAGCCTTGTGGGGTTCTCACGATGGCGTGACGGAGATCTATATACCGATTGCGTCCTTTGATGACTCCGAGCGAGTGGTGATACGGAACCAACGCGAGAATGGGCAATCCGAGATTTTGATTGAGGATGCCGCGGTAGTGGTAGAAAAACCCGTTCCGTAGCGGAGAGCTGAAGATTCGACGGGTGTATACTTTCAATTAACGGGAACAATTCAATGAAGCCCGATTTAAATCCCGCCGGCACAGGAGTGTGCGCGCCGTAATCACCGGCTCCGGCGGCCTAGTCGGCTCCGAGTGCGTTCGATTGCTTTCCGAGCATGGCTGGGATGTGGCTGGTATCGATAACGACATGCGGCGGCAGTTCTTTGGTCCTCAAGGCACAACTGCGCCGGTTACCGCCAGTGTGGCAATCTGTGGTTTTATCGTACAAGGGATACCGTGCACAAGCGACAGCCTGCCGACTTGGTGAGCCTGGTCCTCCCCGCCTATAACGAGGAGCCGAATATCCGTCCGATTTACGACAGCATCCAACGGGCCCTGGGAGCGGTGGAACACCTGGAAATCATCTTCGTCGACGACGGCTCCTCGGACGGCACGGCTCAATGTGTGCGCCAGTTGCGCTTGGAGGATTGCTCGGTCCGGTTGGTCCGATTTGGCCGCAACTTCGGGCATCAGGCCGCTCTGTTCGCGGGTCTCCAGGCCGCACAAGGGGCAGCCGTGATCACCCTCGACTGCGATCTCCAACACCCCCCTGAGCTGATACCACGCATGCTGGACGCTTGGCGCTCCGGCGCCAAGGTTGTGCAAACGGTCCGTTTACAGACTGCCGGAGCCAGCCACTTCAAACGCCTATCCTCGAAATGCTTCTACGTATTCATCAATCTGCTGAGTGAGGTCCCGTTGGTCAGCGGCGCCGTCGATTACCTCTTGCTCGATCGGACGGTAGTGGAAGACGTCCTTCGATTCAAAGACCGTCAGCCGTTCTTGCGTGGACTGGTGGCATGGCTGGGATTCACGCCAGTGCGATTCGAATACGTAGCGCCGCCCCGCACGGCCGGCAAAAGCGGATACGGCCTGACCAAAATGCTCCGGCTCGCAGTTCACGCCATCACTGGTCTCTCTTCCAAACCCTTGCGGTTCTCGTTCTACCTGGGATGCTTTACGGCGCTGCTATGCCTGGCCTATATCGTCTTTGCGGTTGTGCAGTTCGCTACTGGCCGGACCATTCAAGGATGGACATCCGTTATCGTGATGGTGATGTTTCTGGGTGCGGTTCAGTTGGTCTCAGTCGGAGTGCTTGGTGAGTACATCGCGCGCATCTATGAGCAGACCCGCGGTATGCCTCGCTCCGTGGTTGTGGAATGCGATGAGCCGGCCGCCGTGAACCAGGACATAGAGCATGCTCCCTTCGGAAAGAATCCAGCCTGATACTTCGAGGTCCGCCCCGTCCGATCGGACAGTTCCTTACGTAATTGCTCTCCTCCTGCTCCCGGTGCTGGTGCTGTGCTGGCGCGACGACCCGCTCTATTCGCCCCTGTGGCAATCCGATCCGTGGTTTTATCTGGGCTATTTTAAGAACCTGGTTAATTTCAAGCGCGACCTTTTCCCGGACTTCTACTACGGAAGCCGCCTGTCCTGGATCCTGCCCGGCTATTTGGTCCACTCGCTTTTCCCCCCGCTGATCGCAAATGCGATTCTACACCTCACCGTTCATTCCGTCGCTGTAGTATCGCTGTTTTCAATTCTGCGGTTGACCGTTGGGCTTCGCAGCGCTTATTTGACCGCAATGGTTTTCTCATTCCATGCCTGGCTCTGGACAGCAACCGGTTGGGATCACGTGACTGGGGCAGCCATCGCCTATTACCTGCTGGCTATGGCACTGTTGACCCACGCCGCGCTGCAGCCAGTGCGTAAAGTCAGTCTGATACTGGCAGGGATGGCGCTCGCCGGAGCGGTGTATGCCCATCTCTTTCTGGTGGCGTTCGCTCCGTTGCTGCTGTTTTACTACATCGGATTGAAAGGGGCGTGGGACCGCAAGGATTTCACCCGCTCGATTTCTGATCTAGGTATTTGGCTGGGCATTGGATTTGTGGCGCTCACGGTTCCCCTTTGCGCCATAAACTACCTGCTATTGGATGGAAATCCATGGTTTTGGTCTCCGTCATTCAGAACCGGGCAGGCGGTTATGCGAAATTACATCTGGACTGAGAGCATTTGGTCGGAGGGGAAACTGGTTCCCTTCTTGTGGTTCGTGGTAGCTGGATCTGCCACGGCCATTCTGGTTCTTCTGACTCGTATCAGGAGACAAAGTCATGCCTACCGCAAAGTGGCCTTGCTCTTCTCGGCGCAACTCCTATTAGCCACCTCCTTCATGGCTTACTTGCAAAGCCGTGGAGTCACCCTGCTCGGCCATTATTACTACGCCTGCTATCTGCTTCCCTACGTATTCTTGGTGTTCGGTGCGTCCTTCTGGCCGGCGACGGAGAAAATGCGCCAGCGCACTTACCTAGTTACCTGCTTGATCGCGACGCTGCTTTTCGGGGCCTTATGGTACAGGCCTGCCACACACCCCCTCGACAAGCTGCTGCCGGAATGGGGCCAACTTCTAACGGCTGGAGCGATTTTGGCATCGGCTTTGGTGCAGCGCCAACGCAGGTCCGGGACATTTCTGGCGATTGCCGGCCTCGCCATTCTCACCTCAGTGATCTACACCGGCAGTTTTCGGTGGGTCGAGCTGCACAGCACGCGCGACGAGTATGCGCGCGTCATGAATGCCAGGCAGCGCATTGAAGATCGCCGGGATGGTGCGCCCATCCTATTCTGGTATGACAAAAGAGAGCCCGCGTTCTTTGAGTATTTTGCCTTGAACGCCAGCTACTTGGCGGAATTCAGCAGGATAAGTGAGAGTTTTCCTGAAGGCTGTGGCGCGCCTATCGATCCAAGCACGATCATTGTGGTTACTTCCATCAAGCAGCACGCCGCTGAATTGGCGCGTTCCGCGCTCGCTGATTGTTGGCGGCGGTTCGGAATCCGTCCCGTGATTGGCTCGGCCGAAATGATTCCGTCCGGCGGGGGAGGGTATACCATGGCGATCCTTCGGATTGAGGCTGGCACTTATCCTCAGTCTCCCCCTGAAGATTTGCTCAAGACCATTCCGCTCGCGCAATTGCAGTTAGGCGACTCCAAAGCCTCTTTTGAGAACACGCGGGACGGACTAGAGGTCAATACGCCGGCGGGTTTTGGAGCCTTCGCTGCAAGAGTGCCGCTGGGTTTGGACCCCGCTGGAGCGTCGCCTTTGGAAGTGCATGTGCGAATGCGAGTTTTCGACGGCAAAGTTGGGCTTGGCATTCTGGATTCCGCGAGCAAGACGTTCTTGCTGGAGGCGCCAGTCTGGCCTTTGGCGCAGATGACGGAATTGGTTCTACCGCTGCCTTCGCCACCCATCGTCGGGGATCTCGTCATTTGCAATCGAACCGTTTCCAGAGTGCCTTCCAGCATCCTGGTTGAGAAGATCGAAATCCGCAAAATGCGCTGAGCGCGGGCGCAAGATTTCTCCCCAAGCACAAAAAGGTACGACTTTGTGGCTAATCCTGTATAATATTTCGTCAGCTTAAAAGAGCGGGACCTGCGTCCAAAATCATGAGTACGACCGCATCCTCGGGACCAGAGCGTGATTTGTGCCCGCACACCGCGGTCCAGGAACTACGCACCAGCCCGATTGCGGGCGTCCTTTTGATTCTTGCGTCTACGCTGTTCGTACTGTTCTTATCGGAAATCGGACTGCGGATGTACGCTCGCCTTGAGCGCGCCCCAGCAGGTTCCTTGGCGGAGGACAAAAAGTCTGAGGCTGGCGCAGCCATGGATTATCTTTCCCATCTTCCCGCACTCCCGGGCACAGACCGCGCCTGGTTTGCCGAAGATCCCCCGCCGCTTCCCAACCGGTCGACGGTATCCGCGCAGCGCTTGGAGCGTTTTCGCGACTTTGAAAAGCGTGGTATTTTTGCACCCCAGGCAGACTACCTCTGGAACCGGTACTACGTCGAGAGTGAGCGCTGCAGCGCCAACAACCTGTTCCAGAACTACCCCGGCTCCGTGCTGGCCTTTAATCCGCCGGAAGAGAGTCTCCATCCCCGTTATCGCTTCCCCCCTGACACTACTACAATCGCGGGGTTGGTAACCAATGAGTTCGGTTTGCGCGGGCCTCCCCTCGGGTTGTCCAAACCGCCCCGCACTGTGCGCATCGCTTTCATTGGAGCGTCCACCACCGTGGACGATCATACGTTCAGATTCTCGTACCCGGAACTTGTCACGAACTGGTTGAACCGGTTCGCCCAGGTGAACCACGTCGATGTGCATTTCGAGGGTCTCAACGCCGGCCGCGAGGGTATCAATTCGGAGGATATCGCGGCCATCGTGCGCCAGGAATTGCTTCCGCTGTCCCCCGATATCGCGGTGTATTACGAGGGCTCCAACCAATTTTCCGCTAATAGACTCGTTTCACCGCACGTGATGCCGCGCCAGGATATCGACCCCCTTAGCCCGGTCGTCGAGCACTGGGTGCCCTTGCCGATTCGTACTCACCTTGCGCTGGGTGATCTGCTGGATCGAGCCCTTAACCGGTTTCACTCCACCAGCGAGCCTCCCAAGCCTGCGTATCGCTTAATGTGGCCGGCCGGAGTCGACCAACGCAATCCTGACGTAGACAATCCCAATCTGCCGCTCGAACTGCCGGCCATTGTCAAGGACCTCGACTCCATCCGAACCAGCTTGGCATCCATGGATGGGCAACTTGTACTTTGCTCTTTCGAGTGGCTCGCCAAGAACGGGATGCCTCTATCCCCCACGCGTCACCAATTCATCTACAAACACTTAAATACGTCATTGTGGCCATTGCGGTACGCCGACATCCGGCGCTTGGCTGACTTTCAGAATCGCGTCTTTCGCCGCTACGCCTCTGTTCGAAAAATTCCGTTCCTCGATGTCGCGTCCGCGTTGCCGCAGGATCCGAATCTCTTCGTGGATGCTATCCATATGAATGAGGCCGGTGATCGCCTCCGGGCCTGGGTCGTCTTTCAACAACTGGTTCCCCTCATCCGCAGCCAAATTGAGTCCGGCCGGTTGCCGCGCAACGAGGCGTCCATTCATCTCCCTCCCCCACCCTCGCTAGCTGCCTCGGAAATGACCCTCCGTTGCACGGATGTTCCATCCGGCCCTTTAGAGCGCATCCCTGGAGGAGCATCGATCGCGACGTTGGAACCTGCCTACAACGGGGGATCTGTCCAGTATGGCAACCCGGTGAAGGTCATAACCGGCGAGCAACAATGGAGCTACGCGGCTTTATTTCCTATCGAGATTCCGGCCGGGCTCTCCCGCCCCTGCTATGTATTCCTGCGTGCCCGCGTCTTGCATGGGCAGATCGGTTTAGGCGTCCACGACAGCAACATCAAGACTTTGCAGCTCGAAAAGGCGGTTGATCCTTCCTCTGAGACAGTGAACATCTACGTTCCGGTGCTGTTTCCCAAGACCGCCGACACGCTCGTAGTTCGCAATGTTGCACCCGGCGGAATTCGTTCTGAGATCTTGATCGAAGACGTGCAGCTGCTAGCGTTCTTGAAGCCCCTTCCGGAGGAAATGGTGAAAACGCTCCCTCTGGACCAAGTGAAGTTGGTCGACCAAACAGCCGCCCTCGAGCGAAACAATGACGGTCTCGGAGTGACCACTGGGCCGGGCCAAGGAGCCTATGCTGGAAGGCTGTGCCTCGGCCTGGATCGAAGCTCCGGAGAGGGCCTCACGGTAAAGGTGTCACTACGGGTGCTGGAAGGAAACCTTGGTGTGGGTATTCTGACGCCCGACAGCAAGGCGTTCATCCTGGAACGCTCCGTGTGGCCCACGCCGCAAATGCTGGAAGTGGCTTTGCCACTGCCATCGCCACCCATCACGGGGGATCTCATAATTCGTAACCTCGCGGCCGGCCACGTTGCTTCCAAGGCCATCATGGGAAGGATCGAGATTCACAAGACGCGGTGAGCGCCTTGCTCGGTGCTTGGTAGCCATGTTGTACTTGATGCTTACGGAAGAACTTTCCCGTTCTTCGCCAGTTGCCTGATGATGAAAGCTGTCCTATTAGTCCTGGCTTCTACCTTGGTAGGCTTGTTGCTTTGTGAGGCCGGCCTCCGGCTGTTTACACAGTACGGTCCGGGCGCTTCGCGAGAGGAGTCCACTGCCGGAGCCACGACGCCCGACAAACCACTCGACTTGGAGGGTGCCGCGGCATACATCGCCCAGCTTCCTTCTGCGGCCGGCGCCGACCGCCGCTGGTTCAGCGAAAATCCTCCCCCGCTTCCTAATCGCTCTACGGTCAGCCCGCAAAACGTCAATCGCTATAGGGACTACGAAAAACGTGGCCTCATTGGTCCGCAAGCCGACTACATTTGGAATCGGCGCTATGTTGAGGCCAACTCTTGCGCCCCTGGGAGCACGTTTCAGAACTACCCCGACAAAATCCTGGTTTTCGATTCGCCTTCCGGAGACACCCATCCTATTTATCGCTTCGCACCCAACACCACCACCACTGCGGGATTGGTCACCAACCAGTTCGCCTTGCGCGGCCCTCCCCTGACATTGGTAAAGCCGCCCAAGACGGTTCGCATCGCTTTCGTGGGCGCATCCACCACCGTGAACAGCCATGATTCCCCCTTCTCGTACCCGGAGCGCGTAACGTACTGGCTGAACCGGTTCGCCGAGGCCAATCATTTTGATGTGCGCTTTGAAGTGCTCAACGCCGGCCGGGAGGGAATCAATTCCGAAGACATACCCGCCATCGTACGCTTTGAATTACTTCCGCTCGACCCGGATCTGGCGGTCTACTACGAAGGATCGAATCAATTCCAAGCCGCAAAATTACTTGTGTCGCCTCGCATTCCGCCGCGCCATGACATCGACCCGCGCGACCCTGTCGTCCAGCACAAAGTGCCGGCGCTGATTCGCGCTAATCTCGCCATAGGAAATCTGCTGGATCGGGCGCTCAATGGCTTCAGCACCATCGGCGAACCGCAAAGGCCTCTCTACCGCCTGCAATGGCCGGACGCCGTGGACGAACGAAATCCTGATGTCGATAGTCCGTATTTGCCACTTCAACTTCCTGTGATCGTCAAGAATCTGGACTCCATCCGGAATAGCATGGCATCCATTGGGGGCAACCTTGTTCTCTGCTCGTTCGAGTGGCTCGTGAAAGACGGAATGCCGCTCTCGCCCTCGCGCCATCCATTCATCTACAAGCAATTGAATACGGTGTTGTGGCCGTTGCGCTATTCGGACATTCGCCGCCTGGCTGATTTTCAGAACCGCGTCTTCCGCCGGTACGCCACGGCTCGCAATATCCCCTTCGTAGACGTAGTTTCCCTTCTACCTCAGGATCCCAATTTGTTTAGCGATGCCATCCATATGACCGATACCGGCGAGCGGGTGAAGGCCTGGATCGTTTTCCAACAACTGGCTCCACTGATCCGGCGTGAAATTGAATCCGGACGGCTGCCCCGACCCAGCGGGTCCGCCAGTCTTCCTCCACCAGCATCGATGGCCGCATCGGAGATGTCTCTAGGGCCGTGCGACGAGAAACCCTCCGGCGAATTAGCCCGCCTGGACGGTGCGCTCTCGATTTATAGGAGAGAAGCCCACGCCGGCGCCTCTATCGAGAGCGGCCACCCCTTGCGGATCGTCACCCCAGGCCAGCAGTGGGCTTATGCGGCATCCTTCAGCATCCACATGCCCGCTGCGCTTACAGGCCGCGTCTTCGCCGTGGTTCGCGCTCGAGTGCTCAAAGGCCAAATCGGAGTGGGCGTGCTTGACCGTGGGGGCAATTCTTTCCTGGTAGAGCGTAACGTTGTACCTTCGCCGGCCATGACCAATATTTACCTGCGATTGTTTTCTCCGGAACGGTCGGACGCGCTGATTATCCGCAATGCGGCGCCGGACGGAACGCGCTCCGAAATCCTGGTTGAGGATGTGGGGTTGGTAATTGCCTCCGAACCTGGCGCGAATTGATGTAGCGTATGTGCCCGGCTCGGCCACGATACACCGATGCGGTGGCTTACAATCGGGATGGCAGTTGGTTCGCTTGATATGTCAGCAGGAGGCGTAGTGTTCGAGCATCACGAAGTGTTTTCCCATTTCAGGCCCTTTCATGGCGAAGTTCCTCAAGACTTTGGCATTGATTTCCTGGGAGCTAAGACGCACAGTGACTTCGTAGCCGGAATGTACACCTACGCGGCGGGCAGCATGCTTGAAGCTTGCTATCCGATGGTCAACGAAGAATATCTTGAGTGGATCGATGTGCTGGAATCGGTAGCCGCAGCCCGTGGATCCTTTACGATGCTCGATCTCGGTGCGGGTTTCGGACGTTGGTCAGTCCGCGCAGCGTGCGCGCTCAAACAGTATAACGGCAAGTTACCGTACCGCCTGATCGCGGTCGAAGCTGAGCCGGTCGTTTTCAAATGGATGGGCCGGCACTTCCAAGATAACGGAATCGACGCGAGTAACTTCCGCATGATACACGCTGCCCTGAGCAGCCAGCCTGGGGACGTACTGTTTTACATCGGTGGACCGCGTGGTGGCCCCTGGGATCGTAACCCGGATGACTGGTATGGACAGTTTTTAGCCAAGGACTACGACGTCTCAGGTGAGTACGAAGAAGATGGCGAATACAATGGATTCCCGGTCCGGCTGCACCGAAGCGGCTGGCGCTCGATCAGCGTGCCTGGCGTAACACTCGGAAGCTTGCTGAAGGACCTGAACCGGGTGGATTTGATCGACATGGACATCGAGGGGCAAGAGCTTCCGAGCGTCCGGTCTACGATTGAAGAACTGGATGCCAAAGTCAAACGGCTGCACATCGGGACACATGGAAAAGAAATCGAGGACGGACTGCGCGAAGTGCTCTCGGCGCACGGCTGGCGTTGCCTTTTCGACTACTCGCTATTCTCCAAAGGTGAAACGCCTTGGGGAACGGTGGATTTTGAGAACGGGGTACAGAGTTGGGTGAATCCAAGGCTATGAATGTCACTTAGTTTTCCCAAGATTGGTCAATTTGGATTCTTAGTGGGGCGGTCCCCCTGGACCGCAGCCGACGCCCTCATCGGCTTACCGGGTTTTGAAGGAAGCTGATTCCGTTGGCGAAGAGCGGGTCCAGGGGGACCCGCGGTCGCGGTAGGGATGCCGGTTTCCCGACACCCCCCGCACAGACCCGTGCTGGCGCTGCTAACGCA
>CABEDY010000319.1_pt1 | contig 21860 bp, 18 predicted proteins | sample 3423171 | NCBI WGS metagenome assembly CABEDY01 (sample SAMEA5534333, study PRJEB31848) | metagenome | biome: tundra; feature: field; material: soil | place: USA | collected 2013-05 | depth 0.15 m | reverse complement strand
GAAACTACCATTGATGGCGCCGGCCGGGTGGTGATTCCCAAGGCGATTCGGGAGGCCGCTGGGCTCAAGCCTGGCACGGGTCTTAGAATCGATTACCGGGATGGGAAAATCGAAATCGAACGCAAATCGCTGAAGGCCCGCCTGGTTCCAAAAGGTTCCGTACTGGTGGTAAGCATCCCCGGCGCGCCTAAGATGTCGGTGGACGAGACCAACGAGTGGATTCGCAAGGCGAGAGATCGCGAAATCTGAGCGATGCCTGCCCGGCGCGCGCGATTCGGCCTGGATTCAAGCTGCCTGATCGCCCTGCTTTCTGACTGGCATGTTCAACATCGAAGGACCCTCGTTTCTTACGAGCAATGGCTGGCGAAGGGTGCGCAACCGGTGATTCCAGTGCATGCGATCCTGGAATGCTTCTCAGTTCTTACGCGGCTCCCGGCTCCCTACCGGTCAATGCCCGAGACTGCGAAGCTGGCACTGGAACAAACGTTCTCGCGAACGGCCATCATACCGGGACTCGGACCGGAAGCAGCCTGGAGCGCGATTGACATGCTATCCCGGCTTGGACTCGGCGGCGGCCGGGTGTATGACGCAGCCATCGCGCAGTGCGTCGCCGAAGCTGGAGCAACACTGCTGCTCACCTGGAATACGAAACATTTTCTGCCGATCGCGCCCGCCGGGCTCGACGTTAGGGAACCGTAGACCGGCGCGTTACGCCAGCTTAGTTTTCTTCACCGGCAGCTCGCGAATCCGCTTGCCCGTGGCCGCGAATATGGCGTTGCATATGGCGGGCGCCATTACCGGAACACCTGGCTCTCCAACTCCCGCCGGGGCTTCATTGCTCGCGACGATGTGGACATGAGTCTTGAGCGGAGCCTCCGACATACGCGCCACCGGGTAGTTGTGGAAGTTCGATTGCTGAATCTTGCCATCCATGGCGGTGATTTCGCCCATGAGAGTGAGGCTGGTTCCGAACACCGCCGCACCTTCGAATTGCGCATTGACGCGATCCGGATTTATGATCTGTCCGGGGTCTGCGGCAATATCCACGCGATGGATGTGAAGCTGGCCGCGCTGGTCCACTTCTACTTCCACTACCGCGGCGACATAAGTGTTGAAGGACCAATGTGAGGCGATGCCGAAACCGTGGCCCGGCGAAGACTTCTTGTTGGCCCACCCGGACCGCTCGGCGGCGACTTCAATCACGCGGCGCCAGCGCCCGGTGTCGAGCGGGAACTGATCCATCTTGTCGCCAGCCTTCGCCAGATGCGGGCCGTCCTCTTTCATATTCATCTTGCGAGGTTCGCCCAGCAAGTCGAGCATATACTCGACACGGTCGCGATTAGCTGCGGCAGCCAGTTCATCGGTAAAGGACTGGACCGCGAAGGCATGGTAGATGTTGGAGACCGACCGCAGCCAGCCGATGCGCACGTGATTCTTGACAGGGCCGTTTTCGGCGCGCTGATTGGCAATGTCGTAGGGCACATTGATCCAACCCATTTCCATTTCGAATCCAGCCGCGTAATCCGCCGAGGGAGCAAACATGTTTCCGATGCTTGGAAAAACGCTGCGCTGCAGCCACGCGGTGGGACGTCCCTTGGCGTCGGTAGTAGCCTTCATGTACATGCCGGCGACGCTGTGATAGTAGTCGAAGTGAAGATCGTCTTCGCGGCTCCAAGTCACCTTGACAGGCTTGCCAATTTTCTTCGAAAGAAGAGCGGCTTCGGCCACGTAATCTGGTTTCGATTTCCGTCCGAAACCGCCGCCCAGCAAGGTGACATGACACGTGACGTCCTTTTTGTCGATGCCCAATGTCTTGGATACGATGTCCTGTGCGGCCTGCGGATCTTGAACCGCGGCGTAGGCCACCACTTTGCCGTCCTTGAATTCGGCCACAGCGGCGGGCGGCTCCATAGGTGCGTGGGCCAACAACGGCACGTAGTACGAAGCTTCGTGAACTTTCCCCGCGCGCGCGAACTCGGCATCCACGTCGCCCGCATTGCGCACTACTTTGCCGGGCTTGCGGGCGGTCTCGAGCAATTGCTTTTTGTAGGCTTCCGATTCGTAAGCTGCGTTGGGGCCGAGGTCCCACTCGATCTTCAGCTTCTTGCGGGCCTGCATCGCGGTCCAGGTGTTATCGGCGATCACGGCCACTCCACCGAGCGGCTGAAAACCGTAGGGCGGCTTCAAACCTTCCAGCGTCACGGTCTGCTGGACGCCGCGCACTTTGCGGGCTTCGGCGTCGTCAACGGACACCAGCTTTCCGCCGAACACCGGAGGGCGCTCGATGGAGGCGTACACCATTCCGGGCATTTTCGCGTCGATACCGAACTTCCCGCGGCCGGTGCATAGATCCTCGAGATCGATGATCGGCATATCCTTGCCGATATAGCGATACTCGGAGGGCGATTTGAACTTAAGCTCTTCCTTCTTGGGAGGAAGCTGTTTGATCCCAATCGCCACCAGTTCTCCGAATCCGGCTTTGCGGCCGGACGGCGCGTGCAGCACTTCGTGAAACTTCACGTGGCATTCGGACGCCGGAACACTCCACTTGAGTGCCGCGGAATTTTCCAGCATCATGCGCGCGGTTGCGCCTGCTTCGCGGAACGCCGTGTGGAAATTGGTAATAGAACAGGAACCATCGGTATTTTGATCTCCGTACTTCGGATCGCCTATGGCCTGCTCAACCTTGCAACGTTTCCAATCCGCATCCAGCTCGTCGGCTGCAATCATGGGAAGCACGCTGCGGATGCCCGTTCCCATTTCGGATCGGTGCGCGATTATGACCACCGTTCCGTCGGGTTCTAGCCCCAAGTAAACGCTGGGATGGAACGGCGCGTCATCCACTTCCGCTGCGCCCATGGCCTGCTGCAGAACAGGCACGCCGATGACGAGCGCACCGGCGGATACAAAACGCTCCAAGAATCCCCGGCGGCTGACGATATTAATCGTGTTCATGCTTTCACCCCCGCGACCTGCTTGATGGCCTGACGGATTCGCTGATACGTGCCGCAGCGGCAGATGTTGCCCTGCATAATCTCGTCGATATCGTGATCCGTCGGCTTCGGTTTCTCTTTCAGCAACGCGACAGCCTGCATGATCTGCCCACTCTGGCAATAGCCGCACTGCGGGACGTTGTTGCTCTTCCAGGCTTGCTGCACCGGATGATCGCCATGCGCGGCCAATCCTTCGATGGTCGTGACGCTCTTGCCGGCCGCATCCTTCATTGATGTGGAGCAACTCCGGGCGGCCGCGCCGTCGAGATGAACGGTACAAGCGCCGCAGAGCCCCATGCCGCAGCCATATTTCGTGCCGGTCATGTCGAGCACATCGCGCAGATACCACAGCAAGGGCATGTCGGGATCGCCGTCGAACTGGCGGGCGGCCCCATTCACTTTGAGTTGAATCATCTTCGATCTCCTGATGTGGCGCTGGCGGAGCGCCAATTCATAGGCTACAACGAATGACGGGAGGCTGGGGAGATTATTGAAGTAACAGGGAATTGCTGCTGCGACGCGCGAGCGACCGGTCGAACGTCACGAGTCTGGCACCGAACTCGCCGGCAAAGGCAGTGAGATAGGCGTCAGCCCAGAGTTTGGGTGAGGCGTGAGCACTCGATGACAGTCCCCGAAAAGCTTTTTCTACAGCCTGCGGTTCCGAGATAAATTCCACCCGCTCGTCGCCCGCGAGAACATCATAGGCACTCCAGGCTTGCTTCATGCTGCGCGGCTTACCCTCCATGGCTGCCGACGTGGTAAGCAATCGAAGGAGGCTCAATTGAGTAAAGCGACAAAAGCCAATGGCTCCGGGTTCCCTCTGCCACCAATCGAAAGCAACAGCTTGATGGACGTGTATGACGGTCAGCGCCATCCAGACATTCACATCAGGGAAAACCAAGCTCATAGATCTCTTCGTTTGTAAGGGAGAATGGCTTTCTTGGGCTCGACAGCACAGGACGGTCGAGCTTCAACCGGCCTTTCCGCGGTGCGGGAGCAGCGACGGTTTGCTCGATGGCCGCCAGGATAAGCGAACGTGCCGAACAGCCCCGCTTCGCGGCTTCTTCGCGGAGCTTCCGGTGCAGGTTACGCGGGATGTCTATGCTGGTCCGCACGCTGTTGGGCTTCATCTGCTTCTATTCTGGCAGGGGCGACTTAAATAAGTCAACGAGTAGCCGACAGCCGGGTGTGCGACATAAATTTGGAGCCTTTCGAGGGTGTGACCGAGCCGCGACCGGGAGGGAGCGCTAGTAGGAGTGGCGCTAGCTCAGGGTTCGGGGTAGCGCTTCCTGCCGGTCGCGGCTCGGTTTCAAGTTGTCGACACCCGACAAGCCCCTAACCAGAAATGAGAAACCAGAAACGGGTTCTTTAGTCCAACCGCTTTCGGAAACGCATCGCGCTGAGCGAAAGAATCACCACACCAAAAACTGCCAGCGCCAGCATTTGCGGCCACAGCACCGACACCCCAGTGCCTTTCAGGAACAGGCCGCGCACGATTTCAATGAAGTACCGCAGAGGATCGAGCAAGGTCAGGTATTGGATGGATTGCGGCATGTTGCGGATCGGGAAAGCGAAGCCGCTTAGCAGGAAGAACGGCTGGAAAAACAGAAACGTCGTCATCATGGCCTGCTGCTGCGTGCGTGAGATGGTGGAGATGAACATGCCCGCGCCCAGGGTCGTCATCAAAAACAGAATGGCGCAGGCGAATAACAGTAGCGGGCTCCCGCGGAACGGCACATGGAAAAAAAACAGCGCGACCATAATCACCAAAAATGTGTCCACCAGGCCGACCAGCGCGAACGGCAATGTTTTTCCGAGCATCAGCTCGATGGGGCGGATGGGTGTCACCATCAACTGCTCCATGGTTCCGATCTCTTTTTCGCGCACGATCGCCATGGCGGTCAGCATCAAAGTGATCTGCATGATGATATTCACTACGATGCCCGGAACGAAATAATTGCGGCTGAGCAAGTCGGGATTGAACCACGCTCGGCTCTGGAGGTTCAACCGGGGGACGCCGGCGTGCACGGGACCCGGCGCCATTCGAGCCGCCAGGCGATTCCGGCTTTGCGTATCCATTGCCTCGCCGGCGAAATTGGCGACAATCGATGAGGCATAACTGGAAACAATGGAAGCCGTGTTGGAGTTGGTTCCATTGATCAGAATCTGAACGGCCGTGGGCCGGCCGCGCTCAATATCCCGCTGGAATCCCGGCAGGACGCGCACCACCATATCCACTTTGTTCGAATCGAGCAGCGTTTGCACTTCGCGATCGTTCGCGGGCGTGGCCAGAATGCCGAACCGGCCGGAACCTTGGAAAGCCGCCAGCAATTCCCGGCTCTCGGGAGTGTGGTCCTGATCCATCCAAGCCATGTTGGCGTGCTCCACGTCCAGATTCACCGCGTAGCCGAAGACCAGCAACTGAATGATGGGAGGCAGGAACAGCATGGTCCGCATGCGAGGCTCGCGAAAAGCCTGCCGAAATTCCTTGCGAATGATTTCTATCAGCCGTTCTTTCATTGATTCACGCCACCTTTTGCCGCATCTTTCGCGACGCAGCCAGAAATACGAGCGCGGCATACACGATCAGCATGCTCACCTCGCCCCATAGCACTCGGATTCCGACGCCCTTCAAGAACACGCCATTCAGAATGGTGACGAAATAGCGGGCGGGTACAATTACGCTGATCGCCTGGATCACTTTCGGCATGTTCTGTATGGACCAAATAAATCCGGAGAGCAAGTAGCCCGGCAGGAATGAGCTGAGCATCCCCAATTGAAAGGCCAGCATTTGCGTGCGCGCCGAGGCAGAGATGAAGATGCCCCAGCTCAGGGCTCCGAACAAAAAAAGGCAACTGCTGAAGAACAGGAACCAGACGCTGCCACGAAAGGGTACCTGGAAAATGAAAACGCCCACGACGATGCAGATCAGCATGTCCGTGATCCCCAGAGCGAAGTAGGCAAGCAGCTTCCCCAGCACCAGCTCAGTCGGCCGCACGGGAGTGGACAGCAGTTGCTCCATGGTGCCGTTTTCCCACTCGCGCGCGATGGTGAGCGAGCTGAGCATGGACGCTATGATCATCATGGTGACGGCAATCAATCCAGGGACGATGAAGTTCTTGGATTTGAGATCGCTGTTGTACCAGACGCGGATGCGCGGATCCACCGGCACGCGCAGCGGCTGGCCGCCCTTGCGGACCTGGGCATCCGAACGCAACTGTGCGGCATAAGCCTGGATCACGGCCTGTGCGTAGCCGAGCGCGATGGAAGCGGTATTCGAGTCGCTGCCATCCACCAGCAGTTGGACGTCGGCTTCTTGCCCCGAAAGCAAGTGGCGGGCGTAGTCTCGCGGTACCACCAAGTTGAGCAGGATGGCGCTCTTATCGATGGCCAGGTCGGCTGGCTTGTAGCTGTTCACGGCGCCGCGAATCTGGAAATAGGTGGATCCACGAAATTGATCGATCAGCTCGCGACTTTCAGGAGTGCGGTCCAGGTCGTAGATGTAGGTGGGGATTCGATCCACATCCAGAGTGAGCGCGTAGCCAAACAGCAGCAGCATTACCAGCGGCAGCGCCAGCGCGAGTGTTAGGCTGCGGACATCGCGCACGATGTGCAGCAGCTCCTTCCTGGCTACCGTTTTCAACCTTCGAAGGTTCACGCGGCTTTCCTCTCTTCCTGCTCGATCATGGCGACGAAGACGTCTTCCATGGAGGGTTCAATCGGCTCCAGAACCGTTATGGTGATCCCAGCCTGCTGGAGCGCGGCGCGGATTTTCGGAATCGCGAGAGAGACGTCGGCGACTGTAACATGCAACCCTCCGCCAAAAACTGCCACGTCGGAGACTCCATCGAGCTTTTCCAGCGCCTTCATGCTACTAAGGATGTCGGACACTTCCAGCCGCAACAGATAATGGCCTTGGAGCGATTGCTTCAGCTCTCCCGGTGTTCCGAGCGCGATTATCCTGCCGCCATACATCAGCGCCAGTCGATGGCAGTATTCGGCTTCATCCATATAATGCGTGCTGACGAAGATGGTGTTGCCGGCGGCAGAAAGCTGGTAGATCAGGTCCCAAAATGTGCGGCGCGCGATGGGGTCGACGCCAGAAGTGGGCTCGTCGAGGAATAGGATAGGAGGCTCATGAAGGATGGCGCATCCCAGCGCTAGCCGCTGCTTCCAGCCTCCGGAAAGGAGCCGCGTAAGAGTGGAACGCCGTTCTTCGATGCCTGCCATCTTCAGCACGTAGGCTTTGCGTTCCGGCCGGCGCGCTCGCGGAACGCCGTAGATACCGCTGAAGAAGTCGATGTTTTCTTCCACTGTCAGGTCGTCGTAAAGAGAAAACTTTTGCGACATGTACCCGATGTGTTGCTTGATGGCTTCCGATTCCCTCATCACATCCAGGCCGCCCACGGTTGCGCTTCCTGAAGTGGGCAGCAGTAGCCCGCACAGCATGCGGATGGTGGTAGATTTGCCCGCGCCGTTGGGTCCGAGGAATCCGAAAATTTCGCCGCGGCCCACCTGGAGAGTGACGTGATCCACGGCGATGAAGTCGCCGAAGCGTTTTACCAGATCGTGGGTTTCGACGGCGTTATTCATGTAGCGCACGCATGACCGCATGGTGTTCGCAAGGGTTGTGGGGCGGACCCCCTGGTCCGCGCGGGTCCCCCAGGACCCGCCGTTCGTCCATGAAGCAAGATGCCGACGGGGGCGTCGGCCGCGGACCAGGGGGTCCGCCCCACTGCTGCAGCTGTTGAAGCTGGAGCAGTTGGACCCAATTGACAGGAGGCCATATTAATTTGCATTGGCGGCTTCCGATTTTCTTATCAGGCCGATAAATACGTCTTCCAGCGATGGCACGATCGGCCGAAAATCAGTCGCTGATACTGCATTCTTCAATTGATCAGCCGAGACGCCGGGCGCGAGGAACAGATGCAACATGGCGCCGGCCGGTTCCACGCTCAGCACGCCTGGTTGCGATTGCAGAAACTTCCGGGCCGCCCTGTTATCCGGGGTTTGGACCTCGTAGCAGATCTCGGCGAGAGCATGTTTCAGATCCCGAGGCGATTCGCAGCGGATCAGCCGCCCCTGGTTCATCAGTCCCACGCGATTGCACCGCTCGGCCTCGTCCAGATATGCAGTGGTCACGAAAACGGTCAATCCGTCGCGCACCAATTGATAAAGAATGGCCCAGAAATCGCGCCGCGAAACGGGGTCGACGCCGTTGGTTGGTTCGTCCAGGAACAAAACCTGCGGATGATGCAACAGCGTGCAAATCAGAGCCAGCTTCTGCTTCATGCCTCCCGATAGATTTGCAGCCGGCCGCGAGCGGAACGGCTGCATGCGCGTCATTTGCAGCAGGTCGGGCAGCAGGCGAGCGCGCTCCGTTTTCGAGATGCCGAACAGGTCGGCATAGAAGTTCATGTTCTCGTCGACAGTGAGATCGCCGTACAATCCGAAGCGTTGGGCCATGTAGCCGATCTGATCCTTAACGGCTTCCACCTCGCGCGCGACACTGTGGCCTGCTACCCAGGCTTCGCCTTCGGTGGGATCCATCAGCCCGCACAAGAGCCGCAGCGTAGTGGTTTTGCCGGCGCCGTCCGGACCCACCAGCCCAAAAATCTCGCCTCGCGCCACTTCCACATTGAGATGGTCGACGGCTGTAAGATCGCCAAAGCGGCGAGTCAGGCCAGTCGCGCGGATGATGGGTTCGGCGGTCAATTCAGTTCAATCTCCGCGTCCACCGGCATGTTGGATTTCAGCTCGTGCTTGGGATTGTCCACATCAATTTTGATGCGGTACACCAGTTTCACTCGCTCCTCCTTGGTCTGGATCTGCTTGGGAGTGAATTCCGCTTCAGATGCGATGAAAGAGACGTGGCCCGTATAAGAGCGGCCCGGATAAGAATCGATGGTGAGGTGGGCTAAGGCGCCCAGCTTCACTTTTCCTAGGTCCGTCTCGTTGACGTAAGCGCGCAGCCAGGGATGATCCAGATCGCCGATGGTGACCACAGTGGTTCCTGCTGCCAGCACCTCGCCCACTTCGGCGGATTTCACCAGCACCACGCCGTCAATGGGTGAATACACCGATGTATCGTTGATCTGGGTTTGAGTCATCTCCATTTGCGCGCGAGATCGATTGACCTCGGCCACATGCGCCTGCACGTCTTCCTCGCGGCGTTTGAGCTCCAGCGAATTCGCCTCGCTCACGCGCAATGCGGCTTGGGCGGTGGCCACTTGCGCACGAGCCGCCTCAATGTCCTCCTTGCGAGGACCCTCCACCACCAATGCCAAATGTTCCTCGGTCTGGCGCAGAGCGGCGGCGGTGCTATCGTTCCGCATGCGGTACTGATCGTATTGCGCTTTCGAAATATCGTCGTTCTTGAACAATTCCTGTCCGCGATCCCAATCCAACTTGGCCTGTTCAAACTGCGCCCGGGCGTCCGCCACTGCCGAGCGCGCCTGCTGGATTTCTTGGGGGCGCGAACCGGCCAACAATGCGTCCAAACGCGCCTGCGCTTCTCTAACCTGGGCTCTCTTCAGCGCGATGTCGTTTTCGAGCGTGGCGCGCTGCCAGTGAACCAAGGTCTCGGTCTGCTGGAACTGAGACTGCGCGGATTGCAAGCCAGCTTCGTCACGGCTACGCTGGCGATCCACCTGATCGCGATCGATGCGGGCGATGAGCATTCCTTTGGTTACCGAAGCGCCTTCATCCACGGTCCGCTCGATCAACTTGCCGGGAACCTTGAACGAAATGTCCACCTGCGTCAGCTCGATGTTGCCGGAGACCATCAGGCGATTGCCATGGTCGCGATCGAACCACCGCGACCACATCACTCCAGCGGCTACTGCCAGCGCGATCACCAGAACTATCGGAATTATGATTTTTCGTTTCATGTTTATCCTTACGGAAGCATGCTCCGGATCGTGCCCGTGGCCGTGCCCAGATCGATCCGGGCGACGTTGTGGTCGTAGAGCGCGTTGATCCGGTTATCGCGCGCGCGTTGCAGACGGGTTTGCGCATCCGTCACTTCCACGCTGTTGGTGACTCCGGCCTTGTAACGGCGCTGCGCCTGCGCCAGCTCATTTTCGGACAGCTTCAAGCCGTCCTCAGCCGCTTTCACTTCCGCGTCGGCCGAGCGCAGGCTCTGGAGCGCCAGCCGTACATCCAGTTCAATCTGATCGCGCAAATCCTGAGTGCGGATCTGCTCCTGACGATATTCGGAGGCACTCTCGGCGCGGCGCGCATCACGGCGTCCACCGTCGAAAATAGGAATTCTGAGCGATGCCCCGTAGGTGCGCGTTGGAACTGAATCGTTGATGGCGGAGCCGCTGGAGCCGTAGTTACCGAAGGCCGCGACGGACGGCAGGCGCTCGAATTTTACACCGCTGTAGCTCAATCTCGCGCTCTGTTCGCGCTGTAGCTGCGCCTTCAACTCGGCTCGGCTCTCGCGCGCGGTGGCCAGCGCTTGGGCCGGATCAAGGTTTTCTAATGCAACGTAAGCCAGCGCGCCGGTCAGTTCCACTGGACGGTCCAGCTTCAGCCCGATCACCTTCAGCAACTCGAGATGCGAGCGCTCCACGCCGTTTTCGGCCACGATGAGCAGTTGCCGGTCGTTGGCCAACTGCACATCGGCGCGTGTGACCTCGATTCCGGTCCCGGTACCCGCAGTTTTCAACGATTGCGACAGCTTCAGCAATGCCTCCGACAGCTCGACATTTGCTTTCGCAGTGTCGAGCGCTGCTTGAGCGCGCAATCCGGTAAGATAAGCGCGCGCCACCTGGTCGGTAACCTGGTCGTGCGTTCCCTGGTTATCCGCTTTGACAGCCTCTGCCGCGACCTTGGCCGCCTGGTAACCTCGGATGCTGCTGAAGTCGAAAATGCTTTGCGTAACGTTGGCTCGTGCGTCGAAAACATCGAACGGTCCCACGAAGGTTGGAATGACGAGACCTGGAATCGGAATGTGCAGGAACGAAAAACCGAAAGCCTTCAAGTTGCTGGTCTCGCTTTGCTCGGAGACGGTGCCCTCGACATCCGGAAGCAGCGCCGCACGGGCCTCCGCCGACCGCGCCTCCGCCTGCCGGATCGCTTCCGCAGCCAACTTCACCCGCGTGTTGCCATCCGGGGCGAGCGCCAGATCCACCGCTTGTTTGAGACTCAATTGAAGCACCGGCGCTTGGGCGTAAATCAGCGAGCTTGAACATATGAGCAACGCAATTAGCTTGGTGGGGCGGACCCCCTGGTCCGCGCGGGTCCCCCTGGACCCGCTCTTCATCCAAAACCGAGCAAGCCGACGAGGGCGTCGGCTGCGGTCCAGGGGGACCGCCCCACTAAGAATGCGATTTAGCTGTCTCGGGAAAACCAACGCCCATAGTCTAGTGAGCTGCATGCTGCACCTCCGCAGGCACGGGAGCTTCGAGTCCCGCCAGCAAAAATGATTCAAGACGCCGGATGGTGCCTTCCACATCGGTGGGATCGCACTCGCCCCCTGAAATGGTCCGCAGAACCTTGGCGCCGCCGAAGGTGTGCGAAACCGCGCCGAACGTGAATAGCAGCCGCCAGAACAGTTCCTTCCGTGGCAAATGAGGAATGGCTCGCTCGAAAGCGGCGAAGAAACGCGCCGAGACATGCGCCAGATGTTTCTGGAAAACCTTTTCCGTGAGATCGCTGGATTCGGTGAAGATCCTGCTCATCATTGGCGCGAACTCCTTCGCTGGGGTGGCCAGCATTTCGAGGACTGGCCGAAGCAACGCGTCCAGCACCTGATGGGGCGGCAACGGACCATTTCCGGCCGCCGCCTCACAAGCATCCAGCATCGCGAGCCTTCTCTGGTTCACCGGGTCTAACCGCCGGGCAATCACCGCGTGCAGAAGCGCTTCCTTGGACTGGAAATGATAATTCACGGCCGCCAGATTCACTCCCGCTTCCCGAGTGATTATGCGAAGCGAAGTGGCCTCGATGCCATGCTGCGCGAAAAGGCGTTCGGCTGTATCCAGCAGGCGAGTCTTCGTAGTCATACGTTCGTTTCAATTATACGTATGAATCAATTATTGTCAAGCCTCTTGTGCAACATGCTATCTTTCAATGATATGAAGCAATGCATCGGATTCCTGATTGTTGCCGCAGCCATGGCTCAGCAACCCGCGGCCAAGAAGGTTTACATCTCGGTGGATCTGGAAGGCATCAGCGGAGTGGCCAGCGAAACGATGGTTTCAGCTGCCGGGTCGGAATACGATCGCGGCCGGAAATTGATGGCCGACGACACCAATGCCGCCATTCGCGGGGCGCTAGCCGGCGGTGCCCGCGAGATTGTGGTCAACGACTCGCACGGCTCTCATGCGAACCTTCGTATCGAGGATCTGGCGCCGGGTGCGCGGCTCATCACCAATGCGTTCAAACGCTACGGGATGATGGAGGGACTGGATGCCACCTTCGACGCGGTGCTTTTTATCGGCTACCACGCCAAGGCCGGCAGCAACCGCGGGTTCTTCGCGCACACCGGCGACTCGAACGTGAAGGATCTCGAGATCGACGGAAGATCGGTGGGCGAGAGCGGCATGAACGCCGTGCTGGCGGCCTGGTTTGGCGTTCCTGTGGTCCTGATCACAGGCGACGATGTAGCGGTGGAGCAATACAAGGAACAAGCGCCGAACGTCTGGAGTGTGGTGGTGAAGCGCGCCATCAATACTCGCGCGGGCGAGCTCTACCCACTGGATCAAGTTCACCGCGAGATTGAGCAGGCGGCGCGTGAGGCCGTGGCAGCCGCGCACAAAATGCCTCCCGAGCGTCCGGCATCCATCCGGGTGAAGATCCGTTTTCGCGATATCCTGACTCCCGAGCTGGCCGAAATGCTGCCGACGATGGAACGGCCGGAGCCGGATACAATTGCCTACACGTCAGATTCGGTGCCGCGCGCCTACAGCTTGATACGGCTGTTGTATCGATGGATCAATCCGCCGTCGCCGAGGCCGGGGTATGACTATTAAGCAATCGCGGGTCTAAAAACCAGGCGTGGCTGGTTCCAGGCTGCGCGCGCGCGCTGCCGCTCTGCTATAGCCGTAGCGGATGCGCATGATGGTTGCCGCAATCACCAGGAGACCGCAGATTTCCACCAACACTTTTTCCCCATCCAGGAAGTCGGTGGGTTCATTCTTCAAATTCGGATCGATCAGTGTCCCGTGGACGTACACGAATGCCGCCACTCCATAGGCAAGGTAGTGCAGCAGTTTCCAAAGTGGGCGTCCAATGCGCCGTCGAAGATAAGACGTGATCACCACCAGCAGCAGAAGATAAAACGCGCAGGCGCCGAAACAGTTGTACAGCCGTTGTCCGGGCGATCCCAAGGGCCAGAGGATGTCGAACCACTTGAACTTGGCCGTAGCTGAAAACAGCAAAATGGTCGGATGCAGTCCAACCAAGGCCAGTGCAATATAGGCGGTCCAGTTATGGATGTCGAAGACTGGAATCTGGCGGTGAGGCCAGCTTCGCACCGGACTGTACCGCACCGAAATGAGTAATCCGAGCAAGATGTTGATAGTCAACAGCACCATGGCGGTGAGGCCGGCGTAACTGGAAAGATCGATCGCAGTCATGAATAGGGTCCAAGTGATCGAGTCTACAATACCGTCGCAAGAATCGGATAGTTATGCAAATGCTTACCGCGTAGCATGAGTGTGTAGGAGGAATGGGAATGGCTACGACGCAGGCGCTTACAATGATGGATGTCCGGAATACGATGCCGACGAATCAGGAGCAGGAATTTTGGCAAGCTAACTATTGGGATGCAGTGGCAGCCCATGATCGCCGCATGGACGGAGTTTTTCTGTACGCCGTGCGCACCACCGGAGTCTACTGCAAGCCGTCCTGTCCCTCCCGACGGCCTCTTGCTAAGAACGTGGTCTTTTTTCGAACCAGGGAGGCGGCACGGAGCGCAGGCTTTCGTGCGTGCAAACGTTGCAAGCCGGATGCGCCGTCCACTTCGAATCCCAATGCGGATTTGGTGCAGAAGGTCTGCCGCTATATCGACGCGCATCCGGACGGTCCGGCTACGCTCGAAGCGCTGAGCCACGCCATTGGCTTGAGCCCGTTCCATCTGCAGCGGACTTTCAAGGCGCTCACAGGAATTACGCCGCGGGCCTATGCCGACTCGCGGCGGTTGCAGGCTCTGAAAGCTGGATTGCGCGATGGCCATTCCGTAACTCGCTCACTGTACGATGCGGGCTACGGATCGAGCAGCCGGCTTTACGAGGGCGCGTCGTCGAAGCTGGGGATGACGCCAGCGCGCTACGGGAAGCAGGGCTCTGGCGTCGCCATCCACTACGCCATCGCGAAAACTCCGATCGGACGAATGTTGCTGGCTGCCACCAGCCAAGGAGTTTGCTCAGTACAATTCGGCGAATCGGAGGGGATGCTCGAGAGCGAACTGCGGCGCGAATATCCGCGGGCGGAGATTGCGCGGTCCGACAAAGGGCTAGCCAAGTGGGTTCACGCCATTCAGGGACGCATTCGCGGCGAGGACCGGAAGGCGCTCCCGCTCGACATTCAGGCTACTGCTTTCCAGCGGTTGGTCTGGGAGCAACTCCGGGCCATCCCTTACGGCGATACCCGAAGCTATAGCGAGATTGCCAAGAAGATCGGCCGGCCGAAAGCGGCGCGGGCAGTGGCGCGCGCGTGTGCGAGCAATCCTGTCGCTGTTGCAATTCCTTGCCATCGCGTGGTGCGCGAGAATGGCGATCCGGGTGGTTATCGCTGGGGAATGCGTCGCAAGCGGAACCTGCTCGCTCTGGAGAAGAGTGTTACCGAACCGCGACCGTAAGGGAGTCGGTGCCGTTGCGACTATTCATTCTTAGGTCTGGAACTCCAGAACTCGGGATCAGCGGAAGCGAACTCGTCAGACACGTAGCTGCGCCTAGGATCGATCCGAAACAGAGCGGCCAATTTTTGTTCGGCGGCAATCTCTTTGATCCCGTCCGGAGTCTTCGCCAGGCCGTCGTCGAACGTCGCGAGTGATACCAGCGGCGTGATAAACAGGAATGTTCCGGACGGCATCCCCGACATAATTTGATAAGCCAGCTCCGGCTGATCGAAGTTGATACTCTCGAAGCGCGACGTACGCATCTTCACCAGGTCGGCGAAACTCGTCTGGGCCCCCGGCCGAATTCGATAAATCGAGACCAGGAAATAGCGCGCCTTGGGAATGATCTTTGCGGCTTCATCCCAGCGGTGACTCAAATTGGCGCGATATAGCGCGATTAGAGTCCTAGCGGGCGGAAGCACATCATCGGAGTAAGGGACCCCGGTGCTCATCATGGATAGCGCCCTATCCAAGTCTTCCATGCTTGCGAACGAATCCAGCATTTCGAAAGACCACGTCTCGGACGGTCCTGTGACAGAAGTCGCCCCCAGCACGGTGATCGCATCCTTGGCTTCCGCATAGCCTTGGTTATTGGAGCGCTGGGCGTTTCGGATCACCCGGATGACAGCGGGCGGGTCGGCATGAGCAAGCACACAGCAACTGAGCAGGGCAGCGAACAGGCTTATTCTGCGCATAGGCATCTACTAATCTATGACGCGCCCTGACGCGGGCCGTGCAAATGAGTGTTGAATTGTTTCGGGCACTCGTTCCGAGCCGCGACCGGGAGGGAGCGCTACCGGAACGGTCGATGGCTCTCAACTATCCCGCAACGCTCCCTGCCGGTCGCGGCTCCGTTTTGTGGACGATCGACGGCCCTCGCGAGCATGCGCCCGTGCAGCGGCGGCGTAGAATAGTGTTGAATGACGATAGACGAGCGGTTGAGGCAACTGAGGGAAAGCCAAGAAGCTTGGACAAAGTCGATGGAGCTGCTCCGAATCGCGCAGGAAGAAACCGATAGGTGCTTTACGCACGTTGGCCAACTCTTCGCGCAAACCCGGGAAGTGCTTGCCAAATTCCAAGGGGCTCCGCCGGATGTGTCAGACGGACCTGCTAATCCGTCGGATTGCGCGGGAACTTGATATACGGCAACCGCACACCCTCATCGAACACCTGGTCAGCCCGCATCGCTGCAGGCGCTTGAAAATTTGCCGCGCCGGCTGCGGTGGCGAAATCGTCCTGGTCAACGCCGTCGCCGCTGACTCCGAGTCCGCCCACCAGCACACCGTTCTTATACAGCGGAAGCGCACCGGGGAAAAACACAATTCCGTTTTGATTCTTATTGGCCGCCTGCGATCCCTCCGTGCACGGATGCGATACATCGTATTGGTAGAGATTAAAGAACGGCCCGGGCGTCGAGTAATCGATACCCGGCGGGAAGAACGGCTGGGCGCCGAAGCTGATGGTGCGGTTGGTAACAGCGGTACCCATCGGGACTCCGGGTAGATCGCCTGGCGTGCGATGCGATCCGCTGAAGAAGATCACGTTGCGCGACTTGGCCACCGCAACATCGATGCTGAAGACAGTGGCGTCCGGCATTCGATGCAAGGCCAGCAGCGTACCGTCCAGGTCCGCCACGGCAATCGCGAAACGAGCGCGCGAGCCGAGCGGCAATCGAATGATCGCGCGGGTCTGGTTGCCAGTCGTCACCGTATTGTTAACGATGCTTTGGACCTCTTCGAGCGTGAGTCCGCCCAACTTGCCAGCTTGCGGCGCAATCAAATCACCATCGGGCGCCGGGCCGGGACTGCTCTGGGGCTTCAGGATGTAGCTGCCGTTGGCTGAGCCCGCTTGATATCCGTCTGGCATCGTCGTTTGGTTGACGAACGGCAGCGCGATACCGTCGATGAACACGACGCCCGGCGATGGCACAATCGGCCCGAATCCTGCTTCGCCCGAAAACGCGGCGAATTCCGCTACATTCGGATCGACTCCCGCCACGCCCACGCCTCCCACCAGGATCCCATTCTTGAATAGTGGAACTCCGCCTGGATTTACGGCGCTGGGGTCGCTATCGTTCACGTCCGCTTTGCCCGTAAGAATTCCCAGTCCCGGCTTCGAACCATCGATGGAGCGCGCGGGCGGCACCGCCTGGCCGGGAAGGAAATCCGTATTAAACGGGCAGCCTCGATTGGTGTTCTCAATTCCGTAGAGCGCGGCGTTGCCAGTGAAAGGAATGCCGGGAGGAAAATGGATGCCGCTGATATAACGAACCGTGCGTGACGAGAGCGGAGCTTGACTATTGCTGAAGAAGCTGGCGGTGCGCGCCAATGCGACCGCGACCTCGTTTGTATCGGCATGTACGCCGAAATTCGCCGTGGTGGTTGCGGGCGCTCCGGGCTTGCGATACACGGCCAAAATGTTCCCTTGCCGATCAGTAACCGCAATAACCATGGGCGCGTTCACGGCTGCCGCGGTATGCTGCACCACGGTGTGGACGTCGCTCGCGCTCAGCGTGGGTAGAGCGGTGGACGCGCCTCTGGAGTCTGCTGAGAACAGCGCCACTGCGACTGCGATCCCAACCAACGTGATCTTGAGTTGCTTTCCGATCATTCAAAACAGTGCGTTCAAGCTCTTCATCGCTTGCGCAAACTTAAAGCCATTGTACGCGGACGGATCTTCGATTTGCTGGAAAAGGCCATGAATGGCGGCCCGGATCTGCGCGTCGTTCGCCAGGTGATCATTCTTGGTGTAGGCGATGAACAGCGAATCCAGCGCCATGGTGGCCTGCTCAGCCGAACGCTCGCCTTGCCCGGCAATATCGTCGGCGTCCGAGGAAATGCCCTTCAACAGGCGCAATGTCGTGGGCTGGTCGAAATGCATCGCGGCCAGCCGCTCGGCCAGACCGTTCGCCACTTGGGCGGCGCTTGCAGCCTCGGCCGCTATTTGTTTTCGATCGGACCCGAGAGCCGTAACGAGCGCATTGACACTATCCACTTGGGAGCGCAGTTGCTGAGAAGCTTGCGGGTCCGCTTCCTGAATTACGCGGCGCAAAACAACATAGCGCGACAGGTTCCACGGCGGATTGCCGGGACGCCGGCCGGGGTAGCCACGCTCCTGCCTCCAACTCTCCTTCGCCGCGGTGAGGCTATGGTGGCACGCAAAACAATCCAGCTCGGCGTACTCGGGCCAGATGCCTCCTTGCGATTCACGTGCTATGCGCTTCAGTTGTTCCCGCAATTGCACCGCTTGACCCACGCCTAGCGATCGAACTCCCAGCCACGGATCTTTGTCCACGTCTTTCCAATGCGGCGGCATCACGGACATGAAAGAATCCAGCTCAAAATAAAGATCCGGATGTCCGGCCGCTATCAACTCGTGATCCACAAACTTCTCCGCGGTTCCCAGATGGCAGGAGAGGCATTTTTCACTGCGTTTGATAAGATCCCGCGTGTTGTACATACCCAGATCGAGCGACTTGTCGTACTTCCAGTCGCGCGTGGTGTGCGGGCCGAGCCAAGCAGAGGCCGGTCCATGGCAATTCTCGCAGCCGACGCCGTCGGTGAGATCGAACGTGCGGGCGCGCATATCCAGGGGAACGTCGAGCGCATGGCACGACAGGCATCTGGGCGCAGTATCAGGTTTCGGCAGACCCATAATTTTCGCCATTCGCGTGCCAATCGGATTTGTGAGATTGATGAACGCATGCGCGTGTTTATCACGCACCACCCAGGTGCTGTATTCGTTTTGGAGCACCGACGTGTCCTCGCGCGACTGCACACTACCGTGACAAGCGGGCGAACTGCACGATCCCGGCCCGGTATACTTCGAAGGCTCGGGAGCGTCGGCGGCGAGCACCAATCCGTTGGCGACCACGAAGCCCAGAACGCAGGTAAAACCGATTTTCATTACTAGTTGTCAATTTCACCACAATCGGGAGCGGCATGGGGTTGCACATAGGTGGTTGCGCGGGCATGTGCTTGTCTATAATGAAACCTCACGCGATGATGCGGCTGGAGGGCGGTTGATTTTCGACGATCTCAGAGCGATCCAGAGTCAATACGGTTATCTGCCGGGCGAACAGTTGGAAGCGATGTCCGAGCGTACCCAGATCCCGCTCTATCGCATTCACGGCGTCGCTGATTTCTATCCGCATTTCCATCTCCAGCCGCCGCCCAAGGTGAATCTTCGCGTCTGTTCAGACATGTCTTGCCATCTGCGCGGCGCAGATGCGCTCGAGACCGGCTTGAAACAACGCTTCCAAGGAATGAACGCGAGCGATGTTTTCATTGGCGTGTGTTCGTGCCTGGGACAATGCGACGGTGCGCCCGCCATTTCCATCAACGATCACATCTATCGCGGCGCGACTCCGGTTCAAGCCGAAGCGCTCGTGCTAACGGCGTTGGGAGGCAGCGATCTGCCGCAACTCGCACCCGGGCCGGCGATCCACGGCCTGGCTTCCGATCCATACCAAAGTTCGGAACACTACGGCGCGCTGCGGAGGCTGGCTCAAACGCGCGATTGGGACGGCGTGATCGCACAGTTGAAAGCCAGTGGACTGCCCGGCCTGGGGGGCGCAGGGTTCGTCACCGGCATGAAGTGGGAGCTCGTTCGGAAAGCCGCAGGGCCTGAAAAATACGTAGTGTGCAACGCCGACGAGAGCGAGCCGGGCACTATCAAGGATCGCTTCATTTTGGAAAATCTCCCCAACCTGGTGATCGAAGGAATGATCATCGCGGGCCTTGTAACCGGCGCACAAAAAGGCTTTCTCTACATCCGCCACGAGTATCAAGCTCAGGAGCACATCCTGCAGCTTGAAATCGACAGGTGCTATGAAGAAGGCCTGCTAGGAAACGGTATCTTGGGGTCTGATCTCGCTTTTGAGCTCGAAATCTTCGTGAGTCCAGGCGGTTACATTTGCGGCGAAGAGAGCGCGTTGATCGAAGCCATCGAAGGGAAACGCGCTGAGCCGCGCAACAAGCCGCCGTTTCCGGTAACGAACGGCCTCTTCAACAAGCCGACCGCGCTGAACAATGTGGAGACGTTCGCCAACGTACCGCAGATCCTGATGAACGGCGTGGATTGGTACAAGGCGCAAGGGCAGGGAGGCGCGGCGGGCTTGAAATTTGTCGGCGTCAGCGGGGATGTGCTCAATCCGGGCATCTTCGAGATCCCCATGGGACTCGCGATGTCAGATGTGATCTACGATCGCGCAGGTGGAATCGTGGATGGAAAGGCCTTGAAAGCTTTTGCGCCGTCAGGCCCTTCCTCGGGGTATCTGCCGGCCTCTATGGTGGACGTCCGTCTGGATTTCAAGTCGCTCGCCGCGGCCGGCTCCATGCTTGGATCGGGCGCTATTGTAGTGTGCGCTGAGGGCCGCTGCATGCTGGACATGGCGCTGAATGCGGTGACGTTCTTCCGTAACGAGTCCTGCGGGAAATGCGTGCCCTGCCGCATGGGATCGCAGAAGATGGTGGACATCCTTACTGGCTGGACGCACGGGAAAGGATCGCAGGCCGATCTCGAATTGATTGACGAACTCACCGACGCATTGAAGCTGACGTCCATTTGCGGCCTGGGCCAGTTCGCGCATGTGCCATTGAGCTCCGTGTTGCAACATTTTCGGCCAGAGATCGAAGCGCATATCTTCGAAAAGCAGTGTCCAGAAGGCGTCTGCCCGATGCATTCTGAGCCGCGACCGGAAGGGAGCGTCGCAAGACCATGAGCGACGTCCAACTCACCATCGACGGCATTCCGGTTTCGGTTCCAGAAGGCACTACCGTCTTCGACGCCGCCCGCCTGCAAGGCATTCCGATTCCCACCTTGTGCCATCAGCAAAACGAAACGCCCGTGGGAGTTTGCCGGGTTTGTGTTGTGGATGTTGGAGGCCGTGTGTTCGCGGCGTCGTGCGTTCGCCCAGCCGAAAACAAAATGGTGGTGTCCACCAATTCCCCCAAGGTCCTGCGGGCGCGGCGCACCTTAATCGAATTGCTGATGGCGGACCATCCCAGCCCCTGCGCCCGCCAACGCAATTCGGGTGATTGCGAACTGGAAACTCTGGCGCACCACGAGGGTATATCCGAGTCGCGCTTTCCCCGCCGGCTCTCGCCGCGCGGCCAGGACAATTCGTCGCTGGTGATTGCGGTGGACCACGAAGCGTGCATCTTGTGCGATCGCTGTATTCGCGGATGCGACGAAATTCGCCACAACGATGTGCTCGGCCGCCGCGGCAAAGGCTTCATGGCCGGCATCGCGTTCGATTACAACCTGCCCATGGGCAATTCCTCGTGCGTCTCTTGCGGGGAGTGCATGGTGTCCTGTCCCACCGGCGCGCTCACCAACAAAAGTGTTGTGAAAACCGTGCTGCCCGGCGAGCCGGTGGATGTCGAAGAACTGCTCGATCTGCCCTACTTCCAGAAAGTGTCCGGAACATTTCTCGAGCTGAACAAGAACGCCGTGGTCCGGCGCCATTTCAAGAAGGGTGAGATCGTTTGCCGGGAAGGCGAGTATGGCTCAACGGCGTTCTACATTCTGGAGGGCACCGCCGAAGTCTATCTTTCGACGCCCATGGCGCACGTGAAAACGGAAGGAGGCGCGCTGGGCTTTTTTAGCAAGCTCACCAGCCGCCTGGCGAGCCGCCAGCAGGATCGGCGCGAAGAGGAAGGCCAGCGGCGCAGTATTCCGATCGATGGGCCGGTGGATTTGCCATACGACAATCCGGTGGCGACATTGAATCCAGGCGATCTTTTCGGCGAAATGACGTGCATGAGCCTGTATCCGCGCTCGGCCACGGTGCGTGCCGCAACCGATTGCGTGATGCTCGAAATGCTCCGCAACGTGCTGGACATCATCCAACGCAACAAGACCCTCAAGGCGCAACTGGATGCGAACTACAAGAAGCGCGCCCTGGACGATCATTTGCGAAGCGTTCCCATGTTCGCCTCGCTAACGCCGGATTTCATCGACCTGCTGCGCACCAAAGTGGAGTTGGTGCGGTACGGCAAAGACGACGTGATCTGCCA
>CABEDY010000317.1_pt1 | contig 22005 bp, 22 predicted proteins | sample 3423171 | NCBI WGS metagenome assembly CABEDY01 (sample SAMEA5534333, study PRJEB31848) | metagenome | biome: tundra; feature: field; material: soil | place: USA | collected 2013-05 | depth 0.15 m | reverse complement strand
GGTTGTTGATGGGAAACGGTCGGATTCTGGATCAAGAGAGGTGATCAGTTTGGTGTGCGAATGCGGTTACTCGTCTGCCACAGCGAGACGTTCGGAATCGCTATCTGTCTAGACTGGGGAGAGGTAGCGCAACAATTGCGACCACAGCTTCATCCACGGGAAACCTTGTTGCCTGCCGCTAATTCAGCCGCGTAAGCGTACACAGCAAGAAAGTCATCCGGTTCGAGCTGAGGATAATCGGCCAGGATTTGATGCTGGGATGCGCCACTTGAAAGCCATTCCAGAATTTCCTGAACGGTTATCCGGTGGCCGCGAATGCACGGTTTGCCGAATCGGACATCCGAATCGATGGTGATCCGCTCAAGGAGTGCATCATGCGATGCCGGCATTTGTGTCCCCTTAAGTCATTGTATGTATACCGGCGGCCAGACGGAAGCCCTAAACTAAGTGACCTTGATGGGTCGACGAAGTGAGCGCCTGGAGCGCGGTTAGCGTGTTGTCACAGATCTTATCGGGAGATCCGTCAGCTACCACCGACACCAGCAGGCCGAGATCGGTGTAGAACCGGATCAGTGGGGCGGTGCTGCGTTCGTAGGCTTCCAAACGGACAGTGATGGATTCCGGTCGGTCGTCTTCACGCTGAAATAGCGGGCCTCCACAGTGATCGCACGCGCCCTCCTCTCTAGGAGGTTTTCCGGTCACGTGGAAAACCGATTTGCACTTTTCGCAGGTGCGGCGGCCGCTCAAGCGCGCGACAATTTCAGCCAGAGGCAATTCGTAGTTCACTACGGCACTGAGCGAAAGGCTCTCGCTTTCCATGTAAGCTTTGAGCGCCTCGGCTTGAGCCAATGTACGGGGGAAACCGTCCAGGATAAAACCGCCCCCGCAACGGATACAGCCGTTCCGTTCGCGCACCATCTCCCACACCGTCGTATCGGGGACGAGTTCGCCGCGGCGCATATATTCAATGGCGACCTTCATGGCCGGCGTCTGCTCACAAGCGTCTCTGCTGCCCGCAGCGCGGAAGACATCGCCGGTGGATAGATGGCAAGCCCCTAGATTTTTATGCAGCAGGTCGGCTTGCGTGCCTTTGCCCACGCCCGGAGCACCCAGCAGCACGAGCCGCCAGGGTGACTGGGTTTCGCCCGGAAGCGCCGAGCAGTCGGCCTGTGGCCCTTCGAACCACCCGGCCCGGTCATTCTTTCTTTGTCCGTTCATGATTTGACAGTTACACGCCAGCGCCCCAAAGGCAATCCCCCGGTGAGGTTATAAGGGCCGCGATGGCATCGGCCGGCGTAGTCCAAATCACAGACTCATCGGCTGAACGAATCGCATATTTCGAGCGTCTTCCAATCGATGCTTCACGTAAGAATTGGCGGGGCGATCGCATGGATGGCTTTGGTTGCGTTCGCGCAGGAACCGCCGCCCGCCTTTGAGGTCGCCACAGTCAAGCCCAGCAAATCTAACGCAGTCATAAATAATCTCCGCGATCCGGTGCAAGCGACTTGGACGAACATACCTCTCGCAGTCGCGATCAGAATGGCGTATGGCATTCAGCCCGATCAGCTGGGAGACCAGGCAGCTTCCTCAGTATAGGCTGGTCGTCGCAAAGAGTGGCCCCAAGCTTGATGTAGCTCGGAATGATTCAAATGCGCGGCCGAGCGGCACAAGGATTGGAAGAGGGCTGATTGATGCGCATGGAATTGGCACTGCTGAAGTGGCAGCTTACCTGAGAAGCGAACTGGGCCGGCCCGTTGTGGACAGTACCGGCTTGACTGGAAAATACAATTTCAAACTCCAATGGGTGCCAGACGAGAGCCAGCTCAACAGCGGAGGCGAGACCCCGCCGCCGGATTCCACTGGACCATCAATATTTGCCGCGATACGAGAGCTGGGGTTGAAGCTGGAAGCCATCAAAGGACCGGCTCGGAAATGGCTACGCGAGACTTCAGCTACCAAAGAAACTTCTTGACGCCGTTTGGATGTCCTGTTATTCTTCTATCAGGTTAATTAACCTAATGGCGAAATACTCAAAGAGAGCTGTTGATCGCCTCAGCCTGGTCCTGGCGGCCCTGGCGGATCCGACTCGTCGGGCCATTGTCGAGAAGCTCGCTAGTGGAGAGGCCACGGTCAACACGCTTGCCAAGCCTCTCAAGATGAGCTTGCCCGGCGTGTCGAAGCACCTTAAGGTACTCCAAAAGGCGGGGCTGATCGTACAGCGTCGCGATGCGCAGCGGCGGCCGTGCCGGCTCAATCCGAAGCGGCTTCAAGACGTGGCGAACTGGGCGGAACGATTCCGGCGGAACTGGGAGGAAAGCTTTAAACGCCTGGATGAGTATCTTTCCGAAATCACAGAAAAGGAGAAATCAAAATGACAGCGAGTTTACAACGTGAAATGACACTCACGTTGCCATCCGACCGTGAAATCGTTATGGCGCGCGCATTCAACGCGCCGGCGCGGACCTTGTTCGAGGTGTGGACGAAGCCCGAGCACGTCAGGAAATGGTACGCCGTGAGATCCACCACGATGACCGTTTGCGAGATTGACCTTCGCGTGGGAGGGGCGTGGCGATGGGTGCTGATCCATCCCAAAGGCGGCGAGATAGCATTCTCCGGAGTGTTTCGCGAGATCGATCCGCCGCATCGGCTACAGCGAACCGAAGTGTTCGAGGCCATGCCAGGCGCCGAATCTCTAGTCACTCTGACCTTCGATGAAAAAGATGGTCAGACGACGCTCACGATCAACATGCTTTTTAAGAGCAAACAGGATCGTGACGGCTGTCTGCAGTCGGGAATGGAACTCGGTGTGAAGGAGTGCTTCCAGAAGATTGATGAGCTGGTTGCGACGCTGTGAGCGTAGGAACGGGTGGCCTAGAGGAGCTCCTCCACCCTAACAACCGACTCCCTCACGGTCGCGGTTCGGTAACAATCTCTAAGACCTGAGGTTGTTGTTCTTTGGCATTGCCCCGGCTAGGAGCAATACCGCTCCTGCATAGAGCAGCGTGTCGAAGATGTAGTTCTGTCCTTCCACTAATTCGGCTGTCTTGGTGGCCGTGGTCATTATGGGCAGATAGAGGAAAAAAGTCAGTAGAGTAAATAGCAAACCGACCCATGCCGCGGCCGCTCGGGTATGTTTGTGGACCAGCATGAGTGCTCCGCCGATGAGCATGATGGCTCCCGCGGGATATCCGAGCAGGAGATGAAAGGGGACCCAGGCCGGTGTAACCTTGGGAAGAGGAACGCCAGGCGCGAACTCCGGGTGCAGAAAATGTTCCACTGCGAAAAAGATCACGGCAACGGGGATATACAGACGCGCGAACATTAGCAGCGCGTTGGAGCCAGGGGCGCGTACGGTTACAGCTAGCGCGCACGCACCTGCGGCGAACGAGAGATCGCGCACCGCAACGGCCCAGACAATTCTGTCTTTCGGATTCGCGGCTACGTTGGGCAGATGTATCATTGCGGCGAACAAGAAGAACATAATCGCCAAGAGCGGGGCTGAAAGCCGTACGTACTTCGTCAGAACCAGGCTGAGGGCCGCGGCAATGAGACAGAGGCCCACGAAGTACGCCCAGACCAGACGTCCCGGCATCCAAGGCGGCACTACTTGCATGATGGATTTGGACACCGCGAAATGCTCGGCTCCGAAGACCGCGAGCGGGGCAGCGAAGAACACGCGGCCCAACGCGATCAGCTTGTCGAGTCCGAGGGTCGCTGACAGCTCTTTTCTGACGTTGATGAATCCGATTGTGAGGATGACCAGGCCCGCAAAGCATGGCCAAAATATCAGCGGTGAGAGCACAGAAACCTCATTCCTTGGCGCAGTCAAGAGTTGACGGGTTCTATTCGAAAACGTTACCCATAATACCGGGATTTGGCGACTTCGCAACCCGAACCTGCTCTCAAGCATCCGATTTTGATGGAGGCATATGCATGGAACCGCGATTTAACTATGTGAAAGCTGCACGTGGCGCATACGAGGCGTTGCTTGGTCTGGAGAAATATCTGCATCAATCGGGACTGGAGGAATCGTTGCTTAATCTAGTGAGGCTTCGAGCCTCCGAGATCAATGGATGCGCCTACTGCATTGACATGCACTGGAAAGACCTTCGCGCCGTTGGCGAAACGGAGCAGCGTCTGTATGGATTGGATTTCATGGGAGGAGTCGCCCTACCATACCGACCGCGAACGCGCGGCTCTCGCCTGGACGGAAGCGGTGACGAATCTTAGGGACGGGCGTGTACCGGACGAGGCATATGAAAAGGTGCGGACTGTGTTCACCGAAAAAGAGCTGGCGGACTTGACGCTCGGAATCGCTGCGATCAACGCTTGGAACCGGATGAACATTGCGGCGAGAACGGTACCCGGAACGTATCAGGCGCAGAAGCGGGAGCTCAAGCAAGGGGCGTAAACCGATCGACTCACCTGACAAACGGGATATAGGCGGCGACGTTTCGGCGGTAATCGTCGAACCGCGTTCCGAATCGCGACGCGAGGAGACCGTCTTCGATCCGAACCCGGATCTCGGTCCCGATCAGAGCCGGCAACGTGGCGAGAAGGATGAGAGGCAGGGGCAGGAGGATGAATCCAGTGGCCCAGAGCACGCAAAGCACGGATGTGTAAATGGGATGTCGAACCAAGCGATACGGCCCTTGAGTGACTAGCTCATGTTCCGCGTTGAGACCGGCATCCACGCGTCACCGCTTTCCAAGCACGCGCGTTGCGGTCCAGGAAAGCACGTCTGCCAGGACGAAGAAGACAATCGCAAGCATCAATCGCCAAGCCGGCAGCGACGTTTGCCAGAACTGGTATTGCCAGAGCACGGCAAATGAAATTGCGACAAGCAAAATGCCCCATCGGGCGCGACGGTCCACTTGCTGCGCTCGCGGTTGGCGTCGCTTCGATAAGGCGAACGGCAGCATCCAAACGATCCACGCCGCCGCGACGATGCCGTACGCATAGACTGGCATGGAGAATTATTCACTAATGAGAAGCATTCCACGCCAAGTAGTCCAAGGCAATAGGAGGAACGGCAGCTTCGTCCGCCAGCGATCTGATTCGTTTCTGAAGAGAGTCATAAACTGCTTGGTTCTCTACAAACCTCATCGTTGCGCTGTTGAGAATCTTCCTGATTTGATCGCCTGATGTATCGGGGCAGTTCGTGACGGCCTGAATCGTATAGCTGTCGAGTGGCACGTGCAGGAACCAAACGATCCTTTCACGTACGCTGTCGGGGAGAAGCCGAGACTCAAGGAGTGCCTTAACAAGAAGATTCGGCAACTTAAGAGATGGGCCGAATGGTATTGCCTTTCCCATTTCCCGCTTCCACTCTTCGCGGAAGTCGCTCACGAGACCAGCCAGCCATTGATCGTAGGAATCCCGCGACCGCACACCCCTCAGCCTATCCAGGAATCCCCGAGTCTCAAGGGCGCCCGCGCCCCATTCTCTGAATACAACGGAAGGCTTGTTTGGCAGGCGCTGAAATGCGCGAAAGGTATTTGCGCCCACTGATTGCCGAACCACTAAGGCGACGTCAGAAGGCTCGATGTGCCTCCGCCAAGGATACTTCGCCAGGTCGCGCACTAGCGCGAGGCGATTGGGCCATTGCTTGGGTTTGGGTCCAGGCTTCGGCTTAGTCATTCTCCCCTCCTTCCGGGATTACTCCAAGGCTTGCTCTAAATCGGCGATGATGTCATCCACGGCTTCGATGCCGACGCAGAGCCGCACCAGGCCATCGTGAATGCCCATGCGCTCGCGCTGCTTGGGGGCGACGTCGCGATGCGAAGCGATCACCGGGTAGAGCACCAGGCTGTGGACATCGCCGAGCGAGGTGGCGCGGACCACCAGCTTCAGCCGGTCCATGAAGCGGAACATTTCTTGCTTGCCCGCGCCCTTGAGTTCGAATGTGACGATGGCGCCGTAGAGACCCTCCGGCAGCAGGCGCCGAATGACGGCTGCATCCGGATGCGCCGGATCGGCCAGGTAATGCACTTTCGAGACGCGCGGGTGGGAAGTGAGCCAGGATGCGACGCGACAGGCGTTGGAACAGTGACGCTCCATGCGTAGCGCGAAGGTCTTGATGCCGCGCATGGTGAGATAACTCTCGAACGGACCCAGCACCGGTCCGATGGTGCGGCAGAGGTTGCGCGTGATGGTGTGGTGCTCCTGGTCTGAAACAATGACGCCGCCCAGCACGTCGCCGTGGCCGGCCAGGAATTTGGTGACGCTGTGAACGGACATGTGCGCGCCGTGTTCCAGAGGGCGAACCAGAAGCGGAGTTGCGAAAGTGTTATCCACCACCAGCGCTGCTCCCGCGGCGCGCGCCAACTCGGCTATGCCATCCAAATCGCCCACGCGAAGCAGCGGGTTCGATATGGTTTCCATGAACACACAGCCAGGTTGATTGTCGTTGATCTTGCCCCGGACCTTATCGAGATCGCAAATGTCCACGAAATTTATCTGGATTCCGAGCGGCTCAAGCACCTTACACAACAGACTGGTGGTGGCTCCATAGAGCGCGCTGGCCGCTAGAATTGACTTGCGCCGGTCGGTGAGCGCGGCCAGCAAGGCAATGTGTACGGCGGTCATTCCGGACGAGCAGGCCAACGCGCCGTAGCCGTTTTCGAGCGAGGCCATCAGCTCTTCAAGCGCCGCATTGGTCGGGTTGTCGTAGCGGGAATAGCAGTAGCCATCCTCTTCGCGGCCGAGCACGCGGTCGAGTTGCGCGGTGCTCTCGTAGATGTAGCTAGCGGCCGTGTAAATCGGCGTGGTGACTGGGATGAACGCGCCGGGCTTAGCGGGATCGGCCTTACGGTCGCCTGAGTGGATGGCTTTGGTTTCGATCTTCATGTTTTTCTCTTCCAGCGGGTTCCTTCCTTGGTGTCTTCGAGAATTATGCCGGCCTCCAGCAGTTGAGCCCGGATCTGATCGGAGCGCGCGAAATCGCGATTCTGCTTGGCTGCGGCGCGTTCGGCGATCAAGCCTTCCACTTCCGAATCCGAGATACCGGTTTCTTTGCGCGATGGGCGAAGCACGTCGAAGATGGAATCGAACTCATCCAGGAACTCGAGCGCCGCAGGTACATTACTAGCGGGAAACTCGGCCGAATCCATCGCAGTGTTGAGATCGCGAACGAATTCGAACAGCGCGGCCAGCGCTTCGGCGGTATTCAGATCGTCGTCCAGACTCTCTTCGAAACGTCGCTTGGCAGCGCGGGTACGTTCCGCAATTTGTTCGTTGTCGCCGTCCGGATACTTGTCGGTTTCCAGACGCAGCTTGAAATTTCTAAGCCGCTCGATGGTGGTGGCGGCAGCTTTCAATCCCTCGAATGTGAAGTTCAGCTTTTTGCGGTAAGGAACAGAGGCCAGCAGATATCGAACCGACTCCGGCGTGTAGCCCATGCCGAGCAGGTCGCGCAAGGTGTAGAAATTACCCGCGGACTTCGACATCTTTTGCGCTTCGACGTTCAGAAACTCCGAGTGTAGCCAGAAGCGCGAGAAAGGCTTTTTGGTGATCGCTTCCGATTGCGCGATTTCGTTTTCGTGATGCGGAAAGATCAGGTCGACGCCGCCGGCATGTATGTCCAGAGTTTCGCCAAGATATTTCATCGCCATCACGGAGCACTCGATGTGCCAGCCGGGACGGCCGGGGCCGATCTCGCTATCCCAGAAAGGCTCGTCGTTCTTGGGGGCCTTCCACAATACAAAATCGCGGGCGTCGGCCTTGTCGTACTCATCACTGTCCACGCGGGCGCCGGCGCGGATGCCGCTGAAATCGTTGTGCGAGAGCTTGCCGTACTCGGGAAATTTCGAAATCCGGTAGTACACCGAGCCGTCGCTGCGATAGGTATAACCACGTTCATCGAGTTCTTCAATGGCGTGGACCATCTCCTTGATGTGATCCGTGGCCTTCACCATCCGCTCCGGCCTCTCCAGCCGCAGCGCCGCGCTGTCTTCGAGAAAAGCTTGCGTGTACTTCTCAGTGTATTCAGGAAGCGATTTGTGCTCGGCCGCGGCGTTGCGAATGATCTTATCCTCCACGTCGGTGATGTTCATGACATGGTCGAGTTTATAGCCGCGAGCCCGCAGCCAACGGCGCAGGATGTCCTGGAAAGTAAACGTGCGAAAGTTTCCGATGTGCACGAAGTTATAAACTGTCGGGCCGCAAGTATACATGCGGACTGTATTGTCGTGGAGGGGCGCGAACGGCTCCACTTGTTGCGTTAAGGTGTTGTAGAAACGGAGGGCCATCGAAGGGATTAGCCTTCATGGTAACGCAGCGCGGGTTCAGTCAGTCGAGGTCCAAACAATATGGAAGGCGTATAGGTATGTCCGCATAGCTGAGCCGCGACGGGAACGGAGCGTGAATAGATCGCAAAGCCGTCCAGTGCTGGTAGCGCTTCCTGCCGGTCGCGGCTCGGAATGGATGCTCGAAACCACCCACGCCGGATATGCTAGCTTTATCCACGGAAAGAGGATGAAGTCAACCATGACAAAGAATAAGTTCCTGACGTTTCTCGCGCTGGCTGTTCCAGCGCTTGCGCAAACTACCATCAAAGACGCGCTCGCGAAACATTGGAAGGTTTCCACCGACTTCACGATCGCTGTAGCCAAGCTGATGCCGGCTGATGACTACGGGTTCAAGCCGGTTCCGGAGGAATTGAGCTTCGGCCAGGTGCTGGTGCAGGTGGGCGGCGCTAATCTCAGCGCGTGCTCCAATGCCAGCGGCACGAAGCGCCCGGAGATTCCAGAAAAGGTAATGCAGGCTGCGCGAGGGAAGTCCGAAATCGACAAGGACTCGGCCGTGCGGTTCCTGACGGATTCATTCGATTTTTGCAACCAAGCCGTGGCAGGAATGACATCCGAGAAACTGGATGCGGTTGTGGGCCCCGAGAGCCGCAAGATGACGGGCTTCGAGTGGCTGTGGGCATACTTCACGCACACGGCGCATCATCGCGGACAGTTGGAAGTGTACCTGCGCTTGAAAGGCATCAAGCCGCCCGCGTACGTATTCTAGTAACTGGGCGCCGTTCATGCGAATTTTGCTGATCGTACTGCTGGTATGCGACATCGCCGGCGCGCAGACTGCCCGGCCACGGGCGCGCGATGTGGGGATCACGGTGGGAGTCTTTCCGCCGGGTCCGTTAAATGCGATCACCGATGTGGCTGGAGTTGCGGTTGGCCACGCGACGCTGATTCAAGGCGATGATGTTCGCACCGGCGTCACGGCCATTCTGCCGCATCAGCGCAATCTTTTTCACGAGAAGGTTGCGGGCGCCGTGTTCATCGGGAACGCATTCGGCAAGCTGGTGGGCTCGACGCAAGTGGAGGAACTGGGCGAAATTGAGACACCGATTCTGTTGACGTCAACGCTCAACGTCTGGCGCGTGGCGGATGCAGTGGTAGATTACATGCTGGCTCTGCCGGGCAACGAAACCGTGCAGTCCATCAACCCCGTGGTGGGGGAAATCAACGACGGTTGGCTGAACGATATTCGTGGAAGGCACGTGGGCCGCGACGAGGTGTTCGCGGCAATTCGCAATGCGAAGCCGGGCGCCGTTGAGGAGGGATCGGTGGGAGCGGGCACGGGAACAGTGGCGTTCGGATTCAAGGGCGGCATTGGAACTTCCTCCAGAAGCCTTCCGGGCGGCTACACGATTGGAGTGCTGGTACAGACCAACTATGGCGGCTTGCTTACGATTGCCGGCGCGCCGGTTGGGCAGGAGCTCGGGGGCCATTCTTTGCTGGAAAAACTGAAAGGCGCGAAGGGATCGGTGATTGTGGTGGTTGCCACCGACGCGCCCGTGGATGCCCGCAACTTGAAACGCTTGGCCGCGCGCAGCATGCTCGGCTTGGGCCGTACCGGAGCAGCCGGCAATAACGGCAGCGGCGACTATGCCATCGCGTTTTCAACTTCTCGGCCGGTGAACGTGCTGAGCAATGATGCCATGTCGCCGCTGTTCCTGGCGGCGATCGAAGCCACCGAAGAAGCGGTCTACAATTCGCTGTTTCGCGCCACAACTGTAACGGGTCGCGGTCACACCGTGGAAGCGCTGCCGATCGAGAAGACACTGGAGATTCTTCGCAGGCATGTCATGCTGAAAAACTAAAAAATGCAAATCGATTTTACGGGTAAATTCGCGGTCGTCACCGGCGGCGCGAACGGGATCGGACTGGCTATCGCGAAAGGGCTGACGGCTAGCGGGGCGAGCACGTACATCCTGGATCTCGAGCGAGAACGTCCAGCGGAAGTCGCCGCAGCGTTTGGCGCTCACGGCATTGTCGCGGATTGCTCCGACCGGGCTCAGCTCGAACGGGCCTTCGATTCCCTGCCCTCAGCGCCGGATGTCGTGATGGCAAACGCCGGAACGGTTATTGAGAGCGAGTTCTTGTCGGTTGACCCGAGTGACTGGGATCGCACGATAGCTTTGAATCTTACCGGAACTTTTCATGCCGTGCAATTTGCCGCCCGATTGATGAAGACACTCCGACGCGGAGCGATTGTGTTGACCGCATCCACCAACAGCTTCGATGGCGAACAGCGTCTCACAGCCTACAATGCCAGCAAGGCTGGGTTGCTGGGATTGCTTCACACCGCTGCGAATGAACTTGGCCCGTATGGAATTCGCGTGAACGCTGTTTGTCCCGGACTGATCCGCACTCGTCTCACACAACCTTCGTTCGACAACCCGGCAGTTATTCAGGATTATTTTCGCCACATCGCGCTCGGACGAGGCGGCGAACCCGACGAAGTGGCAAAGGCCGCGCTATTTTTGGCGTCGGACCTGGCATCCTACATCACCGGCGCCACGATGATTGTGGATGGAGGACAGATGGCCGCCAAGTTCGGCAGCTGGAACGAGGATCGGGCCGAGTTTGTTGATGGAACATGGCGCTTGCGCTAAGTGGGGCAAGTCTCCGACTTGCCTTTCTCAGAGTAACGGCGACATTACGGGCAGATTACGATTCCGACTCAATCTTGTACGCTTCTCCACCAGCCGATACACTGCCACTATGGCACTAATCAGCTTTCGTATAGGCGCGTTCCTGATGCTGCTGAGCCTCGCCTGCGCGCAAAATATCGTGGTGGATGCCGCGCCATCCCACGCAGTGAATTCGTTCAGTCCAATGCGGGCGCTCGGCGGCGCTATCGATCGGTTGCGCGGAGGGGACACCAAAGAGGCGAACGAGAAGAATACCGAACGGCTGCTGACTGATCCCGTCCTCAAGGAAATGTTGGGCGCGGGATGGCAAACCGTCACCTATCGCCAGAACACAGAATTGATGATCGAGGCGTGGCATTGGAACGAGCGCGGCACCTGGAGCAACGCGGCCAGGCAGGAAGGTTATTTTACCGGCAGCGCTGAGCTGGGCGAGCCGATTCGACATTCCTGGGCGTATCCGCTTCCGCACCGCGGCGCCACGGAAGGCGACGGCAACGGCTGGTCGCGCCTGACCGATGGCGATATAAAATCCTACTGGAAAAGCAATCCTTACCTGACCAAGGCCTTCACTGGAGAAGACGACGCGCTGCATCCGCAATGGGTGATGATCGATCTTGGCGCCAAGGTGGACGTGAACGCGATCAAAATTGCTTGGGCCGACCCTTACGCCAAGCGCTACTACATCCAGTTTTGGACTGGAGAAAAAGAGCCGTTTTACGACGGCATCAACAAAGGCGCCTGGCAGACTTTTCCCATGGGAACCATTGTGGATAGCAAGGGCGGGACTCCCACATTGAAGCTGATGAACTGGAAGATCCCCGTGCGATATCTGCGCATCTGGATGACTGAATCGTCCAACACCTGCGACACGCATGGCGCTGAGGACCGGCGCAACTGCGTTGGATACGCAATTAACGAACTGTATATCGGGACCGTGTCGGCCGACGGCCAGTTCACCGATATCGTCAAACACCTGCCCAGCCGCAAGCAGACCATCACCTGGCCCTCATCCGTGGATCCGTGGCACGCTGCTTCAGACCTCGACTACGGAAGAGGCGATCAGATCGGATTCGATTTTTTCTTCAACTGCGGCGTCACGCGCGGACTTCCAGCCATGATTCCGATCGCGATTCTCTACGCGATACCCGAAGATGCAGCCAACGAAATCGCGTACCTCTACAAACGGAAATATCCGATTTCATGGATCGAGATGGGCGAGGAAGCGGATGGACAACGCCTGCTACCCGAAGACTACGCCACGCTGTACATCCAATTCGCAAAGGCCATCCACCAGTTGGTTCCCCAAGCGCCACTAGGCGGTCCAGCTTTTGAGGGGACCTCCGGCGATGTCGATTCCTGGGCGGACGCCAATGGCAGGGTCTCGTTCCTGGGGCGATTCGTGGATTATCTCAAGGAGCGCGGACACCTGCAGGATTTCACGTTTTTCTCGTTCGAGCATTATCCCTGCATGGGCGGAAAAGATTGCGCCAACTGGAATTCGTTGTACTGGGAGCCGGCCTTCGTCAACCACGTAGTGCAGGCGTGGAAGGATAATGGGCTGCCTCCGAATGTGCCGTTTTTCATGACCGAAGGCAACGATCTGGATGAAGGTAGTCCGGGCACAGTCAAGAGTGGACTGTGGCTGGCGGATTACGTCGGCTCCATGCTGACAGCGGGCGCTGCCGGCACTTTCTATTTCCACTACATCACCACCATCGGTGAAGGGGGACGAGGCGGCTTTCTTTCCATGGATAACAACGGCCACGTCAAAAACTATCCGCCGCAGTATCTCGCGACGCAGGTGATTTCGAAGGAGTGGGTCCAGCCGGTGGATGCCGTCCACAAACTCTTCAAAGTGGCGAGCGATGTGAAGGATAAAGACGGAAACACGCTGGTGACGGCTTATGGTTTGGAGCGGCCCGACGGGCAGTGGTCTGTCATGTTGGTGAACAAAGATCACGATAACGATCATTCCGTGAAAGTGACATTCGCCGATTCGGGCGGTAAGCGTCGCTTCTTCGCCGGACCAGTGGCCCGGGTAGTTTTTGGAGCGGCGGAGTATCAATGGCATCCCGATCCTGGCGCAGCGGAGGGCGGCCGCAGGCGGGCTCAGAGCGGTCACGCGGATCCCGACGGACCTCCATCAAAATCGACGGTGACGGCGGGTGGCGCGGACACGCTGTATCAGCTTCCTAAAGCGTCGATTGTGGTGCTGCGCGGAAACGTGGGGAATTAACCGACTCCCTCACGGTCGCGGTTCGGTAACGCATCTTTGAAGAACCGCGAGCGTAAGCGACCCGTGGTTTCCTGCGAGCGAACGGTCACTCCCGCGTCCAGTAATTCTGAAAGCCTATGTAATCCGCCGGCATGTTTCGAAGAATCGTTCGCCGCAGCTCGAGGAAATCAATGTCGCCTTGCCGCTCATACAAGATCTTGCCGCCCGGAGCTATCAGCACCGTGTACGGGACGCCGGCCTTCCATTTGGGATCGAAGGCCGCCTGCAAAGCGTAGGTGTCGTCCGATCCGAAAAGCAAATTGCGGCTGGACGCGTGCTGCTTTTCAAGCATTTTCAGAACACCCGCTTTTTCGTCCGGCATGTTGGTTGAGACCGTGACCAGGTCGAAATCGCGCACCCGGTACATGCGATAGGTAGTCTCTACATCCGGGAATTCATGAACGCACGGGCCGCACCAGGTGGCCCAGAAGCTCACCAGCAACATCTTGCCGGTTGCGTTGGCGCGCAGTTTCTGCAGATCCTCGGCCGTTGCCAAATCGAGGCGCACCGGCTCTGCGTCGATCTTCTTTTGATCGGCTATTCGAGCCTCCAGCTTTTCTTTCCATTTGGTGGAGCAGCCGAAAACACCCGTTTGCTCTACTGGAACAGGTTTTCCATCGAGCAGCGCGTCGACCGCGTTACGTGCGTCTTCCGACTTCACCAGTTCCACGCGGTAGCTATTGTCGAAGCGGCCCTGATAGCGCAGCTTGCGATCCCGGTCGAACACAAAGACGTGCGGCGTGGCTTGCGGACCGAGCGCGCGGGCCACGGCCTGCGTTTCGCCATCGTAGAGGTAGGGATAACGCAGGTGCTTGTATTGCACCCGAATCTTCATTTCGTCCAGACTGTCGCTGGTGTCGGCCGAATCCAGTTCATCCACGCGAATCGCCTCCGGATCGTTGGGCTGAATGGCCACCACGGCTACGCCTTTCGGCCCGTATTCATCCGCAAGCTTTTGGACTCGCTGTTCGTAGATGGAAGCGATCGGGCAGTGATTGCACATGAATACGATCGCGAGGACGGGGCTGGCTGCGTAATCGCTGAGTTTGTGAATCTTGCCGTCAACGCCGGGGAGTGAAAAGTCCGGCGCCTGGGACCCGATGGCCAAAATCGGATGCGCTGATTGCGCTAGCGCGGAAAACCCAACGGTCAGAACCGTTAATAATCGCAGCATCTTTCTCATCATGCCAGTTTGCGGGCGAACTCCACTTCTCGCGCGACGTCCGAATCGATGTCGCCTTCCTTTTCGTATTCGATGGCACATAGCCCGCGATAAGACACTTTGTGCAGTTCCTCCATGACCGCCGGAATCTTGGCGATGCCCTGACCCAGCAAAACATTGTCTTCCCCGCCCGATGCCGCCACATCTTTCAAATGCACCATTTTCAGATAGGGCGCCAACTTCCGGACTGCATCGACGCTGTCGTACCCGCAGGAAGCGATGTGCCCGACATCCAGCGTGGCTCCCATCGTTTTCGATCGGCCGGCTAGCGCTTTTAGCACGTCCTCCGGGCTCTCGTAAGCAAATTTCTGCTTGAAGTAATGGTTGTGAATTCCGAACGTCAGACCTTCTCGAGAGAAGCGCTCGTCGATTTTTCTCAGCATGTCGCCCGTAGCGTCGCCTGAAATATTCCGCGAGCCCAACAAGGCGGCGAAACGCACGGCATAATCCAGATCCTGATCATTCTTGATGGTAGCTGTATAGTACGAGACGCAACGAATCCCACGTTGGTCGAATTTGCGTTTTGCAGCCTGGCACATTTCATCGGTGGGCGGCTTCATCAACATGAACTCGCCGCGCGACATTTCGATCTCCGTGATGTGCAGCGCAGTGAGCCTGGCGATCATGTCATCTAGAGAATAGCTGTGATAGGTGTAGGTACCGATTCCGATTCTCAACCGAGCGCCGGCGAGTGCAGTTGCGCCGGCTGCACCGATTCCAGCCGCGATAGTTCGGGCGAATGTTCTTCGTGTCAACATATTCCGTTACGGCGCGGGGCGTGGCGTGACGTCGGCATCCACTAGACCGATTGCCCATTTGATCGCTTCCACGTACATGGTCTGCATTTCCGGCCGATCCCAATTCTCGACGGGGTGCCCGAGCGTGGAATAATACACGCGGCCCTTGCCGTACATCTTGGCCCACGTTACCGCAAAATCCCGATCCTTGCGATGGACGCGCGGGTTCGAAAGATCCAGCTTGTTCGCATCCAGCCGCATCAGCACGCGGACCTTATCGCGCGAGAAATTCCTGATCTGGTAGATCTCGTCCTTAAACACGAAGGCCGCTGGCCATTGCCGCATGCCAGGGAATGAGGGATCTTCCACCAGGATCGGCGCGTCAAAAGTCATCCAGGGATGCTCATCGTAATAGCCGCCGATCATGTCGCCGTATTCCGGCCAGTCCGTAAACGTGATGGCGGCGCTGTGTATTCCGACGAAGCCCTTGCCGTCGTCATGGACGAATGATAGAAAATCGGCTTTCTTCTGATCGTCCATTTCGAGCGTGCCCCCCGTGTAGAAAAGAACGGCGTCGAAATCGTTCAGGTTCTTGGCGTTGTACTCCAGCTTTTTCTTGGTCAGGGCTTCGGTGTCGGTTCGAATGGTGGTGTCCCACAATCCGGATTCCCGGCCGAGCCGTTCTATCGTCGCGAGCGCGTGTGAGACCGATTCATGCCGGTATCCTTTTTCTTCGCCAATTGCGAGCAAGCGCTTCTTGGCCGCGGAGGCCCCCGGGTGGGGAACTAGCGCGATCCAGAGTAGGGCAAAGTAGATTCGTTTTCTCAACGCTTTTCTATCTTCGCATGCCAACCGGTCGCTTACGCTCGCGGTTCGGAAAGATGCCTCATGTTTTCGAGAGTGTTACCGAACCGCGACCGTTAGGGAGCCGGTTGTTGGGGCATTTTGCGCTACGCGACCAGTTGATAGCACTTCATCAGGCTGAGCAATTGGCCAAGATCGATGGGCTTCATGAGGTATGCATCGCAGAGCTCCTGGAAGCACTGGATCACTTCCTTGATGTCTTCCACGGCTGTCGTCATGACGATCTTCGCGCCGGAGCTGGAGAGGATGCCGCGGGATTCTTCCAGAGCTCGCACTTGTCGAACCGCTTCGCGTCCATCCATTTCGGGCATCATGATGTCCATGCAGATCAAATCATATTTCTGCCCTTGCTCCAAGGCCAAGCGAACCGCCTCCACTGCTTCCTTGCCGTTAACCGCGACATGACATTCACCATAACGGGAGAGGAAGGTCTGCAGTAAGAGGCGGCTGGCAAAGTCGTCCTCCACCAGAAGCACCCGCACTTGCTTGGGGCTGGGGTGCACCTCAGAGGCGGAAGCGCTGCTTTTTGCCGCGGGGGCCTGGTGATGCGCGAGTAACCAGCCAAGTGCGGACAGGATATCGGCGATATCAGCCCGGTTGCTTTCGGCGGCGTTCTGGACCAGTTCGCGTAGGCGGTCAGTGGCGCGCAGCATAACGCGCACCCGGTCCGGCGTGGGAACCATTTTGCGGGAGCGGATGAGAGCCAGCACGTCTTCCAACTGGTGCGCAAGCTCACGGACCTTCACCAGCTCAAAATAACCAGCTCCGCCTTTGATGGAATGCACGGCTCGAAAGACACCATTTACCAGTTCCCCATCGATGGCGGCGCCGCTCTTTTCGATGACCAGAAGGTCCGCCTCAATGGCGCCCAAGTGCTCGACGCACTCGGCCAGATAGTCCTTTGCCAGTTCGTCGTCAAGATTGATCATTGCTTGTTCTCCTCAACGGCAGTGTTGTCGTTTGAGCCTACCCATCCGGCCTGCTCGAGAGTGGTTCGGAATCGCGCGAATTCCTCGATCGCGCGGGGAATCAGCTCGCCGCACGGATCCAATTGTCCGGCGGCCGCGGTCCGTTCCATTTCGAGCGCGATCGCGCGCAGGCCTTCCGCCGCAACCGTACCTGCCGCTCCTTTAAGCGCATGCGCCTGCAAGCGAAGGCCACGGGCGTCGGATTCATCCAGCCGCATCCGCAAATTGTTCAATTGCGAGGGAACATCGTGCAGAAACCCTTTGAGCGTGATGCTGGCCAGTTCCCGATCTCCCCTCAAGCGCCGCAGCAGACCCTCCACATCGAAGACTGTGTGCTGGCCGTGAACCCGTACGGCGTCAGCAGGGCCGGACGCCGCTAGCCACTTGGCAAGCACCTCCTCAAGCCGATCGAGTTCCACCGGTTTCGAGATATAGTCGTTCATCCCCTCGCGAAGGCATCGATCCCGATCGGCCGGCATCGCGTCGGCAGTAACGGCGATGATTGGAATAGCCGGATGAATGGAAGCTCGGATCCGACGCGTTGCCTCGAAGCCGTCCATCACCGGCATCTCGCAGTCCATCAGAACCAGGTCGAAATTCCCTTCGATCACCGCTTGGACGGCCTGGGCGCCATTGGTTACTGCGGTGGCCTTGTATCCGAGCTTCTGAAGTTGCGCCAGACCCACGTCCCGGTTGGTGGCATTATCTTCCGCCAAAAGGATTCGCGCCTCACTGACCGCGCGCGTGGGGCCGGCCGACGCGCTAAGGCGCTGATCACGTGGCTCGCTCGCACCTAGCTGCTGGTTGGGAGCGGCCAGTTCGAAAACCGCTGTGAACCAGAAGCTCGAACCCCGCCCTTCGCGGCTTTCGACGCCGATGCTTCCCCCCATTAACTCGGCCAGTTGCTTCGAGATAGCCAGTCCTAGCCCGGTGCCGCCGTATTTCCGTGTGGTGGATTCGTCTGCCTGAACGAAGGGCGAGAATAGCGCCGCGCATTGATCCGGCCGTATCCCGATTCCCGTATCGGTTATGGTGAACCGCACCGTTGCCATGCGAGCAGCCTTACCATCAAGTGCCGCATCGAGCGATACTTCTCCGCGCTCGGTGAACTTAATGGCATTGGCGACGAGATTGGTCAATATCTGGCGCAAGCGGGAGGCATCGCCATTCAGGAACTGTGGAATTTCAGGCGAGACGCGAGACTGGAAACGAAGCCCCTTAGCACTGGCCTGGACACTTAGAAGCTGGACGACCTCTTCCACCGTCTGGCGCAGGTCGAAGCGGCGTTTCTCGAGGATGATCTTGCGCGCCTCGATCTTAGAAAAATCCAGGATATCGGCGATGAGAGCCAGCATAGCCCGTCCGCTAGTCAGGGCCACAGTGGCGTATCGCCGTTGCTCGGGAGTGAGCTCTGTTCCGAGTAACAATTGGACCATGCCAAGTACGCCGTTCATCGGCGTGCGGATCTCGTGACTCATGTTGGCCAGAAAACGGCTCTTGGCCTGATTGGCAGCGTCCGCTCCCTCCCAGGCGTGAATCAGCTCCTCCTCGGAATGTCTTCGCTCGGTTATATCCTCCGCAATTCCGACGATTCGAATCAGTTGCCCCGCCTGGCCGCGAATGGGTGACGTTTTGGTTCGGATATGTTTCTCCTGCCCGTCCGGCGTTAGAATGCGGTATTCCGCCTCGACGAGTTCACCCCGCAGTTGCATTGCGATTAGTACACGGGCCCGCTCCACATCATCGGGATGGATGGCCTCCTGCCATGACATGGGATCCCGATAAACGCTTTCGCAGCTCCGGCCCCAAACCTGTTCATAGGCAGGGCTGACATAGATGGTCTCTTGGCCCGACGGGGTCAAGATAAAAAATACTTCTCGGATGTTTTCCGCCAACTGGCGGAACTTCTCTTCGCTGCTTCGCAGGGCCTCCTCGGCTTGCTTGCGCTCTGTGATATCTCGAAAGAACCAAACGCGTCCCCGCTGTCCTCCGTCCCGACCCAGGCTGGTGGAATAGCGCTCGAGGGTTCGACCGTCCTTTAACTCAATTTCGCAATGGTCGTTCGCAGTTGGATCGTCGTATAGTTCTCGGACGCGCTTTATGAAAGCCTCGGGATCTTTCACCAACCTGGCGTTGTTTGCCAGGAGTGGTTGATACACGGCACTAGCGGTACTGGCCGGGGGGATCTGCCAAATATCTAAAAACTTCTGATTGTGCGACAAAATAACACCTGCATCGCTCACGACAAGAATTCCATCGAGCGACGCCTCAAGAATGGCGCGGACTAAAGAGTGTTGAAATTCGCGCGCTTGCTCGTTCTGCTTGCGGTCTGTGATGTCGGCGCTCAGGCCGACCAGTCCCAGAAACTCGCCACTCGGCGATAAGCGCCGCTCTGCGTAGGAGCCCAGCAATCGCCACTCGCCATCAGCACGACGGACGCGCGTTTCGGCCCGGAAAGGTTTACGTTCCGCTACCGCGCGATCGAGCGCCCCGAGATACTCCGGCGCATCGTCCGGGTGAAGCAGCACTTGCCATTTGTCTCCGTCCACCTGTTCGAGCGTTGTTCCGAAGAATTCCCGGTAGGTGCGGTTGACGAACTCTTTCCCGCCGTCTGTGTTAGTCACCCACATTATGGTCGGACAAGCGTCGGCCATGACGCGGAAGCGATCTTCACTCTCGCGCGCGGCCTCGTCGGCGTGCTGGCGCTCCGTGATGTCTTCCACATAGATCACATGACCTACGGAGGCGCCGCAGTCCGCACGTACCACATAGATCTTGGTCCGAGTCCAGACCACCGCTCCAGTACGGTGCAGGAAGCGTTGTTCCACTTCCGAGCACCCGTCCGTCAGCTCGAAAAATTCGGTGAGCTCCCGATCGTCGGGATGGATCAGTTCCTCCCAGAAACGGCCCAGCATTTCTTGCTCGGAATAGCCCAGCATCCGGCAAAACGCCGCATTCGTCTGCTTGATCCGCCCGTCCAACCCGCTCACGCACATACTGAACGGTGCGTGTTCGAAGACCGAACGGAAATGGTCCTCAAAGTCCATTCATGTTGACTTATCGGCAGGCTTCCGGGACTGTTCTTGGAAAAGCTGGGGCGAAGGGCACCGGCTCCCTCACGGTCGCGGTTCGGTAACACTCTTCTTTCCGAACCGCGAGCGTAAGCGACCGGTGCTTCGGGGTTCGGTAACATTCTCAGAAAGTTGAGCAGCCGGTGACCTGAATCACCTATAACATCACCAATCCACGGCGGATGGCTTGCGAAACAGCTTCCGTCCGGCTCCCCGCGCCGAGTTTCGCGAGGATCGACGCTACGTGGGTCTTGACGGTGTGCTCGGAGATCCCGAGGCTATGAGCGATCAGCTTGTTGCTCTGTCCTTCGGCGATCAGGTTCAGCACTTCCAGCTCGCGATCGCTCAGAGGTTCGGCGAGTGCGTCGGCAGCCGGGCGGATATCCCTTAGAAGCTCCGTGAGCGATCCAGCCGTGATAGCGACCAAGCCCGCGTGGACGGCTTGAATCGCGCTCTCGATTTCTTCCGAGGTTGCTTCCCGCGAAATCACGCCGCGAACCCCAGCGCGTAGCGCAGCGCTTACGAGCGCCGCATCTGAAGTATCAAGCAGAAGCACCGCAGGCTGGGACGATTGTTCCGGCAGCACGTCTCCGGGATCCATCAGCAGCACATCGGCCTCGAACTCGGCTGAGTTGATCAGCGCCCAATCCAGGGAGCCTGCCAACTCTAGGGACGAACTGGATCGGACGACGCTTTCAAGCCCCGCCCGCACTACGCTCGATCGCGCCGCCACCACAACGCGAATCACGCCGCTTTTACCGCTTCCTGGGCCACTTGCGCCACCACTTTCCGAATCTGTTTGCTCGATCCCCGGCGAAACTGCAGTTCCAGTTGCCCGCCGTGGTTGGAATGGAGCGCGCCTTCCAGATCTTCGGCGGAACGGAACGGCCGGCCTGCGGCGCCCACCAGCAGATCGCCCGGAAGCAGCGAAGCTTGCTCGGCGGGCGACTGAGGAGCGATCTCCAGAACCAAAAATCCAACGCGCCCAGCATCTCTCGCGAACGGCACCGGCCGCGCCGTCACGCCAAGGTACGCTTGGCTGCTAGCTGTTCTCGCTAAGAAATGCGCAACGGATCTGGACGGAACCGCTAGAGCCAGCCCTCCGGCAATCATTGTATTGAGTCCCACTATCTGGCCTTGCGCGTTGGCCAGGGGACCGCCTGAGTTGCCGGGCGCTAATCGAACGTCGCTCACCACCCAGCGCCGCTCCGCGAAGCCGGCCAATCCGCCCACGCTGTGCATAACACCGGTGCTTACCGCGCCAATGAACCCGTATGGACTTCCCACCGCAATTACAAGCTCACCGGGACGCAAGGCATCGGAGTCGCCGGGGATGGCGCTGGCCAGGCCGTCAGCATCCACTTGTAATGCGGCGAGATCTCGACGGCGGTCCGTCTTTCGAACCCGAGCCGCGAGCCGGCGGCCATTCCAAAGCTCCACTTGAACCCGGCTTTCCTGTATGACATGCGCGTTCGTTACCACTTGTCCGTCCTCGCTCCAAACCACACCGGACCCGCGGCTCCCCCCGCCCGCGAGCACCTGCACTGTGATGCGCCGGAGCCTCTCGGTAACCTCACCAAAGGCATCGCCCAACATTCTACTTCCCCTTTCTCGGCCGTTCCCCTACGCGGACTTTCACTTCCAGAACGGTTCCCGCACGCAGCACGCGAAGATTCAAGCTCTCACCGATGGTTGCATGGTCGAGCAACGTGGCCAGTGTTTCCGCATCGGAAATAACGCTGGAGCCCGCCTGAAGCAGTATGTCGCCCATAAGGAGGCCGGCCGATGCAGCCGGGCCATTGGGCTCGATTCCAAGCAGCATGATTGCCGTATCTTGATCGAGCTTTAGTTTCTCCTTCAGGTCTCGTGGGAGCGCGACGGGCTGCAACGCGACGCCCAGAAAACCGCGGCCTACATATCCATGGT
>CABEDY010000313.1_pt1 | contig 22063 bp, 17 predicted proteins | sample 3423171 | NCBI WGS metagenome assembly CABEDY01 (sample SAMEA5534333, study PRJEB31848) | metagenome | biome: tundra; feature: field; material: soil | place: USA | collected 2013-05 | depth 0.15 m | reverse complement strand
CGCTCTCTTCCACCGAAGCCGCGCACAGCACGCGCGTATTGCCCACCTCGATGAGCGCCGAGCCTTCCGCGGTCATCAAATAATTGCTGGTTATCCGTATCGGACGCATTTGGTCCGGACGGCGGTTATCGATTCTCATGAAGTTCCAGACTGCAGGGAAAGATAGAACAGCAGGCACATCGCCGCGATACCCAGCAACACCAGAATCAGGCAGGGGATCGCTGCGCGAGCGGATTTGGGCGGCAACTTCTTGCTGCTGCCGGCCGGCTTGAACTTGGCCATGAACTTGTATTGTAAGTCACGTGGTCGTGTACATATTGTCCCCTTGCTTACGCGCGGGGCTACATCGAATATCTGTCCCCGAATCGTTGGGCCCGATTTGTAGCCCCGCGCGTAAGGGGCTGTGAAAAAAACACAACAACCGGTCGCTTACGCTCGCGGCTCGGAAAGAATGCCTCATGTTTAGAGAGCGCTACCGAACCGCGACCGTGAGGGAGTCGGTGCCTACGCCGATTTTTTCACGGACCCGTAAGCAAGGGGACGTTCTGAAACGGAATCACCTACAAATACCTGGCCGCCTGCCGGAAAAATTCGTCCAGGGCATCGAAGCTCGCCTCTTCCATATCGCGTAGCGCCATCGCTACCACAGGCCGGCCTCGTGCAGCCAGAGCACCGATGGTGGCCAGGTATTGGGCGCGATGGTAATCGGCCGTGTAGCCGATGGAGGGAATCTCTTCGGAAGCATCCGAGATCAAAACCGTGGAAAAACATTTTCCGTGGCCGATGATCATCTCATGATAGGAGTGATTCATGGCCGGACCTTCGTACACATCCACGGGCATCTTCAACCGCGAGCGGAACAGCGATTCCGCGGCGCGGTTCAAGCGCGTTCGCAAAGCGCGGCCTCGCGCCGAGTAGCGTGTGTCACCGAAAAAGGTCAGCTCCGCATATTCGATTTCACGGTCCGCCGTCAAGCCGCGCAGAATGTCCGCATAAATCTCGGGACCCGTTGCCGGCGCGGGACCCGGCACGACGGCGCCATCGTAGTACAAAGTCACTCGTCCCCGCCAGCGGGCTTGGGACGGAGAATTTCGCATTTGCTCCCACGCCTTGGTTTTCTCGATGCCTCCCAATTTTTCCGCCGACGCGTGCAATTGGTTGGTGATGGATTTATACAACTCCACGCTCGGTTGGGTGACAAAGTTCATGTCGCGCAACTGCGCAAGTCCGAACACGGCATAGTGGATGAACTGCATATATCGCGAAAGTTCGCAGCGGGCCGGGGCGGTGAGAGTAACAAGAGGATATCCGGCATGGCGCAGCAGAGCAATCTTGCGCCCATCGGTCGCCGGCGAGCCTCTTCTTTGCACCGCCAGGAAAAGACGGTCCTGCTGGGGATCCTTGGGCGGACGGTAATTCTGCAACCGGATCTTTTCGTCAATGACGATCTTTATGCCTTGGCGCTCGGATTTACCAAGGCTCTCTTCGAAATCCTGTTTGGTCCAGAGCGACGCGCCGGCCCACTCGCGCGGCAGTATCAGTGTCACTTTATCGCGCCCTGCCTGTCCTTGCACATCGAGAAAAGCCGCCAGACGCCAGGCTGCGTTGATCTCGTCTTCCTCGAGCATCGTCGCTTGGATCCACGCTTCCAGGTCGACACCGCTCAATCCCAGCGGATACAGGCTTCCACGCGTAAGCGGCGCGCTATGCCGGCCGGCCGTGCTGTTTCGATGGTCGAGTTGCAATTCCACGCGACGGTAATCCTGGCTCGATGCGAACTGATCCAACAGCGAGCCGGGCAGCGTCATATATATAAAGTTGGGGCGCGAATCCACTTTGTTGTGCTGGTAAAGAAGCGCCAACTTTTGGAGATTCACAACCGGCTCGTAGGAAGTCATCCCCATCGCCATGCCCACCACCAGCGTGCTTTTAAGAATCTTCGAGAGCGGAAGCTTCGACCGCCGCGACATATCGGCGAGAATGTTTTTGAGCTTCGCCGGGTCGGTGGAATCCAATACGTAGCAGCGCGGGCCGCGCTTCAACAGTCCCACGGCATTGTACATGTTCTTGTCTTCGGCCGATCCGCCCATCCCGGCCCAGATCAGGAATCGCAGCGTGGTCCCGTGAACCTGCCGGACGCGTTGCCGTATCTGATCGAGTTCTTCCGCGATTCCGCCGGGCCATTCTCGATGATGCGCGGCCTGCCAGGCAAGATCGAACACGCCGTAGCCGCTTTTGGTAACGTGTCCCTGCGCATTGATTTCCATTCCGATGCGGATCAGCCGGTTGCGGTTGGGATCAAGCCCGTCCAGCCCTTTGCGGTTCGCACGAGAGTCGAGGGCCTTGAGTCTCTCGATCGGACTGTCCTTGCGGATCGCCGCGAATTGCGCTTCCGATGACGGCCGATCGTTGTAGAGCGAGAGAAGCACCCCACAGTTTTAGCACACGCAGATTGAATCCATTGTGGCGCACGCACTCGTGGGGCGGACCCCAGGGCGGACCCCCTGGTCCGCGGCCGACGCCCACGTCGGCCTGCTGCTGGTATTTGTCAATGCTTGAGGTGCGGGTCCGGGGGGACCCGCGCGGACCAGGGGGTCCGCCCAGGGGTCCGCCCCACCCTACAGAACAGAAAACCGGCCACCGTCAAGTTTGTTATCAACCCGGCTTTCCGTAACCGCCTCCGCCGGGCGATTCAATGCGGAGCACGTCGCCCGCGTCCACTTCAAATCGCGCTTTTCCGGGGATCGCGATAGTTCGTTTTCCCTTCAGCAATGTGTTCTTTCCCGGCGCGCCCGATTCACCGCCCAACAAACCGTACGGACCGCGCAATCGGCGATCCGCAAGAATGGTCACATCCGCAGGCGTGAGAAATTCAAATTCGCGGATGATCCCATCGCCGCCTCGATGGTGTCCCGCGCCGCCCGAACCAGAGCGAATGCGATAGCCGCGAATGCGAAGCGGATACTGATGCTCGAACGCCTCCACCGGCGTGTTCCAGCTATTGGTCATGTGCGCATGGGTTGCGCTCGGGCCGTCGGCCACCTCGGACGCGCCCATGCCGCCCGCGATGGTTTCGTAATACGCAAACGCGCGGTGGCGGAAATGGTCCATGCCTCCGAACGTGATGTTGTTCATCGTCCCGTAACTGGCGGCGGGAATGAGCCGCGGCACTGCCTTGGACAGCGCGCCCAGCACCACGTCCGTGATGCGCTGCGACGTTTCCACGTTGCCTGCGGCCATCGCAGCAGGAGGTTGCGCGTTCACCACCGAGCCCAGCGGCGCGATCACTTCAAGCGGCCGCATGACGCCTGCGGTGTAAGGAATGTCTTCGCGCACCAGGCAACGAAACACATATGTCGTGGCCGAAACCGCTACAGCATAATTCGCATTCACAGAGCCTTCCACCTGCTCACTCGATCCTGTGAAATCAATAGTCGCTCGATTTCCGTGGATGGTCACCGTAGCGACAATTTTAACGGGACGATCGACAATACCGTCGTTGTCGAGCGAATCTTCGAAGCGATATTCTCCGCGCGGCAGGCGGCGGATGGCAGACCGCATCATGCGCTCGCTGTAATCCTTCAGCGCCGTCATATTGCGGCGCACTTTCGCCATTCCATACTTGGCCACCAGATCCAGGAGCCGCTGTTCGCCGCGCCGGATAGCCATGCACTGCGCTAACAAATCGCCTTCGCGCTCCTCGGGCGTGCGGACGTTGGCCAGGATCAAACCCAGCAGTTCGCGATCGAATTGTCCACCCCGCACCAGCAGAATGGGTGGAATCCGGATGCCTTCCTGATAAATCTCGCGAGCCAGTGGCATGGAGCCCGGGCTCATGCCGCCGACATCAGCGTGATGCGCGCGGTTGGCGACGTAGAATGCCGGCTTGCGCTTTCCTTTCACAAAAACACCGGACACCGCGGTGATGTCGGGCAAATGCGTTCCACCGCGGAAAGGATCGTTCAGGATGGCAACGTCACCGGGCGCGAAGTCGAAGGCCTGCATGGCATGGCGCACCGACAGCGGCATGGCGCCCAGATGGACGGGCATGTGATCGCCCATCGCCACCGTTTCGCCGGAGGAATCATAGACCGCGCACGAATAGTCGCGGCGCTCTTTAATATTGGCCGAATACGAAGTCTTGCGCAGCACCGCTCCCATCTCTTCGGCGATTGAAACCAGCAAGTGACGGAATAGCTCGAGCTCGATAGGATCGGGTTTCATCGTTTGCAGGCTCCTACGTTCACCAGGAAGCTGGCTATTTTTTGCCAACGCGCACCATCTGATTTTTCGAGATCGAAGCTATGTGTGGATGCATCGGCGCGCAGACGCCATCCGGATGTTCTGGCGGCCGCCGGGAACGGAATGGCACTGGCGCCGGCCTGTTTCATCGACCAACTTTCGCCGCCAGTTCTGGTTTCGTAGAGTTCATGCAGATTGTTGTCGAGCCGAGCATCGATCAGGAGCGATCCATTTTCGCCCGAATCGAACCAGAAGCGTTCGATGACGGCCACGCGGCTTTCGTCGAAGATGGGACGCTCGCGCCAGGTCTTGCCTCCATCCGTCGTCAGCAGAAGAAACGGATCGCGTGGAGTGCTCTGCAGGTTCGCGCCCGAGATCCAACCGTTCTGGAAATCGATGAATTGAATCTGATCGAGTCCGGCGAACCGGACACGCGGATGCGGTTCGTTCCAGGTTTTCCCGGCGTCCTCGCTGGCGAGCAGGACGGAGTATAGCGTGGTGGTTGTAGTATGCAGATTCCCTGTGAGGAAAATTTTGTTTCCGGCTGCTTCTGCGTTGCTCAGTTCGAGAAAGACCGGACACGGCTCTTCCTCCGAGCAGCTCAATCCAGCGGCCTGCGTATCGGCTTCCGTGCATTCAAAAGGCACTCGCATGGGTTTGCCTATGTTTTCGAGCGGAGTCTGGGCGCTGAGATAGGCAGCGAACACAACCAGCGTGGCCGAACGAAGCACAAATTTATGGTACCGGATTGGCCTTCCGAGCATCACATGAAACATGCTTCAAATCAGCAATCAGTTGGAAACACTGGTATGGAAAACCAAGCAGGATTTTGACGATGTGAGTGATGAAGAAGCCTCGAAGCTGCCTACCGCTGGCGGATGGTCGCGCAAACAGATTCTCGGACACCTGATCGATTCGGCTTCAAACAATCATCAGCGATTTGTTCGCGCCCTGCTTCAGGACGAAGTTCGCCTGCCTACCTACGATCAGGAAGGCTGCGTTCGCGTCCAGCGTTATCAGGAGTTGCAGTGGGGCCAGTTAGTCGCTCTTTGGGCCAGCTACAATCGGTTCCTGGCGCACATCCTGGCAGGCGTGCCGGAAGCCAAGCGGCGCACGCCGTGTTTTGTCGGAGAGAATCCCGTGATGACTCTGGAGGAACTGGCGGTGGACTATGTGCGCCACATGCAGCATCACTTGGAACAAATCACATTTTGATACTGAACTACCCGAGCCGTGGCGCACGCACTCATGCGTGCCGCGTTCACACTCGTGTGAACGCCGGGTTCGAGTAGCAGCGCGCTCTCAAATCTCGAATTTGATGCCCTGCGCCAGCGGCAGTTCGTTGGACCAATTGATAGTAACGGTCTGGCGGCGCATGTAGGCTTTCCAGGAATCGCTGCCCGATTCGCGTCCACCGCCCGTATCTTTTTCGCCCCCGAAGGCTCCGCCGATTTCCGCGCCGCTAGTTCCGATGTTGATGTTGGCGATTCCGCAATCACTGCCGCGAGCACTCAAGAATGTCTCGGCCGAGATCACGTTGGTTGTGAACATGGCCGATGACAGACCTTGCGGGACATCGTTGTGCCACTTCAGAACCTGATCGAGCGTGTCAAACTCGATGAGGTACAAAATCGGCGCGAAGACTTCTTCCTGGAGGATGGGCATGCCGGAATGCGCCTTCACCAGCGTGGGCTGCACGTAGCAGCCGCTGAGTTCCTGGCCGCCGAAGATTATTTCGCCTCCCTCTGCACGAATTCGTTCCAAAGCTTTGCGCATGGTTTCCACCGACGAGTGGTCGACCAGCGGGCCCATGTGTGTGGATTCGTCCAGCGGATTGCCGACGCGAATGTGCGCATAGGCCGACTTGAGCTTTTGAATCATCTCGCCGGCGATGCCGCGCTGCAAGAACAATCGGCGGATGCTGGTGCAACGCTGGCCGGCGGTTCCAACCGCACCGAACAGCGCAGCGCGCACGGCCAGATCGAGGTTCGCATCGTTCATAACGATGACGCCATTGTTGCCGCCTAACTCGAGCAGCGTGCGGCCCAGCCGGTGGCCCACGGTTTCGGCGACGATGCGTCCCACGTGACAGGAACTGGTGGCGCTGACCAGCGGGATACGCCTATCCTCGAGCAGGCGCCGGCCCACAGTGGAATGATCGCCCATCACCAGCGCGAACACACCACGCCAACCGTGACGCGCCAGCACGCGATCGCAGATTTTCTGCACGGCGATGGCAGTCAGCGGCGTCTTGTGAGACGGCTTCCACAGCACGCAATCGCCGCAGACGGCCGCAATCAGAGCGTTCCAGGACCAGACAGCCACCGGAAAATTGAAGGCGGAAATTACTCCGACGATTCCCAGCGGATGCCACTGCTCGTACATGCGATGTTGCGGCCGCTCACTTTGCATCGTGAGCCCATAAAGCTGGCGCGATAGACCGACGGCGAAATCAGCGACGTCGATCATCTCTTGCACTTCGCCCTTGCCTTCGGCCAGGATCTTGCCCATCTCGAGCGTTACCAGCGTCCCCAGGTCGTCTTTGAAGCGGCGTAGTTCGTCGCCGATTTCACGCACGATCTGGCCGCGCTTGGGGGCCGGCAGCATGCGCCATCGTTCGAAGATTTCGACGGATTGCGCAACGATGGCTTCGTAATCCTGCTCGGAAGCCATGCGGACGCTCGCGAGCTCCTGCCCGTCGGCGGGATTGAGGGATGCTATGGTTGGTCCTCCGGGTGAAGCGATCCATTCACGCCCGCAAGCACCCGAATTCATGGGCTCGATACCGAGCCGCTCCAAAACAGGATGTGCCACTATTGTGTCAGCCATCGAAAACCCTCCGGGCCGGTTCCGAACCGGCGTCCAGCCTTATTCACCACCCGTCCAATGCGCGCCGCCACTTCAGCCTGAAAACCCGAATCGAGCCAGACCGAATAGTCGTGATGTTCGCTGATGGCGAACGCGGCCTCACGTGTTGTTGCGCCGTTCGGCTTCGTCGAGCGAACATGCAGCGCGTCGCCGACGATGTCGCGCTCGGTAGCTTCGAGCGCCAACCCCGCCAACTCTTCAGGATCGCACGGCAGAAGCGGCGCGAGCGTAGCGAAGGTGTCGATGCCCGCTTCGCGCAAGCGGTGAATCACCTCAATGCGCTGATGGATGGGAGAGCAATGCGGCTCGTATAGCTTGCGAATTTTTTCCCGGTTAGTAGTAATCGAAAAGCTCACCCGCAGCGCAGTGAGACGCGCCAGCGCCACAAGCTTATCGAGATCCCGCAGGATCAACGAGCCGCGCGTTTGGATTACAAAAATCCGAGGCGGACGCGCCAGCAGTTCATCCAGAATGCGAGGCATCAATTCCGCGGACTCTTCCGCCGGCTGGTAGGGATCCACCACGGGCGAGCAATAAATCACTTGACCCACACGCAATTGTCGCCGCAGCAATTCGGGTGCATTGGACTTGAAAGTTGTGAATTGACCCCAATGTTTCCAATCGTCGGGTTTCAGGCCGCCGAAAATTCCCATAGTAGGCACATAGCAATATGAGCACCCGAAAGTGCAATTGCGCGCGGGAGTGAGTGAATGAGTAAATCCAGCCTGCGCGATGAATCCGGTGGTGGTGCTGAGAACGCTCTTCGACTCAGCGTGGAATACCTCGAAGGGCATGGATATTAATTATTCTCTCATCTTGATCCGTGCGCACGCGCGCGACAAAAAACCGAGCCGCGACCGGCAGGAAGCGCTGTCCGAACGTAGAACTAGCGGCACTCGTGGTAGCACTCCCTGCCGATCGCGGCTCGGCTACACCCTCGAAAGGCTCCACATTTATGTCGCACTACCTGGCGGAGCATCTGCTTGCCCACTACGTCCGGAGCGTGGCCAACGGGTCCAGCCGAGCGGCGCGGCGGGCCGGGAAATAGCTGGCTGCAAGAGCGGCCGCGGCCAAAACGATTGCCACGATAGCGTACGTACCGGGGTCGGTGGGCCGCACTTTGAACAACATGCTGGCGATCAGGCGGCTAGCTGCCAGTGAGCCGATCAGTCCAACGGCCAAGCCAACCGCGGCGAGACGCAACGCCTGACCAAGCATCAACCGCGACACAGCATTTCGTTGCAAAAGAGCGGGTCCAGGGTGAGGGGTCCCCTTGAGGGGTCCCCCACGATTGCGCCCGAAGACCCAATTTTGGGAAAACTAAGTGACATTGGGCTCCTACTCCTGGCGCAAGGCGACCAGCGGATCCACTTTCGAAGCGCGGTGCGCCGGAATGTAACTAGCTGCCAATGCGACTATTGCCAGCAGCGCCGCGACCGCGGCGTACGTCATCGGGTCGCCCGGTTTCACTTCGAACAGGATGCTGGTGAGCAAGCGCGTGGCCGCCATGGCGCCTGCTAAGCCGAGCACCAAGCCAGCGCTTGCCAGCAGCATTCCCTCCCGCAGCACCAATCTCGAGATGTCGCGCGGGCTTGCGCCCAGAGCCATGCGAAGCCCGATTTCGTTGGAACGCTGGCTCACCAGGTATGCCATGACGCCATAGACACCAGCCATCGCCAGGCACACCGCCAGCGTGGCGAAGATGCCGAGCACCAGCGTTCGAAATCTTGGCGCGGCGACGTTCTCGGCTAGCGACGCATCCATGCTGGTGAACTTTACGGGTACGTCGGGAGAGCGCTCGCGTGTTTTGCGGCGCAGGGTTTCCTGAAGCAGGCCCGGATCGCTAGTGGTCCTCACAATGACGCTGAGCGCTGTGGATGGCTGCGGATGTTGTTCGTAAGGCATGTAAATCTCGGGCGATGGTTCGTGCGCCGGGCCGTACTGTCGTACGTCTCCCACGACACCAACGATAGTCATCCCTTTCGAGGACTCCATGTCCATGCCGCAGAAAATCACGCGTCCGATTGGGTCTTGTCCAGGAAACGACTTGCGCACCAGAGCTTCGTTGACGATGGTGGTGAAGGACGCTTCGTACGTGTCGCCGTCGTTGAAGTCGCGGCCGCCCCGAAGCGGAATCCCGAGCGTCTGGAATGCGCCCGGGGTCACATTCGAGAAAACTGCCTGAGGAGCGCTAACGTTCAGTTGGCCCTCTGGCGGCAGATGATCCAGCCAGTAGCTGCCGTCCGATGCAGTGTGCCCCGGCGTGGCGCGCGTCGCGCCGGATGCGACGACACCTGGCAGAGCGGCGACGTCGCGCAGAAAATCCTTATAAAACCGCGTGGCGCGTTGGGCGCTTTTCAGATCGCTCGCTGGCACGCTCGTTTCCATCACCAAGACGTGTTCCGGATGGAATCCGAGCGCGACGTTATGGAGTGCATTGAAGCTCTTGATCAACAGGCCGGCTCCCGCCAGCAGAATCACCGACAGCGCGATCTCAGCCACCACCAGCGCTCCGCGCATACGCCCCGCGCCCCCGCCCACCGCTGCGCGTCCACCGCCCTGCTTAAGTACGTCATTCAAATCCACGCGCGAGGCGTGCAGCGCCGGCGCAAGTCCGAACAGGAGGCTCGCGATCACGGAGACGCCCAGCGTAAAAGCGAGCACCCATCCATCGATGCCCGTTTCCGCGAGCCGCGGCACGTTGGTGGGAGCTAACGCCACTAGCGCCGCAGAGCCCCACACGGCCAGGATCAGCCCCGCGACGCCGGCCACCAGGGCCATCAACATACTTTCGGTGATCAATTGGCGTATGATGCGGCCGCGGCTGGCGCCCACAGCGGCGCGAATGGCGATCTCACGAGTTCGCGTGGTGGCCTTCGCCAGCAGCAGATTCGCTACGTTGGCGCAGGCGATCAGCAGCACCAGTGCGACCGCGCCCAGCAAGAGGTACAGCGTGAGCTGGACGTTTCTCACCATTTCGTCGCGCATGCGAAAGACAGCAACATTCTTGCCCTTGTTGCTGGCGGGATATTGCTGCTCCAGCCGGGTACCGATAGAGGTCATCTGGGCTTGCGCCTGTTCCAGAGTGACGTCCGGCTTCAGCCGCCCGACCACCCGGTAGTTGTGAGCCGATCGCGATTCGGTTTCCTCGAATGTTGAGGCCGGAAACCAGATATCGGTCTTCTCCGGGAAGTGGAATCCACCAGGCAGCACGCCTACGATGCTGAACGTCTTGTCCAGCATCTTCACGGTTTGGCCAAGCGCTCGCGCATTGCCGCCGAAGTGGCTTTGCCAAAAAGATTGGCTGATGACAACCACGGCCGTGCCGCCCGCCTTCTGCTCCTCCGGCGTGAACGAACGGCCCACCACCGGCTCCAGGGCGAAAACCCGGAAGAACTCGGGTGTGACCATTGCCACTTGTCCGTATTCGGCCGATGAACCGGCAGTCACGGAAGTTTCGTCGTTCTGATAGTAGGCCATGGCGGCGAACGCGGAGCTCTGGCGCTGCCAGTCGTGGTAGTCGGGCGCCGACACCTGTCCGTGTCCTCCACTCTTGCGCCAAAGAGAACTGAGCGTGACGATGCGATCCGGGTTGGAATAGGCGAGCGGCTTGAGCAAAACCGCGTTCACGACGCTGAATACGGCGGTATTGGCGCCGATGCCGAGCGCCATCACAAGCACGGCGAGCAGAGTGAAACCGGGGTTCTTGAGGAGCGAGCGCAGGGCAAATTTCAGGTCCATAGAGGGTGGTTTAGCAGTTGGCGTGCCAAGTTGAGCCCAATGCATCCTTTGATTTATGAAAGGTCGCGGAACGTACCTGTTCGTTTGTGGGACCGAGCGACCGTCTTCGCACGTAGCGCACGCACTTCTGCGTGCCGCGTCGCCACTCCTGGCGACGCACGGCAGTAATAAAGATTCCGGCTCATTCGTACCTCAGCGCCACCGTAGGATCGATCCCTGCCGCCCGCCGCGCCGGAATATAGCACGCCGCGAACGCCACACCAGCCAGGATAGTGGCCACCGCGATCAACGTCACCGGATCGCGCGGCGAAATCCCGAACAGCAACGAGCTGAGCAGCCGCGTAAGCGCGAGTGAACCCGCCGCGCCCAGCACCAATCCCACCAGTGCGAGTGTCATGCCGTGGCGAATCACCAGCCCGAGCAAGCCACGCTGGCTTGCGCCCAATGCCGCGCGAATGCCCAGCTCGTGCGTGCGCTGCGTCACCGAGTAGCTGATTACGCCATAAATCCCCACCGCCGAAAGTAGCAGTGCCAGCGCGGCAAAAGTGGCAAGCAGCATGGTCTGCAACCGATCGTTCGCCACCGTTCCGGATTTGATTTGATCCAGGGTTCGCACATCGGCCAGCGCCTGGTTTTTATCCACCTCGTGGATGGCCGCATTGATCGCGGTAGTAAGCAACGCCGGATCGGCCGACGCGCTCAAAACCATATTCACATCGTTGGTCGGGCTCTGGCTGTATGTAACGTAAACACCCGGGCTCTTCGTATCTCCCAAATCGCCGGTCTGCTCATCGCCTACGATTCCCACCACCTCCCAGGCAATCTCCGGCCCGAGTCCCGGTTGACCGTACAACAATTCCTGAATAAGAATCCGTTTGCCGATGGGATCCTCGCCCTTGAAGTAACTTTTAGCCATGCTCTCGTTGATCGCCAGAACCGGCGGAGCGCCAGTGCGATCCTGATCTGTCAATGTACGGCCGCGCAACAAATGAATCTGCAGCGTCCGGAAATACGAAACGCTGATCCGCTTGTAGAAGCAGGCGGTGCGGTGTGCCATATCCACCGCTTCGTGCCCAGCGATGAGGAACGGCATTCCGTCGCCCCAGCCCTGCATCGGCAGCGCGTTCGTGAATGCAACGCCGCGCACGCCTGGCACCGTGCCCACCCGCTCGCCAATTTGCCTCAGGTATTCGAGCAGTTGAGCCGGCTGGCCGAATCTGGTTCGCGGGATCGGAATTCCAGCGGTGATGACGTTGGTGCTGTTGAAACCCGTGTCCACGCGCTGAAGCCGATAGAAACTCCCGATCAACAGACCCGCGCCGCTGAGCAGTATGAAAGCTAGCGCCACTTCGCTCACGATCAGCACACTGCGAAGACGCGCGCGTCCGCTTCCACTGGTTGCCGAGCGTCCACCTTCTTTCATGGAGCCCGCCAGATCCACGCGTGTAGCGTGCAACGCAGGCGCCAGACCAAACAGGATCGCGGTCAATATGGAAACCGCCAGCGTGAATAAGAGAATGTTGACGTCGATGCTGATGTCGGCTTCCTGGGGAAGATAACCCGCCGGTACCAGCAGCTTCAGGCCGCGCATCATGCCATAACCCAACGCCAATCCGAGCGATCCGCCGGCCAAAGCCACCAAAAGATTCTCCTCGATCAACTGTTGGATCAGACGCCAGCGTCCGGCTCCCAGCGCGGCGCGCACAGCGATCTCACGTTCACGAGACGTCCCACGCGCCAGTGTGAGATTGGCCAGATTGGCGCAACCAATCAGAAGAATCGCGCCCACCGCAGCCAGCAGAACATAGAGCGAACTGCGAAGCTGCCGCCCCACCAGTTGATCCTCAAATCGCTCCACCGTCACGCCCCAGCCTTTATTCGACTGTGGATACGCATCGGCGATTCGCGCACCAATGGTGTTCATTTCAGCTTGCGCTTTCTCCAGTGTCACGCCTGATTTCAAACGCGCGCACGTCATAAACCAGTGATAGTCGCGCGTCATGTCGCGCGGCTCGAACGTCAGCGGCATCCAAAGCTCGGCATAGGAACGATCAAAAGGCCCGTGCGCCGGAAGTACGCCGATCACGGTGCAGGGTTTTCCGTTCAGCGTAAGCGATCGGCCGAGAATTTTCGGATCGGCGCCGAAACGAGATTGCCACAGCCGATGACTCAAAATCACCACTTGCGATTTCCCCGCCTGATCTTCATCCGAAGCGAAGGTGCGCCCCAGCGCCGCGCGTACCCCGAAGATATCGAAGTACGGCGCCGAGACGCTGGATGCCGCCAACTCCACCGGGTCCCCCGCGCCCGTCAGCGTCACCGAGCCTCCGTATCTGACAGCGGCCATAGCCTGGAAGACATTGTTTTGGCTTTTCCAGTCCAGAAAATTGAGGGTCGAGTTCCAATTCCGGTAGCCGCCCGGCGGTTTCTCCCAGACCATCACGATGCTGTGCGGGTCCTGGTAAGGGAGCGGCTTCAACAGCACTCCGTTCACAAAACTGAAGATGGCCGTGTTGGCTCCAATGCCGAGAGCGAGTGTAAGCAGCGCAACGATAGTGAATCCAGGTGAGCGCAGCAAGGTGCGGAAGGCGTAACGCATATATTTGTATCCTTTAGACTTCGCGCGGCAACGGCGGTTAGGTGCGCCTATTCATCCATACCTGCGCAGGAGGGAAAGGTTACGTAAGCGCCCAGACTAATCCCCACCTGGGATACGACCGATACCTTAGTACGGAGGGTATATGCAGCGTCAGCTGGAAGCTCCTTATGAGGGAACGCTCGAATACTCCGCTCTCGAAGCAGCGAATGAAGTAGGCCGCGTCCAGGACCTCGCGCGGTTGCTTGAGGCTACTCAGGTTGATAGCGGAACAAGTATCGAGACTCCCGCCGAAGTCACCATTGCTGCCGATACCCTCGAGGCATTAATTATGGTGGCCAGTTCGGCGGCCGCGATGTCAAGCCGGGCGGTCCCAGAAACTGGCTCCGTCAGCCATCCACCGGCGAGTGGTCCGCCTGCCGATCCACCCCCAGCTCCTGCCGTCATTCGCCCAGACGAAGCGCGCCCGCTTTCCGATGCGTCCGCACCAATCGATTTTCCGTTTACGGCTGCTCCAGCCGGAACAGATCAGGAAACGGATCGCAGAAGCGAGCCCCGAGTAACCGCCGTCCAGGTCGTCAAAGTGGCGGCCTTGCGCGATCCGGAGCGCGAGATGACTTGTGCTCTGGTAAACACATCTGATACCGGAATCCAGTTCACCGCCGACGCTGATTTTGCGGTTGGCGAAATTCTGATCGCCGAGCTTCCCGGCCAGCTCGTATTAGCGGAAGTAAGGCACGCTGAAGCCAAGGACGGCCGGTTCGCAATTGGCGCCGAGCGGGCCCAGACCATGTCCAAAGAGAACGCCCTCCCGGCGAGTTCCGGCGTGGAGCGCGCTGGGCTGTTAATCAAGGCTCTTTGCGACCGCGTGCGAACTGGATTCGCGGACGATCCAGCTCAAGGAATCGCCGAGGCCGGCCAAAATCAACGGGAACGTGGTCTCGAGAGAGTTGCAAGAATACTCGAGATCTGGCAACGCACGAAGTCCGAGCGTACTCCCCAAAAAGTTGCGGCAGAATCCGCGAGCGAGCCTACCGTCAAAGTGGATCAGCCGGCTGTCCCAACGGAGCCTGCGCCCTCCATCAGCGCGGGTAGAACATTCGCAGCCGTAGCATCGAGTTTGGTCATCGTCGCTCTGTTGATGGTGTGCGTTGTCCAATATCGCAAACACCAGACCGTACCCGCCGTTCAGACTCCCGCACCGGTCGCGGAGCAGCATGCGGCAGCCCCGCCGAAACCCGAGCCGACGCCTCCGCCCGCTCCCGCCGCAGCCGGCCTGCATCGCGCGCAGATCACCGCGATCGAATCCACCTGGGTTGCCATCAGTACTGACGGACACCAGGTCTTCGGCAAAACCATGGCGAAAGGCGCCACCCAGGATCTAGAGTATTCCAAGTTCGCATTTCTTCATACCGGGAACGCCGCCGGAGTGGAAATCAGCATGGACGGTCAGCCGGTCCCTATGGGCAAACAGCCCCGCCTGCGTCTCGTGGAACTGAACGCCACTGGCTTCCGCTTCCTTCGCTGGAGCAACGACGATCCTGTTACCGAACCGCGACCGTAAGGGAGTCGGTGCCTTGCGCCGATTTTTTCAAGGGTTCAGCAAGAGGACCGTCACGCCATCTTCAAAACCCGATTCACCGCCGACGTCACCGCCTGCCAGCGCGACTCCTCGGCCGCCAGTTGTTTTTTGCCCGCGGCTGTTAGCGCATAGATGCGCGCCCGCCGTCCGGTGTCCTTCGTGATCCACTCCGCCTGAATCCATCCGGCTTCTTCCATCCGGTGCAGGGCCGGATAAAGCGACCCCTCTTCAGCGCGGAGCACTTCGCCCGAAATATCCTGGATCGCCGACATCAGCGCGTACCCATGCAGGCCTGGACGACGCGAGAGGATCTTCAGGACCAGCAGATCCAACGAGCCTTGCAGTGAGTCGGGTTTGGGCATACTCTGACTTCTTAGTATACAGACGTCTAGGCATAAGAAGGGTTAGGTTGTACTCGGCGAGCGTAGTAGCAGCTAATTGTGGGGCGGACCCCCTGGTCCGCGCGGGTCCCCCAGGACCCGCTACCTCAAGGATTGACAGATAACAGCAACAGGCCGACGTAGGCGTCGGCCGCGGACCAGGGGGTCCGCCCAGGGGTCCGCCCTGGGGTCCGCCCCACCTGGCGTTAGGCCATCCGAGCCGAGTGTTTTCGATGGCGCCCGTGCCAGTTGACGTGTAGACCGTCTTCATATAGAATCTCTCCATATGGACCTGCTGCAAGGAACGCTCGACATGCTGGTTCTCCGCACGCTCCGCTCGGGCTCCCTGCACGGTTACGGAATCGCCAAAGCCATTCACAGCACCTCAAACGACGCCCTCGATATTGAATTCGGCTCGCTCTATCCCGCCTTGAAGCGCCTCGAAGCGAAAGGTTGGATCGCGTCCGTGTGGGAGACGTCCGAGCACAATCGCCGCGCCAAGTTTTATAGGCTCACCGCTGCCGGCCGAAAGCATTTGGTACGGGAACATTCCAAATGGGCTGATTTCGTGAGCACGGTGGCGCGGATCATGGGCACAATGCCGGAGGCGAAAGGATGATGCTCTGGAATCGGCTCAAATATCTGTGGCCGGCGCGCCGCCGCCAGGAAGAGCGCGAGATGCGCGCAGAGTTAGAATCACTCACCGCAATCGCTGGCGGCAAGGAACTCGGCAACCTCACGCTGGCGATGGAGGACGTTCGTGCCACCTGGGGCTGGACGTGGCTCGAAAGTATCTTCGGGGATATCCGCTATTCCCTGCGTGCGCTCGCCAGACAGCCCGCATTTGTTGCGGTGGCCGTGCTCTCACTCGCTCTCGCAATCGGCGCGAACAGCGCGATCTTCAGCTTCGCCGACGCGCTGCTCCTGCGGCCTCTGCCGATAAAGAATCCAGCGGATGTGTTCGACGTCAGTGGCGCCACGCCAGACAATCCTGTCGAAGGCATGTCGTTCCCCGATTACCGCGATCTACGCGACAAAAGCCGCTCCTTCAGTGGCCTGGCTGCGTATCGCCTCACCACTCTAGGGGTCGCCTCCAATCCCGCAGCGCCGGCACAGATTCGCTTTGCCAGCCTGGTGAGCGGCAACTTCTTTCCTGTCGTGGGCGTGACGGCTTCAACCGGCCGCGTGTTTTTGCCTGAGGAAGCGACTGCGTCCGCCCAGCCCGTCGCCATGATCAGCTACGATTTCTGGCAGCAGAATTACGCCGGCGACCACTCCGCCGTCGGCAGCAGCTTGCGCCTCAATGGAATCGTTTTCACCATCATCGGCGTGGCCCCGGCGTCTTTTACCGGCCTCGACCGTTTCATTCGCCCCAGCATCTTCGTTCCGCTCGCGATGGCCCAGCGGCTGGCTGGCCAACCAATGGATCCGCTGGAGGATCGCGCACGCCACGATCTGGTCGTCAAGGGTCGATTAAGCGCGGACGCTTCCAAGCAATCGGCGCAGGCTGAACTTGCCACCATTGGGGCCGCCCTCGAGCGCGAGTATCCAAAGACGAATCGCAATCGCCACATGACGGTCCGCACCGAACTCGAGCGGCGCGTCCTGCAGACTCCACAACTGCTCGCGCTCGTCAAAATGCTGATGGGACTGGTGGCGCTCATTCTGATCATTGCGTGCTCAAACGTCGCGAATCTGTTGCTGGCCCGCGCACGCACGCGCAGCCGCGAGATCGCCATCCGGCTGTCCATTGGAGCAGGCCGCAGCCGCGTGGTGCGCCAACTGATGACCGAGAGTTTCATCCTGGCGATGGCGGGTGGCATCGCGGGACTATTAATCGCATACGGCGGCATTCTGCTGCTCCAAACGCTCAGCGTGCCGAGCGATCCACCGAATGTGCTGGGCGTACAACTGGATTGGCGTGTTGTCGAGTTCAGCTTGCTCGCTGCGCTCGGGAGTTGTATCTTCTTCGGCCTGGTTCCGGCCTGGCAAACCGCGCGGACGGATTTCGTGAGCGCACTGAAGACCGGCGAGGAGGGCGCATCCGCGAAGCGCCGCACATTCGGCCGCGATGTTCTGATAGCCGGACAGATCGCGCTCGCGATGGTGGTGCTGATCGCCGCCGGCATGTTTCTCGCTGGCTTCCGGAACATGCTGGTGATGACGCCCGAATTTCGCACCGACCACCTGATTAGCTTTGACACCGCGCCCGCCGTGCTGCACTATTCGCCCGAACAGATGATGGCTTTCTACCATCGGCTGGTCGATCGCGTTCGAACGATGCCGGGCGTGGCGAAGGTGGCGATAACCGAGTCGCTGCCGCTCTCTCCCTCTCAGACCGTGGTCACGGTTGTGCCCGAGGGCTACCAGTTCCCGAAGGGCCGCGAAAAAACGATCGAGTTCGGCGCCGCCGTGGATGCCGCTTACTTCAGCACCATGAAGGTCGAAATAAAAAGTGGGCGCGCTTTCACGGATGACGACCGCGCCGGATCACGCCGCGTCGCGATCGTGAACCAGCAGTTTGCGAAGACCTATTGGCCGGGCAAGGATCCCATCGGAAAGCGAATCCGGCTGGACAGCGCGGAAGGTCCCGCCGCCGAAGTGGTCGGAGTAGCGAAGACCGGGCACTATCTGGTTGTGAACGAGTCTCCGGCCCCGTTCGTGTATCTGCCCTACCAGCAAAACCCGCGCGCGCGGATGACGTTGGTAGTCCAATCCACGGGCGACGCGAGTGCGCTCGCAAAGCCATTGCGCGATGCGGTTCGATCAATCGATGGCAACGTACCGGTTTTCAACCTGCGGACCGTAGCGACGCTCTACGAAAGCCGCGTGACGGACACCTGGCTGCAGTTCTCAGAAATGGTTGGGACCATGGGATTCATCGCTCTGGTGCTCGCCACCACCGGGCTCTATGGATTAGTCGCCTACACCGTGAGCCGCCGCGTCAAGGAGTTCGGCATACGCGTCGCCGTCGGCGCCAGCCGCCGCGATGTTCTGTGGCTAGTCGAGCGCCGCGGCCTCATTCTCGCCGGAGTTGGTATCGCGATCGGTGGAGCGCTCACCGCGGTGGCAACACCGATGCTCTCCGCGGGCTTTCCCGGACTCGGCGTATCGTCCCCCTCTGTGTACATTCTTGTTGCGCTGGCGTTGCTGATGGTGGGCGCGGTTGCAAGCTATGTCCCGGCACGCCGAGCCGCCGGGCTGGATCCGCTGCGGGCACTGCGTAACGAATAGTTCACACGAGTTGCCCATCCAATGGGAATGAGCCTCTCGACCAGAAAGTGGGGCGGACCCCCTGGTCCGCGCGGGTCCCCCAGGACCCGCACGTCGAGGATTAGTGAGGATCAGTAACGGTTTCACGGGGGGCCGCCCCACGGGCACGTCCGCGTTTTGCTTCACCGAGGAGCGTCCACACTCCCAGCAACAATTTGCAATCATTGGCTGATGTTCACGGAGTTCCTCAGCGCCTGTGACGCGCAACGTGTTTCGCTTTCGCTTGAGAAGCTCACCGCTCATGGCTTCCAAGCAGGTGCGTTAACAGGCAGTCTCGCGGCCGAAGCTCACTTGTTCTCCCTGGGGCTGAAGACGGAACGACGTCCTCTGAACGACATTGATCTCGTCGTCGAGAGCTTCGACTCAATTCCAGGCTCATTAGCCGACGGATTTCTCGTGCATCACATCCACCCACATGCGTTGGAAGGAAAGACGCTGCTTCAACTGATCGATCCCGAGCAGGCGCTTCGCATTGATTTCTTCCGGCAATTCGGCTCGACGCTGGCGCGGACGGCGCCGCTCACGATGATCTCGCTGGAGGATCTCGTCGCCAGAACTACGTCTTTCGTCTTGGGGCATCTTCGCCGGGGCGCGACGTTCGACCAGAAACACGCGCGCGCGCTTCGACGAATAGCCGGCCTCGGCGACCCCGCCAAGATCGACGCTGCGTGGCGCGATCATCGTCAGGGAGAGATCGAGTCATTCCGCGAGGCTGCGCAACTGGCCCACCAACTCCTGGGCCTTCATCCAGAGCTCGCGATCCACGAGCAGTACTCGCCGGAAGTAAGCATCTGTTCTAACTGCCAGGATTATGGCAAATTCCAGCGCGCTCATCCGGACGTCATCATAAAACTGCTCGGCTACTGGTGACGTTCACTGTACGACTAGACCTGAAAATCTTTGCAGCCTGCGACGATTTGTGGGGCGGACCCCCTGGTCTGCGGCCGACGCCCTCGTCGGCCCGGTTTTGGTTGCGGCTACCCTGCTCTGTGTGGCAGCGCCGTGCGCTGCCAAGCGTCGGCACTACAACTCCGCCAGCGCCCGGTGAACCAAATGAATGCTGATGGCGCCCTCGCCCACTGCCGATGCTACGCGCTTGACATTGCCGGCCCGTACATCACCCACCGCGAAAATAGCAGGCAGACTGGTCTCGAGCATTTGAGGCGGGCGTTTCAACGGCCAGCTCGGGTTCTGCTCCAGATCGCGTCCGGTGAGAATAAAACCCTTGTCGTCCAGTGCAAGGCAACCGCGCAGCCATTCGGTTCCGGGCGACGCTCCCGTCATGATGAACACGTGCTGGATGGCGTGCGTGGAAATTTCGCCCGTCTTTTTGTCCTGCCAATCTACGCGCTCCAGGTGCCCCTCGCCTTCCAACGCGACGATCTCAGTATTGAGACGCAAATCAATCCGGGGATTTTCCGTCAGCCTCTGGATCAGATATCGCGACATGGTGCTCGACAAATCTCCCGACCGCACCAGCATGTGTACCTTGCTCGCGGTTTGTGAAAGAAATACCGCAGCCTGGCCGGCCGAGTTTCCACCGCCCACCACCACCGCCTCCTCGCCCCCGCACAACTGCGATTCGATATAAGTGGCGCCGTAATAAATACCTTCGCCTTCGAACTTCTCAAGATTCGCGAGCCGAGGTTTTTTGTATTGCGCTCCAGTGGCGATCACGATGGCGCGCGCGGGCGGCGCGTCTCCGGAATCCAGCACCACCTGATACGGCCGGCGCCCGCAGTCCAGCCGCACCACGCTGCGCGCGATCAGCATATCGGCGCCGAACTTCTGCGCTTGTGTGGTGGCGCGCGCCGCCAGCTCCAGCCCCGAGACGCCAGTCGGAAATCCCAGGTAGTTCTCGATCTTCGAACTCGAACCCGCCTGCCCACCGGGAGCGCGCGTCTCAATCACCAGAACATCCAGGCCCTCCGAAGCCGCGTAGACCGCCGCCGCGAGACCAGCCGGGCCCGCCCCAACAATAATTACATCGCGCACGTGCATGTCATCGGCGGTAGCGTTGAAGCCCAGGCAGTTGGCCAGATCTTGAATGGTCGGGTTTCGCATCACTTTGCTGCTCACACTGCAGATCACCACCGGGACCTCAGAGGCTTTCACGTCGAAGCGGTCCAGCAGTTCCTGCGAACTGCGGTCGGTGTCCAGATCGATGTAGGTGTGAGGATATGCGTTGCGTGTGAGAAATTCGCGCAACTCCAAAGTCCGTGCGGAGTGGCGCGAGCCCAGCAGGGTGACGTTCCCATAGCCGTGGCTGATGAGTTCCAGGCGGCGCAGGATGAACGCCCGCAGCAGGATCTCGCTCAGCTCCGCGTCTTTCGCGATGAGCGACCGGAATGCGTCGCCGCCCACCTCGATAAACTGGCCGGGCTCGGTGACGCGCCCGCGCACCAGGCACCGCTGCCCGGAGATCATCGAAATTTCACCTGTGAATTCGCCGGGACCGTGCGCGGCGATCTGGCGCTCGCCATCGAAGTTTGGCTGCACGATTTCCATGCGTCCGGAGAGCAGCACAAAAAACGGCACAGCAGCATCGTTGGGCTCGAATAGAATTTCACCGCGCTCGACATCGCGCACATGCCCCGACGCACGAATACGATCGATCTGCGCTTTAGGCAGGACGGGAAACGCCTGGGTGCGGGCGTCAAGAGCGCTAGGCAAAGGTGGAGAGGACATACCCTATTTTCGCACCGTGGCGCACGCACTCTTGGGTGCCGCGTCGGCACTCCTGCCGACGCCAGGTCTTTACCACTAGCGTCTCACCGCTTCTTCAACCTATAATCCTCAACGTCCGGCATCCGTATCAGCTTGCACATCTCAAACAACCGCGACCGCGCCCTCATCCCAATCCGCTCTTCCAAAAAAAACTTGCTGTAAAGATCGGATTCCAATCCCGACCCGCGCTGATTGCCCGCCTCCGGATCGCGTAAGTTCGTAGTCACGATGGTCGCCTTGCGATTGTTGCAGCGATGCGTCACGATCGACGTCACCGTGTCCTCCACCCAGTCCGTCACGCGATGCGCCCCCACGTCGTCCAGCAACAAAATCTCGGTATCGAGCGCGGCCTTGTATGCCTCGCGATCCATGGTCCCGGACGCTTGATCGTACCCGCTGCGAATGCGATTCAGCAGCGCTTGGAAATCGAAAAACACGCCTTCGAATCCGCGCTCGATCAACCCACTGAGCGCCGCCACAGCCAGGTGCGTTTTGCCGCATCCCGGCGCTCCGATGAACAGCAACCCAGGCTTCGGAACACTCGGATAGTCGCGCACGTACCCACGCACCGTCATCGCCACAACGCCCAGCGCAGTGCGCGCCACCGGATTATCCGGAGGAAGAACAAAGTTGTCTACCGAAGCCCTCTCATAC